>Ga0123356_10006552_pt1 | contig 11733 bp, 8 predicted proteins | sample TergutEmb28metaG_2_FD_92546 | JGI IMG/M metagenome (GOLD analysis project Ga0123356, IMG submission 92546) | Embiratermes neotenicus P3 segment gut microbial communities from Petit-Saut dam, French Guiana - Emb289 P3 | ecosystem: Host-associated > Arthropoda: Insects > Digestive system > Gut ... | reverse complement strand
TCTGACGCCTGTCCACTACCTCTCAAATAAATTAAGAAGATTTTTTGGGAATTTTAAGAGGTGCCCTAAACAAAAAGTCGTGGCTGGATTTTCCCATGCGTTTTCCACGCTGGGTGTGAACGTCCCAAGTACCTTGACAACTTCTACATTTCCTCCATAAGCTGCGGAGTGAAGCGGTGTCCAGCCAATGTTGCTCTTGGCGTGAATGTCTGCGTTTTCTGTGATGAGTAATTTGACAACTTCAACATTCCTATTGCTGACAGAGGCATCATGAAACAATGTTTCTTTTTCGATGACAAAGCCGTTGCCCTTTTGTTGTGAGGCGATACGCCCGGCTTCAAGAGTTGAGATGATTTGCTCGAATGTTTTGTCAGGCCATTTGCCATCAAAACCGAGTTCAACGCCGCCGTCGTAACCGCCCATGATGTGTGGGCAAGGTAATTCGTCAAGCGGTATTGTGATCGTGTTTTCACGATGTTTCACGTTGATCGTGGCGGGTTGCGGTTCGTATTCGGTTGACCATGCCATCAAAAAACTTGTGTAGATACTTTTGGCGTAAGCTGGGGGTAAGGCCGCGCGCAAAAAAACAGACAGCCCCGAAGGGGCGTAACAAGATCGTCGTGTTGACAAAAAGCATCGTCAGGGACACAAAAAGTCGTGTTGACGAACGAAAAAGTCGCCCCCATTGAACGAAAAAGTCGCCCATGTCGAACGAAAAAGTCGCGTTGACGAACGAAAAAGTCGCCCCCATTGAACGAAAAAGTCGCGTTGACGAACGAAAAAGAATCCCCTGTTGAACGAAAAAGTCGCCCATGTCGAACGAAAAAGTCGCGTTGACGAAGATAAAAGCATCGTCCATCGAAGATAAAGCATCCCCCATCGAAGATAAAAGCATCACCCGTTGAAGATAAAGCATCCCCCATTGAAGATAAAGCATCGTCCATCGAAGATAAAGCATCGTCCTGGGACGCAAAAAGCATCGTACAAAAAGCAAATTGCCGGGCGAGCAAGCACAAAGCGTACAGCGTTGATCGCAGAGGGCAAAGCATTGATCGCAAAACGCAAAGCGTTGATCGCAGAGGGCAAAGTGTTGATCGCAAAGCGCACAGCGCTGATCGCAAAACGTACAGCATTGATCGCAGAGGGCAAAGCATTGATCGCAAAGCGTACAGCATTGATCGCAAAGCGTACAGTGTTGATCGCAGAGGGCAGTCATCACCACCTTGCGCCTCCGACCCCAAGTCTCTGGCCACTCGCCACCGGCCACTGGCCACTTTCCTCAAGCCTCTCCCGTCACTACGTTACGCTCCGCTGGCGGCTGTTGTTGCCTACAGCCTCTAGCCACTGGCCACTAGCCACTAGCCACTGGCCACTGGCCTCCCGCCTTCATGGCGTTTCATAGTACGGACGCAGGTATTGGCCCGTGACGGACGTTTCGCAGGCGGCGATTTGTTCCGGCGTGCCGTGGGCGATGATCCGACCGCCGTCTTCCGCCGCGCCGGGGCCGAGATCGATCACGTAATCGGCGGCACGGATCATTTGCACGTTGTGCTCCACCACAATGAGCGAATGACCCGTGTCCATGAGGGCGTCGAAGCAGTCGAGCAGTTGAACAATGTCGGCGAAGTGCAGCCCGGTCGTCGGTTCGTCGAGCAAGAAGAGCGAATGTCCCTTGCGCGTCTGCGTGAGATGGGCCGCGAGTTTCAGCCGTTGCAACTCGCCGCCGGATAAGGTATTGGCCGGCTGGCCAAGCTTGACGTAGTCCAGCCCGACGTCGATGAGACGCTTGAGACGGGTTTGCACTTTCGTCCGGCCGCGGAAAAACGCGAAAGCCTCGCGCACCGTCATGTCGAGCACCTCGGCGATGTTCTTGTTGCGCCAGGTGATTTCGAGGATTTCACGCTGGTAACGCGCGCCGTGACATTGCGGGCACTTCACGTACATGTCGGCCATGAACTGCATGTCGATCGCAATCGCGCCGTCGCCCTGGCAGACGTTGCACCGACCGCCGTCCACGTTGAAACTGAAATACCCGGCGGTGAAATTGCGGGTCTTCGCGTCCGTCGTGTCGGCAAACACGTTGCGGATTTCGTCGAATATCTTGAGATAGGTCACGGGGTTCGACCGCGGCGACCGACCGATCGGGCTTTGATCGACCAGAATCACGTCGTCGAGCTGGCCGCTGCCAAGCATCTGTTCGTAAGGCAAGCCCTTGGGTGCGTTTTCGACGCCAAGCTTTTTACACAAGGCCGGGTAGAGAGTTTCGCCGATGAGCGTGCTTTTGCCCGAACCGCTCACGCCGGTGACAACGCAAAGCAAACCAAGCGGCAGGCGGACGCTCACGTTTTTGAGATTGTGCCCCGTCGCACCGGTCAGCTCGAGAAAGCCGTGCTCCGTCGGGCGGTGTTGCGCCGGGATGCCGCCGGTGCGCCGCCCGGTGAGATAGCTGCCGGTCAGACTCGTTTCCGATTGCAACATTTCGTCGATGCCGCCCTCAAAGACAATGTGCCCGCCGCCGACGCCCGCTTCGGGGCCAACTTCGACGATGTGGTCGGCGGCACGCAAAATCGCCTCTTCGTGCTCGACGACCACCACCGTGTTGCCCCGGTCGCGCAGGCGTTCCATCGCACGGAGCAACTTGTCCGTGTCGTTCGGGTGCAAACCGACCGACGGTTCGTCCAGCACGTACAGCACGTTGACCAAACTCGATCCGAGCGCCGTCGTCAAACCGACGCGCCGCTGCTCGCCGCCGCTGAGCGTTCGCATCGTCCGGTCGAGCGTCAGGTATCCCAGCCCGACCTGTTCGAGAAACTGCAATCGCTGAATCGCCTCACGCAACGGCGTGCGCACAATCTCCTCCTGCCACGCCGGAAGTTGCAAACTCCGCAAAAACGCGAGCGCGTCGGAAACTTTCCTCGCACACAGTTCGGCGATGTTCACGCCGGCACGGGGACTCGCTCCCGACAGATCGCTTTTCCCGCTTGGCTCCCTGCACTCGGCACCCGGCGATCTGCTCTCGCCACCCGGCTCCCTGCACCCGGCACCCGGCTCTCTGCGCTCTGCGCTCTGCACTTGGACAGCCAACGCTTCGGGACGCAATCGCGTGCCGCGGCAGGCGGGACAGGGACGGTCACTGCGCCATCGGTTCAAAAAGACCCGAACGTGCATCTTGTACTTCTGCTTTTGCAGTTTCGCGAAAAAGGCGTTGAGTCCCTGAAACTTGTGTTTCGGCGAGCCGTCGATGAGCAGCGAAACCTGCTCCCGCGTCAATTCGGAAAAGGGTACGTTGACCGGAATGCCCAGTTCCGGCGCCGCTTGGAGCAGTTCTTCGAGCTTGCTTTTGTACGAAGGGCTGCTCCAGGGAGCAACGGCGCCGTCGCGCAAGGATTTTGCGCGGTTCGGCACGATCAGGTCGAGGTCGAAGGTCATCAGACTGCCAAAACCCTCGCATTGAGGGCACGCGCCCAAAGGACTGTTGAAGCTGAACAGCTTCGGCTCCGGCAGCGGGTAACGGATGCCGCAGATTTCGCACGCGAAGTGGCGGCTGAATCCGGCCAAAGCCCACATTTCACCGTCGAGAAAATACGGCAGTCCGTACCAATCGCGCGAATGAGCCGCTGTGTTGTCAAGCGGTTCGTCCGGCGTCAGCTTGTAGAAAATCCAACTGCAACCGTCCCCGTGCGCACGGGTCTCTTCAAGCGTTTCACGCAAACGATCGTCGCCGGTTTTGCCCGTCACAACGCGGTCAACAATAAAAAACAGCTTGGGCGGTTCAAAGACATGCCCCGCTTCTTCAAGCGGACGGCCAACCGGCTCGTCGTCCCGCACGATGCCGTCAACGCTTTTGGTTTCGAACTCCGCCGCGTCGTCCGGCTCTTCGAGTTCGCCGTCCCGCTTTGGCGATGTTTCAACGTCGGGCAAGTCCGCGTTCCAGCGAATCCGGGTGATGTCCTCCCACGCGTCCTGCGTTTCGTCGGGTTCGATTTCGTTGCCGCTTGACGTATTGCGACCGTCATCCGTTTGTGCAAGACCGGGAATCGACGCGACGAGCCTGTCATACAACTTTTGCGGAATGCCGCCGGCGCTATCCATGTCGTCGAGCCGAAACGATTGCCCCAGGATCACGCCGCGCACGAATCCGAGTTCGCGCCATTCGTGTTCAAACTCCTTGCGATCCGCGCGAAGGAGCGATTCGTTCGGGGCAAAGGCGATCATCGCCCGCGTGCCCGGCGGGAGTCGGCGGAGTGCCTTGACGATGGTATCGGGCGTTTCGCTGCGCACCTCGCGCCCGCAACCACGACAAATCAACGTGCCGATCTTGCCGTACAGAAGCCGCAGGTAGTCGATCGTTTCCGTCGCCGTACCGACGGTCGAGCGGCTGATCCGGTGAAACGGTTTTGCGGTCACGGCAATGGCCGGCGGGATGCCATCGATGCGTTCGGCATCCGGTTTTTCGAGCTTTTCGAGATACTGCCGCGTCCAGGCCGAAAAACTTTCGATGTACCGCCGCTGCCCTTCGGCGAACAGCGTGTCCATCGCCAGACTGCTCTTGCCGCTGCCGCTCCGACCGCAAAACACGATCAGCTTTTCGTAAGGCAGCTCCAGTTGTATCGACTTGAGGTTGTGTACCCGAACGCCGCGCAATGAAATATGATCGGTCATGGGAAGTGTGAAATCCTATCCAATGATCTACCGAAGCCGGTTGAAAAGTCCGGCGCAACGCCTTGTGACAAAATCTCATTTTTACCTCATTCCCCAAACAAAACAACCGCCGTCGCCGTCCGCCAAAAGAATTCCAGGGAATGCGTCCTCAACAACGGTGATTGCATTCCCGCAGGATGCAAATTTTGTGTGGGCTTTTTTCCACCGAGCTGCGCATCCCTGCGAGATGTGATTGTCTCGTTTCATTTCTCTCGGATTCATGGTGCATTGAATATTGAATACTGAATATTGACCGACACTAAAAATACATTACACTCGATCGATTAACTATCACTGTGGGAGGACATTTTCGTTGTTCTTTCCATCCGACCATCTTTTTATCAACGTCGTCACAGCGTTCATGGCAATGATTCACTGGAAAAACCTGCTGGTCGAAGGACCGACAACTGAAAAAATTCGCAATTTAGGTGATGACACCGGTACTCCCGATGCCGCTTGGCTTGCATGGGGGAAACTCGTCCGCAAACGGACACAACATCTCGATTTGGCGCGTTATCGGGCGGCTTTGTCATGGTGTGACCCTCTCACCGTGTCACAGGGCGACGCGAAAGCAACCTTGCTGGCAATGAGTCAACTGCCCGAATTGACCGAAACGCAAACCCCGCAACAGTGGACCGAACAGTGGCTTAAGCTGGAAAAGACGCTCAACGACCTCGTACGGAAACCGCGGTTTGCCATTGAACATCAGCCGCTTTCACATCAAATGCACTGCGCGGAAATTCCCTGGCTGATCGGCTGTCTGTTTCCCGATTTGACGGCCGGGCAACGCATGTTGCAGCTTGCCCGTGAGAATTTCCGGCTCGGACTGGCCGAAATATTCGACGGTTCGGGACTGCCGCACGCGGCGAATGTCTTGTTCCTGCGACCGCTGCTGGCCAGTTGGACGCGGGCGCTGATGGTCGGCAAAAAAGCGAAGTTGCGTCCCTGGCCGATTGCCGATCACCACCAATTTGAATGGGCCGTGTTGCATGCGCTCCGGCTGATGCGAGGTGACGGTTCGCCGGTTTTCGACGAATCGCATGCTTCGCCTGAGTTGGCCATGATGCAACACGCTTTGGCTTTTGACACGGACGAAGCCGATCACGCCGTGGCACGCGTCTTGTTCCCGCGGCGGTTTTCCCTGAACGGGATCGCAAAAATCCGTGCGGCCTTGACGCAAAAACCTCAAGCGACGCAAAAGGCAACCAAACCTGCCGCCGCCGTGAAAGCCGCCGAACCCATTGCGCTCCCGGATGCAACATATTTTTCGGAATGGGCGCAAACGGCGGTACTGCGTTCGGGATGGCATTTTCGCGAACCGTCGCTGGCAGTTGCTTTTGCACCGATCAACCGCCTTGCGCAGCCGGACCGTTCCCAAGACGACGTGCAGAGAGCCTGGTCGGATCAAAGTGTCGCCGTCGAACTGAATCTCGCCGGGCAAACGATCTGGTCGGGCAACTGGGATGTCGCCGTGCGCATTGACGGTCGCACCTTGTTTCCGACCGATACCTGGTCAACGACCTGCGAAATTGCCGAAGAAAGCGGTTGCTATCTCGAAATCGAATTGCCCCTGACGGAAAACATGCGTTTGCAACGTCATTTTCTGCTGTGTCACAAGGAAAAACTGCTCCTGTTGGCCGATGCTGTTCTGCCGCAGTACGAGGACAACATTGACTTTGGCATCGAGCACCTTGGTTTTGACGACGCCCGGTATGCGATCGATTACGAATCGCAACTGCCGCTTGTTCCCGGCACCGGCGTCAAATCGAGTGCCGAAATGACCGAGCTATTGCTGACCGTTCCCGGAGTGGGAAATCGTGCGTCAACGAGCCGCGAACGCGAGCGAGCGGCCGGCAAGAGCATCCGAGTTTTTCCGCTGGCCCTGCCCGAATGGAAGACTGCCTGGACTTCGGACGCGGAGAAACCGGCCGATTTCGTGTCCGGCGAATTGGCTTGCGCCGGACAGAATGATCGGCAAGGGCTGATTTTGCGACAACATGCCTGGGGTCGTGCGCTGTTTGCGCCGATGTTGTTCGACCTGGACGCCAAACGGATCAAGCAACCTTACACCTGGCGGCAACTGACCGTCGGCGAGAATCTCGAACGGGTTGCCCGCGACCGTGCCATCGCGTTTCGTTTGCAAATCGATAAAATGCACCTGCTGCTCTATCGAACCATGACCAGTGCCCTGAATCGCACATTCTTCGGGCACAATCTGGTCAGCGACTTTTTTGCCGGCCGCTTCGACGCGAAAACCGGCAAGGTCAGCACCATCGTCGAAGCGGAGTGAGAATACACCCAAGCCCCTTGAAACATCCTGCACAATCGTCTTAGACCAGTTTGAAAATTGGTCTGGAGTTTTACCGCTCCCGTTGGTCGCTGCTTTGTTGCCTTTATGACTCCAAACCAACTTTGAATACGCACTAGGTTTTCGCCGGAAAGTTTCGTGACAAAGGCAGGGCGGTCACGGCGTGCCGCCGCAGTGCATAGCCGACATAAAACTTTTCGGCGGGAGTCCGTTTTCCCAAAGGGGAAGCGGATGGGTACCGGGAAATCTCACAATCTCAAGGCCATCGTATCCCCCTTGCCGAATTTCGTGACGGTTTTACAATTGACGCGGTGTATTTTTCGTCCGATAGCATTCCTCTTTCGCCGAGAGACCTCATGGACAATAGTATTCTCGATACCATCGGTAATACGCCCTTGGTCCGTATCCGTAATTTGAACCCGAATCGCGACGTTGAAATTTACGCCAAACTCGAAGGCTTTAACCCGACCGGGAGCATCAAAGACCGCATCGCACTAAAAATGATCCAACAGGCGCAGGAAGTCGGAACGCTCACGCCGGGCAAGACGATCATCGAAGCGACTTCGGGCAACACGGGCATCGGCCTGGCGATGATCGGCACGGTTCTCGGTTACGGAGTGGAGATCGTCATGAGCGAGGCCGTATCGCTCGAACGCCAGAAAATGATCGCCGCGTTCGGCGCGAAATTGACGCTGACGCCCGCCGCCGAGGGAACGGACGGCGCGATCAGCAAATGCCGTGAACTGGTCGCAAGGTATCCGGACAAGTATTTCAACCCCGACCAGTTTTCCAATAAATACAATAAGATGACGCATTACATTGCCACTTCGTCGGAAATCTGGCGGCAGACCGACGGCTTGGTCACGCATTTTGTTTCGTCGCTCGGCACGTCCGGCACGCTGATGGGCGTTGGCATGGGCTTGAAGGCGAGAAACCCGAACATCAAGATCATCGAAGCCCATCCGGTCAAAGGGCACTACATCCAGGGACTCAAGAACATGGAAGAGGCCATCGTACCGGAAATTTACGACCCGAAACAGATTGACTACAGCGTCTTGATCGAGTCGGAGGAAGCCTTCGAAATGGCAAGGCGGATCGTGCATGAGGAAGGCATTTTCGTTGGCATGAGCAGCGGTGCCGCCATGCTCGCCGCCCAAAAAGTCGCGACCGAGCTGACCGACGGCTTCCTCGTTGTTCTCTTCCCCGACCGCGGCGAAAAATATCTGAGTACCAGTTTGTTCAAAGTGTGACCGGAGTGCGCAAAAGCGTGACAAGACAGGCATCCTGCCATTGCGCTGCTTTGTTCCGGATTTTTGTGTCCGCGTGCGCGACTCTCATTACGGCGGTCACGGCAAGTTTTTTGAGATCAGCGTTCCGACGCGTTCGCCGCCAAGGGCGCGCTGGAGATTGCCTTCCTTACGAAAATTGAACACCATGATCGGCATCCCGTGATCTTTGCACTTGGCAATGGCTTCCTGGTCCATGACGCGGAGGTTCTGTCGTAACACGTCGGTATAACCCAGTTCGTTGTACAGCACGGCGTGCGGGTTCTTTTCCGGATCATCGCTATAAACGCCATCGACTTTCGTCGCCTTGAGCAGTACGTCGGCCTGCAATTCGAGTGCTCGTTGCGCCGCGGCGGTATCGGTCGTCACGAAGGGACTGCCCGTACCGCCGGCGAGCAGGATGATGCGGCCTTTTTCGAGATGCCGAATGGCCTTCCGACGGATGTACGGCTCGGCGACCGTGTCGATGTGCAGGGCGGTCATCAGTCGCGTGCTGCCGCCGAGATTCTCGATGGCGTCCTGTAAAGCCAAGCCGTTGATGACCGTCGCGAGCATTCCCATATAGTGAGCGGTCGCTTCCTGAATCGAATTGTTCGCCGCTTTGAACTGGCCGCCGCGTAAAATGTTGCCGCCGCCCATGATGATCGCGATTTGCACGCCTTTCTGCGAACTGCGGACCACCTGCTCGGCCAGCCGCGACATGGCGTCCATGGAAATGCCGCGTTCCTGCGCCGGACAAAACCCTTCACCGGAAATTTTGAGGATCACCCGTCGCGTTGGATGGCCTGAATCCCCTGACTGTGTTTCGGACATGATAAAATTGAATCAAAAAAAGTTGCGTTATACCCTAGCCCATTGAAATTTCTCTTGCTACTCGTCCGTTGACGGACTCGCACAACCAATGGTGCGAGCTTTTTCAACCGACCTCGACATTTCCATAAATATTAGCTCATGAATTGGCTTTTGACAAGAACCGCTTGCCCCCATCTCACGGCGGTGCCAAAAATTCTTGGGGATTGATTTCGCAACGGATTGTAATGCGTTACTTTCACGAATATAATATCTGTTGCTGATTGTGGCGTCGTGTGTCAGGTCTTTCAGTATTCAATAATTCTAATTTTGTCAAACCCTTTTTGAAAGGTTTCGTTATGCAAAACACAAGTATTGTTAAAATGGGCAGAGTGTCGGCGTTTACTCTCGTGGAACTCCTTGTCGTCATTGCGATCATAGGGATATTGATCGCTCTTTTGCTTCCTGCGGTTCAAGCCGCTCGAGAGGCGGCGCGGCGCATGACCTGTACGAACAACATGAAGCAGATTACTCTTGCGGTTCACAGTTTTCACGATACGTGCAATCGTATCCCGTGTCAAGGAAATCAACCCGGTTATTCGGGGTCGAGGTGGAGTTACCTGACATGCTTGTTACCTTTCATCGAAAGAACGGCGTTGTATGAACCGATTTCCTCAGCCAATTTTACCGACCCATGGAATAACGCAAATGCCCAGGCAGCGGCTCAAACTCCCATATCCAACTTTGTCTGCCCTTCCGAATCCGCTTTTGGGATGGGACATGCTCCCGCCTTGAATGCGTCGGATGCGGGAGCGGCCGCCGGCCTCGAGCAAGCATGGAACACGATTAACTCGTATTCGATGAACCGGGGGGACTTCTATTTCGGTTGGAGTTGGTACGAATCCCGTGGGATGCCGGGACACCAAAACCAGGTGGTTGGCTTTTCCGGGATCACGGACGGTTTGTCCAACACCGTTTTTGGTTCCGAAGTGGCTGCGGCAACATCACGTGCAACCGGCACCGGCCTTCAGGTTCGCGGACATCTCGCCCTGGGAATTGAACAGGATTTGCGTTATATCGATTCTCCGAAATTTTGCCTCGACGCAGCCATGGGAAATCGAATCATTGGTCCCGGCGGCGGCTACTATTTGAGTAACAGATGGTGGGATGCGCAAACCGCGTACACCGCGTTTTTCACCTGCCTTCCGCCAAACAGTCCGTCTTGCGCCCTCGCCTTGGCTTATCCCGAACGGGGCGAGGACCCCGTGGTTTCTGCAAGCAGTTTTCATACCGGCGGGGTCAATGTCAGTTACGTTGACGGGAGCGTCCGTTTCGTCAGTGACACAATCCATACCGGTGATTTGAGCAAAATGCCTCCGCGCAATCCTGATAACGGCAATCGCTATCACCTCTACACAGGCATGTCTTTGTACGGGGTTTGGGGGGCCATTGGAACCCGAAGCGGCGGCGAATCCGAAAGTTTGCCGTAGTGCGGGTACAGACAGGCTAACATTGTTTTCTCTGGAGTTTTTTCAATGACGAAGTTACGGGATTTTTTTCATTTTGTGCCATGCCACTTGTTTGTGTATGGATTGATGTGCCTGCTCATCTTCATGTCGGGATGTTTGGGAAATAAGAATCCGCTCGGTGCCGTCAAAGTCACAGGGCAGGTCAAGTTGGATGGTCAGCCGGTTCCCTGGGCAAGCGTCTCTTTTTTCCCAAAATCGGAAAGCATCCCCGTCTCGTCCGGTCGAACGGATGATAAAGGGAATTTTTTGCTGACACCGGTTGGCGGCGTTGGAGGAGAAGGTGCTCTTGCCGGTGAATACCTCGTTTCGATGACAAAATCCAATCTCACCGAGGAGCAAATGTACAGTCTTGGCAATCCCAAGGACAGTTTGACATCATCTTCCGGCTCAGGAATGCCTGCCTACCAGGAACGCCAGGACTTTTTTCCGAAAAAATACACGAGTCCCAAAACGTCGGGATTTGAAGCATCGGTCGTTAAAGGACAGAAAAACCACTTTGTGTTCGAGTGCCTTTCAGAATAAGTGAGTTAGCCCAGGCTCGACGGCACCGCCCGTTTCGTTCTTGTTTTTTCGCGACGGGCGATTTTATGTCCTGGTTCCTTTTTTGATTCCCGCTGGTTGGAAATGATTTTGGCTCTGTTCCTGTTTCGGATTGATCTTGTGCGAATCGTTAATCATCGTGCAATACGCACCCATTTGATGACCGCGAAAAATATTTGGATCGTATTACTGCTCACCGGAGCAATAGGTATTGTCGGTTGCGAAAAGAAAGCCGGACAAACGCTTCCCACCCGTTCTCCCTTGCCTGCGACAACTCCTGAGGATCATCCCGAGCACCTGTTACAACAGGAAGCCCGGTTCATGGAATTACAGCAACAAGAACTCGAAATACAGGACACCGCGTGGTTGTCGCAAAAGGACAGTCATCCCGCAGAGGCGGCCAAAATGCGTTTTGAGCCGGTCCGGCGGCCGGGCAACGCGATTGTTTTGGCCGAACAGGAACGGGCGCGAACCGGTTTTCAGCCCGATGACGATTTTTCGCTTGATGCTGCGATTCAAATGGGTGAACTGCTCCGCAAGGAACGTCCGCCGCTTCCGCCGCTCGACGAACGGGCATTGC
>Ga0123356_10006551_pt1 | contig 11734 bp, 10 predicted proteins | sample TergutEmb28metaG_2_FD_92546 | JGI IMG/M metagenome (GOLD analysis project Ga0123356, IMG submission 92546) | Embiratermes neotenicus P3 segment gut microbial communities from Petit-Saut dam, French Guiana - Emb289 P3 | ecosystem: Host-associated > Arthropoda: Insects > Digestive system > Gut ... | reverse complement strand
TTGTAGAGATGGGTTAACCTATCGGCTGAGAAGAGTATTTGTTCAGCTAACTCATATGAATTAAGGGTGTTGTTATTGTCATAGAGGACAACGGCCGCTCCCCCGCTTACCTTAGCGGCTGACATGGAGGTACCGGTCATGGAACCGTAGTCTCCCCCGGGAATAGCTGAGACTACTTCTCTCCCCAGGGCGGTGATATCTACCATGTTGTAGTTGGAGAAATAGGAGTATCCCGTATCGGCATTAAGCGAACCCACGGATAAAACATTCACCAGATCAAAGCTTCCGGGATAGACGGGCTTAAGGGATAAGTCCTCTCTGCCGTTACCGGCAGCACAGATGAATAGCATGGAACTGGCTTCAATGGCTTCATAGAGGGCTTGATTGTAAGAAGCACTGCCAAAAGAACAGTTAGCAACGGAGGCACCTAAGAGTTCGGCCGTTTCGATGGCGGCGATGATATCCGAGGTATAAGCAACACCTTCATTAAAGACGGGTAGTACCAGTATCTGGATATCCGCTCCGTAGTATGAGGCCTCATCGGCAATAATACCTGTAATGTGGGTGCCGTGAGAGAAGGCTAAGGGATTAGAGGGATCATAAGTATCGGGGGTGGCGGGATGGAGGTAGGAGGCGTAGGCGGGGTGGGTGGGGTCAATTCCGGTATCAAGGACGGCGATGATGACGGGGGAGGGAGGAGTTGGTGACGGAGATGATGATGAGGAGGAAATGGGTGATAACTGTAATTCGGGTTCGGGGTCTGGTTCGGGCTCGGGGTCAAGGTCAGGGGGAGAGCTGGGCAAACTGAGTTCAAGTTCCAACTCAAGGGAGTCGTCATCCTCCTCCTCCGGAGGCCCGGTTTCCAAGGCAATACCTCGCTTTTCGGGGATGGTGTAACCAAGACCAAGACCGGTAATCTCCAATTCATAATCAGGCTGAATATAGAGGATATCGTTTAAGGCCCCTGAAGCAGCCAATATGTCCTCAAGTTCAGATGGCAACATTTTCTCGGACAAGACCAAGACATCCATATCGGAGAATCGAGAGGAAATGGCCGATGCCGCGCCGTCACTATTGATATTGCTTTCAGCAAGGAGGGCCTCTGTTTGAAAAACACTGCTATAGGCATTGATTGACAAGCTCTCGGCTAAAGCATAGGGCAATTTGGAGTAGAAAGCCTCCTCGCTCCCATCATCAATTTTAACGATATAGCGATCATACTTCCCGGCATCGGGGTCAGGCTCGTATAGGTGGGGATAGTCACCAATGGAAAGACCAAGATTATCGGAAGGGTTGTTTAGGGAGGGGGAAGATGGCGGGTGGAAATCAAAGCGGAGACCTGAGGTTCCAAGGCAAAGAATGAGAACAAGGGCTAGAACCAAAAAACGGCGCCGCTTGCTTGCACTTTCCATAGTGGATTACCTCCAATAGGATATTGTGCCGTGGTGCCAAAAATTTGACTATTAGATACTAGCACTAATTTTTGATGAAATGCAATACCCTGGCAGACTATTTACAATTTTTCGGCTGTAATTATTCTATCAACTCTTTGCGCGCTTCAAGATATACTAGCGGAAAAGCTGCGTTCAGCACCTGCCACCTCTCCACGTGAAAACCATTTTGTTCTATAAAAGCAACGTATTCATCGGGTTTCCATCTTGAATAGGTTTCAAACCCGATGAACTTAAGTAATTTAGTGCTCAGGTTCCATTCCTGATCGCGCAAATGACCATGCGAATAGGTAGGCGCAATGAGCAGCCCGTGAGGTTTTAACACCCTAGCAATGCTTGCAAGCGTCTTTCCCGGGTCCGGCATAATGTGGAGCGCATTCGATATTATAACGGCGTCGAATGTGCCATCCTCAAAAGAGAGTGCCATGGCATCCTCAACAGAAAAACAAACATTGCCGGGCGCCTTTTTCTTTTTCGCCGCTGCAATCATTTTGGGAGCATAATCAGTTGCCTCCACATGACTCACATGCGAGGCTATGTTTAGAGCAATCAAGCCCGTTCCCGTTGCCACCTCCAGCACCTCCATATCCGGCAAAAGTGAGCGTGCCATCAAGGCATACATCTCGGAATAGGCTTTGCCGCTAAACCTGTTTATTTCAAAATCATACAGTTTGGCGTAACGATCCCAAAACCTCTTATTATCACGCTCTTTGCCATTCTGCATATGTATATCCTTTTGCCTCTCGTTCGTCTTGAAGCTCCGCCCACACCTCCCAGCCTTGGTCGCGCAACAGGGCGTTATCTTGTTCCAAAATCGGATATCCCCGGAAAAAGGGAACGAACTTGTCACAAGGATAATCATGGCATAAGGCACATATTTCGACACCTTTTTCTTGCGCGCAAGCCCTGAGCGCACAACCGGGATTACCACTGCCCTCCCTGCATGAGAGACACACCCCACTCTCAGCCATGCCTTTTAGAAATGGCCAAAAGTCGCGCCCGCCGGGGATCATGTTAATTACGTCCTCAAACCCCGCTTTTTTCATTTCGTCATACAGGATCTTCGCCGCAGGCTCTACCTTTACCTTTACGGCGCAATTTTTACAGTAGAGACCACAATAGCAGGCGTACTTTTTATCCATTATCTTCCACTTTCAGTATTATTGTTGAGCATCACGATACCCCGTGGTTATTAGCACTTCGTAGCAACCCATAAAAATATTCCCCACCCTCCTATTTAGGGAGAGTGGGGCATAGCATAGCTTCCCGAATTCGGGGTTATGGCCACCACCCGTATTGCCGGCAATGGCGCTCACCCCGACAACCCCTACGGCTTCTGCTTACCGCAGTCGTTGCAGAACTTGCCACCCGAGTTAGCCACGCCACACTCGCAAGTCCAGTCGTTGCTTACCGGCCGGGATTTACCACATTCGTTGCAGAATTTACCCTTGGTTTCAACCCCGCAAACACAAACCCAATTATCCGAGGCGGGCTTGGACTTACCGCACTCATTGCAGAACTTGCCGCTGGCATCAACGCCGCACTCGCATTTCCAGGTCCCGGCGGCAACTTGCTGGGCTTGTTGCTGAGCCGCCAACTGCTGGGCCTGATCGCGCTGTTGGGCATCCATATTATAGAAACCCCCGGCGTTAGAGCCGGCATTCATGGCAGCATTAAGTCCCAAAAAGCCCATTAGGGCCCCGCCCTGATTGCTCGCCGCCGCCTTCATGGCATCAGCCTGCGCCGTGACAAGGGTTGCTCCGGCCATACCGGCATTGCGCATAACGGCGACTCGCTGCAGCTCTTTAATCATTTCCTCATCCTCGGGTAAAGCCGTGACGCTGTTAACACCGAGAGAAGCAATGGTAATGCCGCGCAACTCGGCCCACTGCTTTGACAGTTCTTCGTTTAAGAATGCCGCCAATTCTGCGGTGTGCCCCGGGAGCGCGCTGTAACGTACCCCGGTCTGCCCAATTCTGGCAAAGGCCGGCTGAAGCGCCGTCAGCAGTTCCGTTCTTAGGGTATCGTCCATTTTCTCGCGGCGATACTCACTCTCTACGTTACCGCAAACATTGGCATAGAACAGCATGGGATCGATGAGTTTATAGGAAAACACCCCGTTGCAGCGGATTCTAATATCAACATCAAGCCCGATATTGGTATCTACAACACGGAAAGGCACGGGGCTGGTCGTGCCGTATTTATTACCCATAATCTCTTTGAGATTAAAATAATAAATGCGCTGATCCTTGCCCGGTTGCCCGCCAAAGGTGAAACGTTTGCCGATATTTACAAATGTTTGTTTAATGCTTTCGAGGAGTTTGCCGTTGAAAATACTGGCCTCGCTTGAGGCATCGTATTTATACTCCCCCGGCTCAGCGCAAAACTCAACGATCTTGCCCTGATCGACGATGACCATGGCCTGCCCGTCGGCTACGGCCACAATCGAACCACTTGAGATGATGTTGTCCGTGCCGCCGGTATTGGAGGAGCGCTTTTCCTCGCGCTTGCGCCCCTTGACGGCCAGTACATTGACATCTATGGCCTCACAGTAGAAAAACTCTTTCCACTGATCGGACATCACCCCGCTCACAGAACCCATTGCCGCTTTCAGGAGTCCCATAATTACACCTTCCTTGTAAAATTATTTCCTGAGCTTACGGTCATTACCATTAAATGACCGATGATAACACCTGTAATATGTAACAGTAACCCCGAGCATATTATAGCGCCGTCACCGGTAGATAGTGCAAATCGCTGAGAGCAACTTCCATCGCGTAGGAACCAAGCATGAAAGTCACGCCCCAATAAGACATTTCAGGCGCGATCGTTGCTTTTTGCACCTTGCCCTATTTGAAGCAGACTGCAAAAAAAGTATATACTTCGGAGCAAGGCGGGGCAATTTCCCTGAAGGTGTTAGAAGTTAATACAATATAATTGGCCTCAATCGCGACTGTTGTTGCCATGGCGCGTCGTGCCTGTTAGCTCTTCAAGGTGACGTGGCCTAAATAAAAACTAACATCCAAAAAGGGAGGAGGGAAGAAAAGTACCTTAACTCTATGGTCGCCGTCCCCAGAGTTGGCATAAATCTTTCCTGGGAAGGCGAGGCTGTCATCCAGCGCTACTACGGTTTTACGGCTACCCTCAGGCATAAGTAGCAAAGCATTCCCGCATGGGTCGCTGCGGCAATATTGCATAATCCCAACCCCACCCCAACTGATTGGCTTGCCAGCGGTAATTGTCAGGAAATTAATAATTGGAGGGACGATGGAGAGCGTTTTTTGGGGAAAGTTTTTCTTATCCTCGGCAACCATTGAAGAAGATGATATAACAGATGCCATCCTCACCTCGGCAGGTATAACCCGAGAGGATATGTTCATCGACTTCCTTGCCGACGGGGCTTTCAAGATGGCCACCTTTGGCCCCGAAGGCGGCACCATCGACATTGAGGGCACATTTACGGTGAACGACAACACCGCTACCCTCACCGTTAGGGACGAGGATGGCGGCGGTGATCCCTTTGATGCCGTCATCGACGGAAACAAGATCACCGTTGATATGGGCGAATACACCCCCTTACTTATTTTCGAAAGACCATAGCAAAAGTCTCCTGGTCGCATAAAACAATAACTAAGAAGGAGAAGGAAAATGGAGAATTCCCTGTCTGGCCGGTATTACTTATCCTTAGACGAAGGAACCCAAGCAGCCATGGAGATGATGGGAAAAAGCGCTGAGAACTTCGGTTACCTAGAGTTCGCCCCCGAGGACGCATTCACTCTCGTCATCAAAGACCCCATGGAAGGCTCGGAACAAGCAGTTAACGGCACTTACGTTGTAGAAGACAATACCATCACCCTCACCGCGACCGTTGGGGACGAAGCGACATCAATTACGGCAACCATAGATGGTGATAAGATCATTTTGGATTTTAGCGGCGACGGAAGCTCGGTCACGACCTACGAAAAGGCGGGAAGCAAACCACCTGTCGCCGACGAGCCAGGCGAGAGTGGTGAGATAACCCATACGTTGATGAGCGAGGTTACGGTTAGCGTCACTTTGCCTGAGACGGGGTGGTGCGTCGAGCGCAACTCCTCAGTGAGCACTATACCCCAATTAACTCTATACAACGCGCCCTCACTCAAGAGAAGGGGGATGTTCCCGCCATATATTGAGATTATTGTCAGGGAAGACAAGGTGTTTCTAGGAAAAACTGTGGCTGGCGACAAGGCCGTGGAAAACCTAACAACCCTCGCCAACAGAACTATCGGCGGGGTCGAGATGAGCGGGGTATCGTACTACTACAATCTCAATCCGGATAGCTCTATCGGCTGGAACAGCACGGACTACATCGGCGTAATTGACGATTTCCGCGCTGTCAGCGTCACTATCTCCGGCAATATTGACAGCGAGGTAAGGGATGCCATTTTGGACAGTATTACCTTCAGCGTCCCCGAACCGCAACCCCAGACGGTTAGCGCCGAACATCTCGGGGTAACCATTTCCGCCACCCTGCCCGCTAAGGGATGGTGCGCCGAATCTCAGCCGGCCCACTCCCCGGTGCCCCGATTATATCTTTATAACGCCCCGGATATCTATCGCCGAGATCCCGTCTCCTGCCCCGAGATTAATATTGCCATTGAGGATAATGTCTTGGCCTTTGATGCCAAATATGCCATGAGTACCTTGGAGTCTATGCAAGACGCCGCCGGTAACACAATCGGGGGCATCGCAATGACGGGAAGAACCCTTAAGCCGTATAGTGGCATGCACCCTCAGTACGCCGATATTGACCGCATCGAGTATATTGGCAAGACGGTTAATGACCGCGCGGTTTGTGTCCAGATAACCAACCTAGACCCCGAGAACGACGTCGTAAAAACTATTCTGAACAGCATCACCTTTGTCGCTTCTTAGGGCATCATTGCTATGGGTTGCGCCAAGGTCAAGATCGGCAGCGTTACCCTAGGGAGATAAAACGTATAAACACGGGGAAAATAAAGCGCCAATAAAACAAGGAGGATTCTATGGGTCTTTTTGACAAAGTCGTCAACTCAGCATCAGGGGCCGCCGGGTCCAGATCAACCGGAAATCCGCTATCCAAGGTTGCCGGGCAGGTAGCCAGCTCCATCACCGGGGGCCGCCAATCTATATCTTTCACAACCCTACCCACAACCCAAGCTGCATTTGCCGCCCTCCCGCAGGCGGGCATGACCTCGCCCTATCACACGGCCGCCATGTACGTTGTGGCCCTCAATGCTTATACAAGCAATAAAACTGAGGCCATTGCTATGATGAACTTCCTTAAGGGCCCCCAGCCGTTGAGCCCCCGCGATCTCAGCATGCTCACCGACAGCATGGAGCGCGACCCCGGCAAGGGCCCCCTCCTCGCCCGGTCCTATTTTTCCGGGTCTACCCCCGAAAATGACTACACCCCGTCTCAGCCCTATACCGTTGTCGTCAGCGACAACCCCTACAGTTTTCAGAACCAAGGTTATGCCAAGCTGTTTGTCCAATGCGGCGGCGCCGATAGCCCCCGCCCTATAACATTGCGACAAGCAAAAGAGGGCAAGTGGTTCTTATGGGAACAGAATATGCTCCTCTCGGGCATCAAGGCATCGGCATCTTCTAATCCCTGGGCGTAATGCCAAGCGATAGCCAACCGGGCGCTGCCCGGTTGGCTATACTGTAAGCAGCGGTAACCTCCTCGCATAATAAAACGCTAGCGCCTGGTCCAGTCTGGGGGAGGCGCTAAGGCCTTAAGGCTGACGCGAGAAGGTCGGGGTTTGGGCAAATGGAAAGGAGCGCATAATGACGGATGACGTCTTTGATGATTTTGGGAAAATGGGAGTACTGGGCGACATGCTCAGCGGACTGGTTGGCGGTCTCGCCAAGTCTGGAATACTGCCCAAGAATACCCCGGAGGGCAAACTGCTTATAGCCCAATCGGAACTGTCCGACTTACATAAACAAGAAGGGGAATTGCTGATGGAGATCGGTAGGCAGGCTTATCAGCAAAACCCTAGCGTGTGGACCCAAGACAACAAGCTAAAACTGATCTATCTTAACATCGCCGCCGCCCAGGCTACTATTGATGAGGCCAAGCGGGAGAAGGAGCAAGCCACATCTGCCAATGCCACCTCAAACCCCCAGACTTCTGCAGGGACCAGCGCCCCAGCCACGCCACCCCAGAGCCAAGATAGTCACAACGATGACAACACCATACTATCCGGAAAGTTTTTTATTTCCAGCATGGAGGACGAGAGGGGCATCGATCTGGTGAAAATGTTCCCCCTGTTGGGTAAATGCACCGACGATCTCTCCCTTGAGTTTCTGGACGACGGCAAGTGTCTACTTAATATGTCAGCCTTCGATGGAGAGATTATAGAGGGCATTTTTTCTGTCGACGGGAATGTCCTCACTATCACTGGGGACAATGGGGTAGACTCGCAGGGGATAATAACCGGTAACACCATCACTATTGAGCAAGATGGCACAAAGCAGGTTTATGTAAAGAAGTAACACCTTGGCCGCCCCCACACCACCACACACACTTTCAATACCAAGCATATCAATTACTAATTATCTCTCTCGTAGACGCTAACAAACACAATCTGATGCTTTAAAGGATCGGTATGCGTCATTATCCATTATGTATTTGTTGATAACAATTGAGCAAAAGGTACACAGATTATCAAATTCATCTGTAGAGTGAGTCATAGTGACGGGTCCACCGGGCTCACCGACTACTCTTGTTGTACATACTGAATCATTAGCAGTAACGGAGAAGACTTCGCCATTTATCCGAAAGGTTATCCTGGCATAATCTCCTGCAGAACCAACAGTTTCATCTATTAGAACATCCGGACCACTGTACGATTTTATATCGTACTTAATGATGTCAGCATATAACTCTTGCAAACGATCCAAAGGCATATGGTAGTCAAGGTGGCAATACTTGGAGTAATAGTTCCCTGGCTCACGTTCACTCTCTGTCCTTCCCCAGCCGCCTATAATATTATTTTTTGTGTCCAACATGACTAGGAAGTAGCCTTCAAAGAAATTTGGTAAACGCCCTGTTCCATAAAGGAAATCGAAATCCTGTAAACGCCCTGTTTCATAAACAAAATAGAAATCTTCAATGGCTGAGCCATCAACAGCTGTAATAAATGGCCCATTACTAGCTGTTTCACCAGGTGCGCACCCGGAGACTAAAGCCAGCAGTATTAATGCCGATATAGCCAAGAAATGTCGTTTCGGCATTAATACTGCCTTGCTATTTACCATATGCTGCCTCTTTACCAAGTTTGCTTTAGTGGACAACTGCTACGGCTTTGCGGAGCCACATTCAGGGCAAAATTTCCCGGCAAGCACGCTGTGCTCACACGACGGACAACTCCAACCAGTTGCCGAGGCCGTACCGCCTTCATCTGCTTTCTTAATCAAATCAGGCTCAGGAGGGGGAGTGGGGCACAAAAGAAAGGGGGATGGGCGTGGTCCATTGGGTCCAAAATAAGTACAAATGTTATTCATCTCATCCGCATAACCAAAGAAAGTCATAAATCCATAACGCCTGATGGGGTTTTTTATGCAAGTAAAGCAGATTTCCGTAAACTTTGAGCCGCTGTCACAACCCTTCTCGCAAGTTGTTTCAATAGTTTCTGCAAAGTCAGAAAGATTGAAGCGGCACGTGGCGCAGACCATGCGCTTCGGTCCGTATTTTATAAAGCCATCGCTTTTTACGCCGTTAAAACTGCAGGCGGGGCAGACGCCCCTTCTGACTATTTCATTTTTTATCACGTCCAAGCAATTGAGCTCGGGCCGGGTGTCGCCTTTACAATACTGGCATTCCCTTTTTTCGCGGAAGCTACTCCTCCCGCATGCGGAACACCTTACCCCGGCAAAAACGCCATTCTTATATGCTTTTTCGAAATCCCGGCCGGTGGGATCACGCATCAGTAAAGCGTCACTGGCAAAAACGGCCGCTCTGATATCTGTATCTAAGGGTTCGATAATGACAGCGTTCAACCCGGCAGAGGCAGCAAGGATTATCGACGCCGCATTCAGGGCTTTTTCGATAGGCCTGGGGGTTGATGGCATATTTCCGCTAAAGTATGCATCAAAGATATTTACGGTCGGGTATTGTTCTTTGATGAGTTTTATGGCCTCCATGGCTGTCAGCGCAGCCTCCCGATAATAACGAATTGCCCCTGTACGTATTCCATAAAGATACGCTCCGGGTCAATGCCATATTTTCCCGCATTTTGGATCAGGGCGACCCCCTTCTCTGCCATTTCCTTTGCATCAGCGGGTACTTTCCCGTCGTCATTTACAGGTGCGACCATCACTTTCCAGTCGTTATCCACGAGAAGGGGGTAGACCATCGCGGGCACTTCGACATCCCGTATAGTATAGGTGCGGTATCTTATTATGCCCGGCTTATGCGCCAACTTCATGCCCAAAGCTACCTGGTCCATATCAGAACAACAGATACTAAGCGGCTTATCGGTTACCTCTTGAACGAGATTAATCAGCCATTCCAGCCTCTCGCCAGCCTTCTCTGCGCCCGTCCCAATCACTCGAATGTAATGCGCTCCGCTCTCATCTATCTGTTTTGTAAGTCTTTTGAAGAAATCTGTATCACGTCTTCTCATGGCATCGGATATTTCCGAACGGATGGTATTGCATAGCCCGTCGCCTATTATGATCATTCCCGTTCCTCCCTCAGTTTTTCAGGGCACAAAGTTTGCTAGTGCAGTTTCTTATAACAAAGTGGCAATTCGGTTGATGTCTCAAAAGGTTGTCAGGGCAAGTATTGTTAATCATTCGAGGAGATATTAATGATAGTCTAGTCCGGGGAAATCTTCTCCAGCCGGGCAAAGCTTAGGAGCAGTTTTTTGGTACCCACTTCCTTAAACGTCACGATTACCTGAACGTCACCGCGTACGGGCTGGGCGCTAATCAGCGTCCCTTCCCCAAATTGGGCATGGCGCACCCGATCGCCCGTCTTAAGCTCGGGCAGATCCGCCACCTCTTGCGACGACTCGCCCCACTCACACACCCGCGTGGGCTCAGCCGCCGCCTTGCCACGCCACATCTCCGACCCATGCACCAGATGCTTGGGAATATCATCCAAAAAGCGCGAGGGGTTATTGGTGGTATTACCCCCCATCAAACTGCGGCGGAAAGCCCGCACTAGGTAAAGGCGCTGCCTGGCACGAGTAATGCCAACGTAACACAGTCGGCGCTCCTCCTCCATCTGGGCCGGGTCGTCGAAAGAGCGGATATGGGGCAAAACCCCCTCTTCCATGCCCACCATAAAGACCACGGGGAACTCCAACCCCTTAGCCTGATGTAAGGTAATGAGGGTTGTGCCTTCTTTGGCCTCATCCAGCCCATCAACATCAGAGACGAGGGTGGTGCCCTCCAAGAAGGCCACCAGGGCCTCGTTGGGTGGGAGATCGGCATATGGTTGGGCCACCCCTTTTAGTTCCAACACATTCTCCCACCGCTCCTCACCGTCTGGCTGAGATAACAGGGCCTCTTGATAACCCGTGCGCTGGGTAATAAAGTCGATAAGATCAGGCAGGGACAGCTCCTCGTTCTTGGCACAAAGATCCCGCACAAGTTCTGCGAATTGGTTAAGGAGTTTAATAGTGCGCCCTTGAAAAGTCGGTGCGCCCTCGCCAGCGGCATCAAGCAAGGCAATAGCCTCATACATCGAGATGCCCTGCGCCGTGGCTAAACCGGAGAGCTCAGCCACCGTTCGTTCGCCAATGCCCCGCGGCGGGGTGTTAATAATACGCATAAGGGCCAGATTGTCGCTGGGGTTATTGACTACCCGCAGATACGACAGAACATCTTTGATCTCTTTGCGTTCGTAAAAACGCGTGCCCGCCACCAGTTTATAGGGCATACCGTAGCGAACAAAGGCCTCCTCCAGAGCCCGGGACTGGACATTGGTCCGATACATGACGGCTATATCCTTCGGCTTAAAGGTGCCACTATCCGTTAAGCGATCGATTTCGCTTACGACATATTGTGCCTCATCATGCTCCGAGAATGTCTCCCGCAGTGTTATTAACTCGCCGTCGTCGTTATCCGTCCACAGCTCTTTGGGTTTGCGCTGGGTATTGGGAGCAATCACAGCCGAGGCCGTGGCCAAAATGGTACGCGTGGAGCGGTAGTTCTGGGTAAGGAGAATGGTCTTGGCCTCGGGGTAATCCTTCTCAAAGTTTAAGATGTTTCTGATATCGGCCGCACGCCACGAATAGATGGACTGGTCG
>Ga0123356_10006550_pt1 | contig 11737 bp, 12 predicted proteins | sample TergutEmb28metaG_2_FD_92546 | JGI IMG/M metagenome (GOLD analysis project Ga0123356, IMG submission 92546) | Embiratermes neotenicus P3 segment gut microbial communities from Petit-Saut dam, French Guiana - Emb289 P3 | ecosystem: Host-associated > Arthropoda: Insects > Digestive system > Gut ... | reverse complement strand
GATCAGAAAATTCACACCGGTATCGAGTTGGCAAAGGGCCGAACCAGGGCGCCACGGAATTCCTTGCCCGGAATGAGTGGGTTGTCCGGTGTCGAGATCGCAAGCGTCGGGTTTAGAACAGCTTGCCTGAAGTGAGTCCGGAAAAATTGCGCCGCCAAGCAAGTGTGATAAACCGAAGGCGGCTCGGTCCCTGGTTGAACTGAAGGCCGGTGTCAGGATCGCATCACCTGCCTTCGGTTCTGCTTTAACGGAGCTAAACAGATAGGATAGAAACTGAATTGTGATTCAGATCAAACAATGGGCGAGTTGAGTTTAACGATGGTTGCCATCGGACAGAAGAGCCAAAGTCGCACGCGCCAGATCCGAATCACCTGCATTCAAGTCGGCAGCCTGCTGCAGATATTTCTGCGCAGCGGCACGATCGCCCATCGCAAGTGCAATTTCACCCGCGTGGCGGAGCATCCTGGCATCGCGAATGCCCACAGCCATTGCCGTCTCCATCGGTTTGAGCGCTTTCTGGTTTTCGCCGTTTACGTGCAGCGCCCAAGCGTAGGCGTCCAGAGTGTAGACGTCATGCCGGCGAGCGAACTCTTCTTGCGCGACCTCCAGAGCCTTGCGCGGTTCATGGGCATAGTCGGCATAGTAGAAGATCAGCTCGCGATTTGAATTGTCCGCGCGATCGGCTTCGGCGAGCGATTTCTTTTCGAAATCGGCGAATGCCCTCCCCGTCTCTGTGGCGTGGCCCGCCAACTGCAACGCCTCGGCAAGATCATAGAGATTTTCTGCACGCGGCGCGGCTTGGTATCGCTGCTCCAGCACTTGAACGGCCTCATCGTAGCGTTTCTGGGCGATTCTCAGTTTCGCCAGATTTCCCAGCGCATAGTGATACCCGGGAAACAATGTGAGCGCCTGGTTCAGGCTCTTTTCGGCCTCGGCAAATCTTCCCACGGAGAGATCAAGATGTGCGATCTGCGTAAGAATCCATGCCTCATCCTCCGCCTCACTGGGGCTTGTGGTCTGAAGCGCCATATTCATCAGGTCGACAGCGCCATCGACATCCCCAAACAGCTCGCGCAAGTGGGCGGCACGAGTGATACCGGGAGAATTTCCCGGACGCAGATCGAGCATGAGCTGAGCTGCCTTTTCGGCTTCATCGTAGTTCCCCAGTTCAACATTCGCGTCGGTGAGGAATCCGTACACCATCACATCATCCGGCATTCTCTTGTTGAGCTTGAGGGCCTCTTGGCGCGCGGCCGCGAATTCGTGTTTGCCCAACAGAAGCCAGACCTCGATCCGTTTCCCATCGAAATTATCAGGTGAAATCTGGAAAGATTTCTTTAACTCATCTTGTGCTTCGGCATAGAACCTGACATCAGAGGTTTCGCGCGCGCGGCGGGATAGCGCCAGAGCCAACGCGTTGTAGGCTTCGTAGCTCTTTGGATTCTGGTCGATCAGCCGCTGGGCATTCGATATGCTATGCTCCGCTGGAGAAAGTTTTAGTTCAGCAGAGGGCCTGTTCGTTTGTGCAAATGTCGTCGCAACAACCGAGAGTATGACGAGCAACTGAGCCAGACGTTTCATGGGAACCTCGTTTCTTGAATAAAAGCCGTGGCCGCCTCATGAAAGAAGCGGCCACTAGCATTAAGTTACTTCACAGGGCAGACGCCGTTCGGCTGTCCCGAACAGCCCCGCTGGCCGGGGCCAGTATGGTGACTGTTGCGACCGCTATTGGCTGGGCCAACGAAAGGAAACGTTGTTCTGAATCCGTCTCCCTTGGTGTTAACGCCGTCTCCGACAGCAGCGCCGTACTTTACGGGATCGACCAGGATGCCGACAACCGCTCGGGAGGCGATGTCCACCACGTCATCGATCGGCCGACGGCCTTGTGGAAATCCCGCCAGATCACCGGCCAGGAAGCCGAGGCGCTTCTGGCTGCCCACCGGAGTCGGGGCAATACCGGTGTTCAGGCGCAGTAGGTCCGCAACGGGACCGGCATCGCTCGCCGAGCATCCCGGACAAATTGGCGCCTTGTACTGCACCAGGGGAAGCAGATCGGTACGAGGCGCAGGCGGAATCGGGATATTCAGGACTGAAGAGTAGACGTGAGCCAAAAGCGGATCGAGGAAGAAGCTAGCGAACTGGCTGTCTTTCGCGGGATCCGAGATGCTGAACAAATCCTTCGAACCGGTCCCAATGATCAGCTCATTGATCAGCGGATTGCCTTCGCGGTTCACTTGCTGCCACGAGCCTTCGCCCACGATTCCTTTGGCACGGCGAACGCTGATCTGCTGGCGGTCGGTTGCGCCATAAGTTCCAATGACGGCCTGTTTTTCGCCTGCGCTATGGATCTTGCCGTCGACGGTTAGCATGGTTATGGGAACTTCCAGCACGATCGAGTTCACGTTGAAGCCCGCGACGGCGTCGGGGGCGTAGTTGTGGGTGTTGTCTGCATCCTCTTTGGCGCTGAGAATTCCTCCCACGTTCATGCGAAAGTTGAAGGAATCGAAAGCGCCACCCAAGTCGATGTAGAACGGATCGTCGACGGTTCCCGCAAATACGCGAACATTGTTGCCGAGATCGTTGATACCTTGATTAAACAGCTCGTTGTAGTTGGGCATGGTCAGCGGCCCAACATTGGAGGGCACCGCGTAGAGGGTTTTTCCGTCGGTCAAGTCCGTGGCCTCACCGTTTTTGATCATGGTGACGGTGTAGGTCTGACGCAAGCTCAGGCCTTCGGATCCGGGACCTTGGAGAGAGGTGATCTGCGGGATGCCGGCAATTCCACCCACGAAGCCCGTAAAGATTCCGGGCTGGCGGATTTCAGTCTTGAAGCGAAAGATGAATTGGATGTCGGCTTTTCCGCTCTGACTGTTGTCCACGTTCATGACGTAACGAATGTTGGGATCGAACGGGAAATAGTTGGGGCCATTGGACGGCTCGAGAAAACCATCCACGTTGAGAATCATCACCACGCGGTCGGGATGATCGTAGCTGACGAACGCGTACCCGTCGGTTACGTCGGCGCTGTGGTCGAGCGCGGAGATGGGCGCCTCGCGATGGCTGGATGCGAACAGGCCGGCGGGAACCATTATCACCAGCGCCATGGCGAGGACCATGAGCGAATGCAATCGTCTCATTGAATTTTCCTTTCTGGATTGGGGTTGAGTGGACGGTTGCCAATCGTGAGACTACCCGCGGCTAGGGGCGCCAGGCAGCCGCTGTTGCGATTAGATCCGTCTACGAATTGGAATACGCAGCAACTCCGAATTCGGATTTTCCGACGAGCGAATTTAGCCCGCATTCACGCAAGAGATTTTTCGGCGTACTGCGAAATCCAGCTTCCGTTTCTGTGCGTATATATCAGTCTGCTAGACTCAAGGAACTCACGAATCGATGCCCCAGTTGAGAAGTGCGATTTGATATGGCTGGCGGAATCTGAACCGGGCTATCGGACGTAATTAGAAGAGAAGAGATAATCTGCTTGTCGGGCGCTGCCTCCAACGTCGACTCAACTGACGCCGTGCTGGTGTCGGCGATTCGCTCGGGTGACCAGCAAGCCATGGCGCAGCTCTACGAGCGCTATTCGCCGATCGTTTACTCGGTGGCTCTTCGCGTTCTGGGCAATACGACAGCGGCAGAGGACATTCTGCAGGAAGTCTTCATGCAAGTCTGGCGCACCCCAGACATGTTCGATTCAAGCCGAGGCAGCCTGCCTGGTTGGCTTGCCGTGATTGCGCGGAACCGTGCCATCGACTCGCTGCGCAAACGGCGGCCCGAAACGGAGATCACGGAAGTCGTCGTCTCGATCGAGCCGGACCTTGCCAGTGGCGCAGAATGGAGTCGCGCGCTGGAAAAAATTCGCAGCGCACTGGGTGTTATGCCCTCACCCCAACGCTCCGCCCTGGAAATGGCTTTCTTTGAAGGACTCACCCATTCGGAGATCGCCGCAAAAACTGGCGAGCCTTTGGGTACGATCAAGACTCGCATTCGCGCGGGCCTGGGGAGCCTGCGCAAGGCTTTCAACCCATGAGCGTGCACGACCAATTCGCGGAAGATCTCTCCTTGTACGCTCTTGGCGCCTTGCAGGGAGAGGAACGACAGGCGGTCGAAAAGCATCTGGATGAATGTCCTGCCTGCCGCCAGGAGTTGGAGAAATTGCAAGGGGATGTGGCACTGCTGGCTTTTTCTGCCAGTGGCCCGAGGCCTCCGGCGCGCTCTCGCGGACGTCTGATGGCAGCTATCGGGAAAGAACCCCGCAGGCCGCAGCTTCGTCCGCAAGCTCGATGGCCCTGGCGGAACGTCTTAGGATGGGCGGCCGCAGTGGCGGCGATCGCGATCGCGGTGTTGTTCCGACAGCAGAATACCGCTCTCCGCCAGCGTCTGACGGAACTCGAAACCAACTCGGCCAGCCAAGACCGGCAGTTAAGCGAAGCAAAGCAGCTGCTGACGACGTTGACTTCGCCGGAAGCTGCGCACTTTACGCTGGTTGCGGGAAAGACTCCACCACAGCCACAAGGGAAAGCGATTTACGTTCGTAGCAGCGGGTCGCTCGTGTTTCTCGCCAGCAATCTGCCGCCAATCCCACCGCAGAAGGCCTATGAGCTCTGGCTGATTCCCACAACTGGCGCGCCCATTCCAGCGGGTCTCTTTAAGCCCGATGCGCGTGGTGCCGCAGCACTGATCCATCCGCCGCTCCCAAGCGGAGTTGAGGCCAAAACTTTTGCCATCACGATCGAGCCTGAAGCAGGATCGTCTGCGCCCACCTCGCAGCCCATCATGGTGGGGTACAGCGGGGGTTAAGCTGCTGAGTTCGGAAGCTGGGTGGCTCACCTTTGGGCAGTTTCATCCAGTCCATAAATTCTCAGGATACGGTGCATCATTGCGCCATGCCAGAGCTGGTCCGGCGCACATTTGCGCTGCCGGATGCCTTCGCGCAGCCCGTCCATCTGAACGGCGACGCCGATCTTTTTTGCGATAGCGGAAGAGTTCGGTGATTGGCGCTTCTGATTGGGGTGCCGCTCGACGCCCTTGCTCACGGCCCAACCGCTGAACCGGACAAAGCGGATTGGAGGATAGCTGACACCGGGTTTCCATGCGATGCGTGCACTCGCCATCCACACCGCGGAGGGCATCTGGAGCGTGATGGGCCTGAACGGAGGAGATGAGCAGACGATACCCTTGGGCACGAGCACAGCAGCTTCGGCAAGGACATAGGCCGAGTCAAAAGGGGAATCGGAAAGCTGGTAGAGTCCTCGCGCGGGGCTGGCCCTGAAGCAGTGGGCCCGACACGGTAAGGTTTTACAGGAACGGATTCTCGATTCGCAGCCCATTGAACCGCTGGCCACATTGAAAATCTTCGCTGTAAAGAATTCCGCAGTGGCCTTCGATCGCGGAAGCAACAATCAATGCGTCATACCAAGGCAGCGAGTACCGAGTTGCAAGTTGTAAGGATCGACTGTATAGACCATGCGAAGATTGCACTGCTAAAAGAGGGCGGAAGGTTGTCGACAGGTACTGCTCCGCGTCCGTCGACAACATCGGTTCATCAAATCGGCGAAGAGCCATATTGAAAAATTCCTGTACAACCTGGTAACTGACGATCCCTTGCCTTTTTTCGATAGCTCGCCGGATCAGTTTGAGGGCCCGCCTTGCCTTCTCAGGAGCGCTCTTGTCAAACGAGTAGACGAAGATATTTGTGTCGAGAAAGAATTTATCGCTCATTCATCTCATCGCGCGTGTAACGTCGCCCCGCCCTGACGTGACTTAGACGTTTCATCAAGGAATCAAATTCCTGCCTGCTCCGCGCTTGTCCAGTAAACTGCTCCAGCCACTCCCGGAATGCAGCGTTGAGAGTCCTGCGCTGAGCCTTTGCAATAAGGCGAGCTTGTTCGATGAGGTTCTCATCGGCGCTGAGGGTCACATTTTTCATACGAAAGTAGTGTACACGATGTTAGTGTCGATCGCAGGTGCACTCCAGGGCAAAGCGAGCATTCAACAGACGCCCAAAATTCGAAACCTCATTCGAGCACCTTTTTTAGGCGCGATGCCAGCAACAGGACAGGACAGCAAACCTGCCCCGGTGCCGCGCGGCGCGGGGGCCAAGGGCCGACGCCGATCATCGGGATCAGTGATGCTCGACTTTGTTTTCATTACGCATGAAGATTTCGACCCTCACGTCCTTGGGAATGCCTGCCTCGAGCATAGCTAGACGAGACAGCATACGCAGCCATAATCGCGCCAGGAGAGACGGCAGGGGAACTGCATCATGAATGCGTTGAAAAAAAACAGGATCGAGCTTGTGATCGGGGAGATGGTTGTTCGGCCCTCGAGGCAAACAGACAAGGTGTGTTCTGTTGATCGCGCCGGACAAAAACCACACTCTGTTGGGAGGAAATCCTCGGCACGCTGTCCCGCCACAGCTGCCGAATGACGTTGAGTACGAATAACCTGTTCGTAGGGGCCTGCCGGCAAGCGGTCGGCATTTGAGTCTCGTTGGTCCAGTTCCGACCGGTGGACATCGTGTTGATGAGATTCACAAAACACAGTAGGAATCGTACGGAGCGGGAACTTTTGGCTTTCTTGTGACATTAAAGAAGCATGAACGACGTGAAAGCTGCCGCGGAGAGATTGCGCGCATTAAGCTGGCGCACCCACTATGACTAGCGACGAAGCCTTGATGCTGGAATTCCAGGGGGGATCACGGGCAGCCTTCGAGGAGCTGTTTGCCCGCTATCGCAAGCCACTGCACGGCTTCTTCGGGCGCCGGCTGAACAACCCCGAGCGGGCGGAGGATCTCGCCCAGGAAACTTTCCTCGCGGTGATCCGCGCTGCCTCGCGTTATGAGCCGCGAGCCTTGGTTCGAACCTATCTGTATGGCATTGCGTTGAAGCTACTGGCTGCGGAACGGCGCAAGTTCTTGACGAGTAGCACATTGGGACAGTCCGCTCCGGAGCCTAAGACTGACGGAACTCCCGAGTGCGTGCTCTGGGTCCGGCAGGCCATGGAAAAGCTGGATGCGCCGGACCGCGAAATTTTGATGCTGCGCGAATACGAACAGTTGAGTTACTCCGACATTGCGGAGCTGCTGCGAATTCCCGTAAATACGGTCCGTTCCAGGCTTTTTCGATCGCGTCTCGCATTGAGGAGTTACCTAGAGTCGGAGGCAAAAAACAATCCCGCCCTGAGAGCGAGCGCCGGGCAGCCGCACCCAGGAAGACGAGGCATGCGATGAGCGCGAACAGACATCCGATCGAACCGGAAGAACTCATGGCTTATCTCGACGGCGAGCTGCCTGCGGACCAAGCCACCGAGGCCTTGTCGCACCTGGAACTGTGTTCGGAGTGCCAGACCCTTGCTGCCGATTTCCGGGGTGTTTCCCAAGAACTAATGGCCTGGGAAGTTGAGTCACCAGAGGTAGGCATCCCCTCGGAAATCAACGCGGCGCTTGGGGAGCGCCTCCAGAAGCGAGAACCGGCAACGGTCAGCTCGCCGAGATTGAAAAACAGAGTGATGACGAACCGCTGGGTCTGGGCCGGAGCCTTGGCTATCGTCTGCGTGGCTGTGGGACTGAAGTTAACGCTTACCGGCCGCAATTGGAATGAGAATCGCTCGACAGCGTATCCGAGCATGGCTTCGATCGAGCAATACCTGATGCCGGATCGCAATGCCGAGATCGCCTTGGCGCGAAGCGCAGCCCCTGAAGCTATATCCGGCGACGCAAAGATCCTAGTCCTCGGGCGGCGGGGCTATGAGCCAGTCATCGAAGGAAAGAACGGTTTTGTTTGTATGGTGGAACGATCATGGACGTCCCCATTCAATTCTGCGGAGTTCTGGAACCCCAAGGTGCGTGCGCCGCTCTGCTTCAATCCGGCAGCCGCGCGATCCATTCTGCCTCTCACGATCAAGCGAACGGAAATGGTATTAGCTGGGATGTCGAAAGCTCAGATGATCGACAGCATCAAGGCCGGATTCGACAATAAAGCGCTACCGGCACCGGAGCCCGGCGCGATGTGTTACATGATGTCGCGGGGAGGCCACCTTAATGATGCCATTGGGCACTACGTACCTCATCTGATGTTCTACTTTCCACTGACAGACAAATCCTCTTGGGGTGCGGATCTGCCGGGCTCGCCGGTCACGCTTAATCCGCAGTTTCAGGGCGGTCCGGAGCCCATCACTCAGTTTGTGATTCCGGTTGGCAAATGGTCGGACGGAACGGCTGCACCGGCTATGTAGGAATGTCTCAATGGGAAAGAGCGCGACAGCGGTTTCACTCCAGCCAGCAGGGAGTGGAAATCAGAGAACCAACTCAAAGGGGTTCAATCATCATAAGCCTCGACGGTGTATTGAAATCCATGAAGGGGAAAACCAATGAACCGAGAGATGGTGAGGACAATCACACTAGGAACTTTCGCGTTGGTTGCGGTACTATGCGCAGCGCAGTCAGGACGCGCAGCAGACGCCAAAACTCCGTACTCCAGCATGGCTCCGCTGGATCAGTACTTGATGGCGGATCGAAACGCCGAGATCGATCTGGCACGGTCAGCGGCTCCGCCGTCCATTTCCCGCGACGCCACAGTGATGGTCCTCGGGAGGCATGGTTATGAAACTGCGGTGGAAGGCAAGAACGGCTTTGTCTGCATGGTAGACCGCGCCTGGATGGGCCCATTCGACAGTCTCGAGTTTTGGAACCCTAAGAATCGAGGTCCCCTCTGCTTTAATCCGCCAGCCGCCCGATCTATTCTGCCACTCACCTTGAAGAGGACGGACTTGGTACTGGCGGGGCTGTCCAAAGCTCAGATCATCGACGGTCTCAAGGCATTTCAGAAGAACGAGCTGCCGGCCGTCGAGCCCGGCGGGATGAGCTATATGATGTCGAAGCAAGGGCGACTGAACGACTCCGCCGGCCACTGGGTACCTCATCTCATGTTTTACGTTCCCCTGACAGACGCTATGACTTGGGGTGCAGGCGTGCCTGGCTCTCCGGTTCTGCTGAATACACAGTTTAATGGTGCTCCGGAGCCAGTGACCGAGTTCATGATCCCGGTGTCCGAGTGGTCGGACGGAACGCCAGCGTCCGCGGATCATCAATGACGTCCGACCACGCGAATTCAAGTCACGACCATGCGACCGAAGAAGATCGGCGAAATCTTAAGACGCCGGTCCCGAGCTCAGCCAAGACGTTCACATCTGGAGGAATAGAGATGGATGGTGACTGGAAACCATGCGCGTGTTGATCGTGGATGATCAGCCCGTGGCCCGAACGGCTCTGGCGAATCTCCTGTCCGCAAGGAGCGACGTGGAGCATTTCGATTCGGCCAACCATGCGATCGAGTTGCTCGAGAAAATGGCCACGGACTCTTACGATGTTTTGCTGCTCGACATCGATCTGGACCTGTCGGGCTCTCAACTCGTAGACCAGCTTCGGGAACGAAACCTTCCGTTGCCAGCTATCGTGTTCGCAACGGCCCACGTTGAACAAGCGGTCGCAGCCTTCGAGAAGCACACCGTAGACTACGTGTTAAAGCCTTTCTCGAACGAAAGCATCAACGAAGCGTTGGACCGGGCCGCCCGGAGAGCAAAGGGCGAGCGAGCTGCAAGATTGATAGAAGCTTTGCCGCAGTTGCAGAAGGTGTCTTGTCCGGGTCCCCCGATGATCGCAATCAAGGCTAAAGGAAGGATTCTGTTCATCGATCCTGGAGATGTGGTCGCAGTTCAAGCTGAGGGCAACTATGTGTCACTGCAGCGAGTATCGGACTCCTATTTCCTGCGCGAGTCAATCTCGAGGGTGGCAGAAAAGCTGAAGCCTTACGGATTCATTCGGATCCATCGATCTGCGCTCGTGAATACCACGTTTGTGTTAGAGATCAAGCCATACTCAACGGGAAATTGTGGTCTCCGCGTTAAAGGTGGGAAGGAATACGCAGTTTCTCGTGCTTACAAGAAGAATCTTAAAGCCCTCACAGAACTTCGGATCGGTGACGGTGCGTTCCTTACGGAATAGCCTACTCATAGACGCAACATGGAGGTGAGTACCTGCCACCGACTGCGGAACCGTGTCTCTGTCGCAGCCGCCAACCATGAATACCGCCGTGTTCCCATCACCGCGGTTGCCGAGTCACCGACCGATCCTCGCAAACGCTTTGATGTCAGAACCTTGAAGACTCGCCTCCAGCACCGGGGGCTGCGGATTCAATGTGTCCGCCATGTATTTGCTCTTACACTTACGCACGGGGGTGACCAAAACGGCCTCGCAGTGCGGCACCTCGCGGGTATGCGTAATGCGTCGAAAGCGATATGCGAACAGAAGAATGACCGTGCATTTCGAGAGATGAGCGTGGATGCTCCGGTCAGCAAGGAGAACGCTCGACTGTTTCCAGGCACCGAGTCTGGACAAAAGGCCCTGAATGGCCAGTCCAGTATGTTCGTCGAAGCTACTTATATCCGCATCAGCTTGTATGAACTTTCCGATCCACCAGACACACTGAACTTCCCCTTACTCGCCCACGTAAACACTGCGAAGAGCTCTAAAACAAATACAACGCCCGGAGGTCCTGAATGCTCTGGTTTTTTGAATCTTTCTTTCCCGTGGTGTGGATCACCTTCCTTCTCTATTGGCAGATCAAGGCCGCCAATACCAAAACCACCCAGCGCCTTGAGCCGGCCGCCTCGCGCATCCTGCGGGCCCTCGCCTTCCTGATCGTGATCGTCCTCCTCTCGACAACTCGCATTCCGCTGCCCTGGCTCTACCGCCAGCTCTGGCCGTCAAGCATCTGGTCCTTTGGGGTTGGAGCTGCTGTTACCGTCGTCGGCCTTCTTTTTGCCGTCTGGGCGCGCCAGCACCTCGGCAGCAACTGGAGCCGCTCCGTAACCATTAAGCAGGGACACGAGTTGATTACCAGCGGCCCCTATGCCCTGGTCCGTCACCCAATCTATACCGGCATTCTGGCCGGGTTTCTTGGCACCGCGATAGCACTCTCCCAGGTGCGCGGGGTCATCGGTTTCGTCCTAATATTCCTCGTGTTTTGGGCCAAGCTCCGCATGGAGGAGGAGTGGATGCGTTCCCAATTTGGGGAGACGTATGCCACCTATGCCCATCAGACCGCCGCCCTCGTGCCGTACCTTTTCTGATCGCTATGTGGAACGAGCCACTCTCACGCTCGGAATGGGTCTTCAAAGCGCACAAGCATTGTATGCTGTACCGCGCCGAGGTGGAGGCCAGCACCTCTTGCGGATGCTTCTATTGTTTTGCGCCGTTCGCGCGGATCGAAATTTCGCACGTCGTCGGACGGAACCGCCATTCCTTGATGTAAGGGACACGACGTGAAAGTACGAGGTTGAAAACGCCGCGCAGATCCAGCGGCGCCAGAGTGGTCAAATGCAAACAGCCGTCGGATAGACAATTTGACCACACTGGATCGTCAGCCTATTTGCCGAGTTTTCGGCAGGTCAATGTCAATGTATCCCATTATTGGTTGGATATTTGCCTTTCATCTGTGTTTGGACACCAAGCGTGCGTGATAAGCTCTCTGCCATGCCAATGAACACTGCGCAACTGATTATCGTTGGGGCTCTGCCGCTGCGAATCTTACTCATTGCAGCGCTGGCAGTGCTCTTCGCCTGGGTGTTGCGGAGTTCTTGGTGGCGGAAGAGATGATGCTGTTCATTCGCGCCATCGCGGTGTTCATCGGGGTCCGCAACAAAACGCAGCAGACGGCCGCAAAATCGCGGATCGATT
>Ga0123356_10006549_pt1 | contig 11737 bp, 13 predicted proteins | sample TergutEmb28metaG_2_FD_92546 | JGI IMG/M metagenome (GOLD analysis project Ga0123356, IMG submission 92546) | Embiratermes neotenicus P3 segment gut microbial communities from Petit-Saut dam, French Guiana - Emb289 P3 | ecosystem: Host-associated > Arthropoda: Insects > Digestive system > Gut ... | reverse complement strand
ATTATATCATACATTTGGTTATGGCTTCTTCAAAATGTTGAATTGAACACTCCCGCAAAAACAATAATTATTTGTCCAAATGCCGTCAACAGAAATACTAATTATTTTCTTGATATAAGTAATGTCAAGTTTAAGGTTGTCACCGCCGGTTTCAATCCCAATTTCTTTTAACTTATTATTGAGGAATTGACTAAGTTCATGTTCTTTTTTGAAAATCACTGATTTTTTAGATTTAAGTTGCTGATATATGTTTTGGTATATAATCTGTCTTTTTGGGCAAAGATAGATTGTGCCCATGCCAAAGTACGGCACGGGCACAAAAAATCTGGATTATCTCACTTTTTTAATTCTCCCCCATCAACTCCAGCCCCTCATTTTTCAAACGATACCGATGAGATGTTGCGGTATTGGTTAAATGCGTCAGTTTTTTTTAAACATCATCTTGCCGTCTTTACTGGTATATATTGGATTGTCGCGATGCACTGTAATGAATGCCGGGCATTTGTAGAAATCCAATAAATCATCAACATTGGCTACATGCGACCTTGTTCTAATCTCTTTTACCGATGCGGGAATGAAAATGGAAGCCAACCCTGTACAACCTTTAAAAAGGCAATGCGCAATTTCTGTAATCGTGTTGGGCAGGGTGATGGAGGTTAAGGCGGTGCAATCCCAAAAAATGCTTGTTCCCATTTTGGTTACTGAATCGGGAATGGCGATGGAAACCAAACCGATACAACCGTAGAAAGCTTCTTCGCCTATTTCAGTAACCGACTCGGGAATGGTCACGGAAGTTAAGCCGGTACACCACCTGAAAGCCCTGCCTCTGATTTTGACAACTGACTTTGGAATAACGTAACCGCCCTGCCGGCCTTTTGGATAGACGATGAGTTCTGTTTTATCTTTGTTGAACAAGACGCCGTCGATGCTTGCATATAAAGGATTATTTTGGTCTACTGTTATGGCAGTCAGTCCGCCGCAAGAACAGAACACATACTCTTCTTTTCTAAGCGCTTCTTCCGGATTAAATGCCAAAGTAATTTCATTTACAAATCCGATTTCCACTACGGAAGCAGGTATGAAAATTGAAGTCAAGGCAGTACAACCTTCAAAAGGAGTGTGCATGGCCACCACCGATTCGGGAATGACGTAATCACCCTGTCGTCCTTGCGGGCATCGCTCCAACGCTGTTTGATCTTTGTTGAATAAAACGCCGTCGATGCTTGAATACTTAGGATGGTTTTGAGATACAGAGAGGGAGGTCAATCCATCAATATAGCTAAAAGGGTGACGCCCAATGTCAATCACCGAATCGGGAATGAGGTAACCGCCCTGCCGTCCGTTAGGGCACTTTATGATTTCTGTTTTTTCTTTGTTGAGTAAAACGCCGTCTTCGCTTGCAAATACTGGATTGTCGGGGTGAACGTCAATACGCGCTAAACTGTTGCAGCCTTCAAAAGCCCACCAGTCACAAAAAATATCCCAAATATCCATCTCAACCATCGAAGCAGGAATAAAAACTCCCTTCAAAGCAGTGCAACCCGTAAATGATTTATACCCAATTTCAACCATTGTATCGGGAAAGTTTACCTCTGTTAAGGCGGTACAACTTTCAAAAGCCCTTTCCGGAAGTTTGTTTTCTTGAAAACTGCATGGCTCAAATCCAATTCCTGCAAGGTTTTAGCCATGTTTTCGCGGATGTAGCGCATGTCGCTGTTGCTAAATGTGCCTACTATAGTAAGGTGTGTGACCAATGCCGGATCTTTGATGCTTGTCTGTTTTAAGGCATGTTTCAGACGGGTTTGAGGTGTGAGGGTTACTGATATTTGTGCGTTTTGGGTCATAGCAAGTTGATTTATATCTTTAGCCAAAAAATGAATTTTCTATCGGCAAAGATCAATCAAGCTCGCGCCAATGTACGTCATGGGTAAAAAACTATTTTATCCTATCCCCACAATACGCCTTTCGTCCACATTTTTTACAAAACTTCCCCATCCACACTTCGTCAAACTGATTTACGGCACTCTCCACCAAATCAGGCTCGGAAGTCAAAATACCCGCCTCAAAGTTGCGTGTGTTTTCGCCCTTCATGCCCATGCCGGCGCCGGTAAGGTTGGCAGAACCGATATAAGCAGTTTCCAAGTCAAAGATCACGAGCTTGAAATGTACACGGGGACACAGTACGCGCTCCAGACCCTGCACAAGTGCGGGATATTTATCGAAATCATCACGAAAAGCAGGCCCGGGTTCTTTGGCGTGGATGAGCCGCACTTCAACGCCGCGTTTTATCAAATCCGCCAACACTTTGAGAAAAGGTTCGGAATCTTTAAGGCCCGATTTTACGTACAAGTCTTTGATGTCGGCGGTGCCTATCCAGAGGATGCGCTTGACGGAGCGGGCTTTTTCGAGGACTTGGGTGTAGTGGGCGAGGTTGGGGATGTAGGTGGTGGGCATGGGGAAACAAAAAAAGAGAGGATCACTCCAATAATTTACTAACCTCTTGTTTTATAATAGGTAAATGCCGCACAATAGTGCCCCAAATAATCTCGTCATCTATTTTATCATATCCATGTATCACTCTGTTTCTCATTCCAATAATTTGATTCTTAGAGGATATTGAGATATCCGGTGCTATTTTGAGCATCCTGTTTATTGCTTCCCCGATGATTTCGAACTCTCTTTCAATTGCTCGTCGAAGCATCTTGTTTTCCATGTAAGCAAAAAAATTACGCTGCTCTCCTAAATGGTTATCCAGATAATTTTCAATGGAATAAACAGATTCCTGAATATCAAACAAGTATTTCTTTATTTCATTATCCATACAACAACACTTTAGATTGGTTGACAGATTTAACAAAGTAGGGATTTTTAAGGGATTTTTCGGTTACCAAATCCACCGGGCGTTGAAAAAAATTTTCGAATTTATCGGCAGTATTAAAGTAATTATCAGCATAGTCGCCGTAATCCAATGGTTTAAACGAGACCAACAAATCAATATCGCTTGAATCATTAAATTGATTACCGCATACCGAGCCAAATGCAAACAACGTTTCTATATGCTGCTGTTCGCAAATCTTCTTAATATGGGATATGTTATCCGTTATAATACGATGCATGTCATTTGTATTAATCAACCATCCGCAAAAGTACAACTTTTTTAGTTAAGTACAAGATTTTCGGAAGTGCAGGCTATTTCCAGAGACTTCAAAACCCGATTTCACGTACAAGTCTTTGATGTCGGCTGTGCCTATCCAGAGGATGCGCTTGACGGAGCGGGCTTTCTCAAGGACTTGGGTGTAGTGGGCGAGGTTGGGGAGGTAGGTGGTGGGCATGGGTTAGTCATATTGAGACAATTTCGCGATTAAACTGTCAGGATTTGACAAATTGAAAACTTCATTTTCGATTTTTTCAATGAAACCATGAATTTGTTCTTCTAAATTTACCTCGTTTTGGTAATCATATTTCTTTCTACAGATCCATCCTTGCGACGATTCACCAAAATTATTTTCAGATTCATATTGAAATTCGATATCACTAAACTTTGTTTTATATTCATCTGTTTCGTACAAACCGACATAAACATAATTCCGATCAAATACATATTCAAATTTGTAGTTTTGTATTATACGTCTTAGTTTGACTTTGTCGTTGCCTTGAAAAAAAGGAATTTTAGTTCCGTCCGATAATTTACATTGCTGATCCGTTTGACACCCGTACAAATCCAGCAACCTATTAATAATCTCGTTTTGGTAACCATCAATCATAACCCAATCATATTTTGAGTAAGGACGATGAATATATCGCTTGCCCCACCTGTAGCTTAACCTAATTCTTTTTTTATTTATTTCTCCTTCTTGCATCCATTTTTGTAAATCACTGCTTTTATACAAACTTTCATGTATTTTTTTGGCTCGCTGATCTTCACCATTCATTTCAGACAATTTGGACACTTCATTTTCTAATTTAATTAATAGATTCTCCTCATCCGGTAAGCTAAACCACTCTCTTGTTGCATTTTTAACAATTGTATCTGATGCCAACATTTTTTTAAAGAAGTGTTCGTTTTCATCTGTATCGGTAAAATTCTTATTATCAATTTGTTCAAAATTTTTGTATCTGCTTATTAATGCTCTCAGAAAGATATGCCCTTTCTCTTTCCCAAATACATGGTTTATACCATTGTGAATAAATACAGAAGTAGCCATTTTTGTTCTATGTACAAAATCTTCTTTTGTCATTTCGTTTGACATAATGAAGTCAACAGAACCTTTAAAGAAAGGATGTTTCTCGGCATTGATAAATACCTCATCTTCCCACAAACAATCAACGATAAATTTAGCTTTTTTTCGCTCTTCTAACACTGCGTTTTTGGAAGATGGAGGCTCTGTTTTATCATTGGCAAGAAACTTATATATATTTTCCGAATTTGCAGAACTTTTATATAAATCGGCAATAAGTTTTATTGCACTTATCATAGTTACGTGTGAATTAATATCTGTATTCTCAACGATATTCCAAACAACACGCATCCATTGTTTAAATTTGGATTTATCAAAAACTTGATTTTCTAAATGCAATATGATCCCAATCAAAATAACTCTTTGTGATTGAGTAATTCCCTCATTCCAAAAAACAAATTCATTTTTTGGGTACTTTTGCCAAGAGGGTTGTATAACGCTTATAATATCTTCCCTGTTTTTAGACAATACATCCATTAATTCTTCAAAATTTGTAATATGGTTTCGTGATACTACTTCTTTGAAAGAATCAAAATTTTGATATTTTTCTTCATTGTAAAAGAAATTATAATATTGATTTTCAACAAGTTTAGTATTTTCCTGATTGCTCTCTAAAATTAGTTTACAGAAAAAATATCTAAAAAATAATCGGAGAAACAGCGGATCAACAATTTTCCCTTCGGGATATTTTTGCTTGCCTTTGTCATCTTTTTTATCAATATCGTAATGCTTCGTCTCTTCCCAAAAGAATTTTGTCCAAGTGGTATCAATTTTTTGACAAAACGATAAGTAATAAAGCATTTCTCTGTCATCTAATTTAACTTTTTTATGAAAAAACTCTTTTTCAGTATTCTCTTCATCTTTCATCCATTTTGTTAAATCTGCCTTGAAATTCTCAAAATCCGTCAATTGCTTTCCACGTGCATTCATTTTAACATACAGTTCGTCTGTCAGATTAAATCCTGTTAAGGATAGAATATAAAACTGGAGATTTTGCAATTTGTTAAACAGCTGTTGATTATCATTGCCGTATTTATCGTTAATATCATCCAGCATATTCAACATTGATTTTATTGTTGGGTCTTGGTTGTATGATTTATAAAACCATGGCAGATTGGTTATTATTTTGGATGGTTTTTTCTCAAAGGTAGTTATCGTTTTTTGGGTTGTCAGTTCTTTGCAAAATTCTCGTGAGGATGTTCTTGTTTCGTATGTAAATTTATTCAGCAACATATATAATTCTTCTCTTTTGGTTTGCTCCAATTCTCTTGTACCGATATACCAGTATAACAAGAACAATGTAGTTAACCTTTGCTGCCCATCAAGAGGAGTAAACACCTTTTCTTCTTTTTCATCACGAGTGTATCGCAAAACAGAACCATAAACAAAGTCCATTTCGCTGATTTCTTGACCAGGGCTATTTAATATTTTGAAAATATGGTCAAGAAACCTTTTTCTAACTTCGGTCTCTTTTTCATTTTTACGCCCTTGCGCGTAATCCCGTTGGATTTTAGGGATTTCAATTCGATCTAAAAGTATTTTTACTTCTTTTCCGTCTTTATCTTTTTCAATTGGGATTTCATCTTTGAGAATATCCTTGAAACTATAACTATTCATGTTTTTCTATTGGTTTAAAAGTTAAAAATTTCTTTTTTTCTAAAATATGTCCGATGTGATTTTGATAGTTTTGTATATCTTCTTTTCCCCATTCAGTACGCGAAGTTCCTTCTTTGTCAAAATATTTTAAAAAGACATGCTTTGTACAAATCGGGATAAATTTTCCTTCCATATCTTTTACAATAATTACATTTCGTTTTGTTTGGAATTGAGAATTGCCGTAACTGCGATTAATATCTGCATTTAACAATGTAAGGTTACCAATACTGTCGTTTTGTTTTAATGAGGATATTCGGCTACATAAATCCTTAAATTTATCTTCATTTAATTTTTCATTTTGAATGAAATTTTCAATATCAGCAGAAAGCTTAGGGTCTTTATTGATTTCATCTTTTAAATCTTCTTTTTCGGTTTTCAGCCACTGAATTTGGTCTTCCGGGTTTGGTGTTTGTGGATCAATGTGTTCTATATCCCATTTTTCTTTTTTAAACAGTTCGAATGGAAATTTAATTATGAAATAATCTTCATCCTCTTCTTTGTTTTCATCCATGATTTCTTCATGCTGTTGTACGATAAATTCGATATTAAACAGTAAAAGTAATTTTCTTATTATTCCCTTATCTTCATTGTCTTTATATGACAAGTCAAATTTGTATTGTTCTCCGGATTTTTCGTATTTCGATTCTTCTTTGCAAGAAAATTCTTTTCTGATTCTTCCTATCAAACTTTCCGTAAATTCTTTTTTTGTTTTACCTTTGTAAAGATTATAAATTTCAAGAATATCCACCCCGCAGTAAATTAAAAAACCAGTATAATGATACCAAACAGGTGAATAAAACCATTCTTTAAGAGCATTGAAATAGTCTTTTACTTTCTCCCAAATATCTTCTAAAACATTAAAGGATTTGTCTTTTTCAGTGAATTTTGTATTGAAATATCGGAAAGTAACATCTTTGTCCGTGCCATATTTTTCATCAAAATCTTTATCTTCTTGTTTTGCTACATTACGGATTAGATCAAACAAAAATTCTATCCGTGCCGGAATGGTATTTTCATTTTTGTTTAAATATCCCCAAAAATCATCCTCTTGTAAAGCATATTCCATTTCATCCCATTCTTTTGAAATTTCAATTTGTCGAAGTTCGGCGATATCATCATTACCAAAATTTCTTTTTTGAAGAAACAGCGCTTTGATAAGTTCAGCGTTTGTTAAAGGGATTTTTCCCATGTTGATACGGGTAAATATCTCAATCGGATTTACATCATTTGTTATTTCATACCATATAACTTGAACAGTGCCTTTGTCTTGATCTTTTTCTGTGTTTATCAGCGTGTTTCTAATTGCTTCTTGTGCTATTTGTGGGTCGTCTTTCAATTCTTCAAACCACGTTTTAATTGTAGAATAGGCTTCAGAAATATAATAAAGATCAATCTCGTCGGAGTTACGCTCAATATTATCTAAAAAAGAATTGGTGTTTTTTCTTGTTTCATACTCTATTTCAAAAGGATGTTTTTTGTGCTTATCAAACAAACTTTTACCCGGATACATTTCTTTTACAATGTATGAAAGTATGATGCGTATCGTGGTCAATCGTTGCTGACCATCAATAACTTCATACCATTTGTCGTTATTTAGTTTGCTCTTCAAATTATTTCGTTTTATATCTTCAGGAGAACACTCTTTTACAACAATTGGCTGCAAACAGTAAAATTCCTCTTGTGTTTTATTCTTTTTGGTTGCAAAATCATAAATATCACCTAACAAATCTTTAACTTGTTGTTTATCCCAGCGATACCCTCGCTGATACGAAGGGATGAAGAAACTCATCCCCAAAAGTTCACCAATTGAATTTAAATCAATACTATTTCCTTTGTCCATATTATACAATTTTTAACAATCTTAAAATCACCTTTTCTCACTATATTTTTTATTAATATTTTCCTCTACCATTGTTCTAAATCCTGCCAAAACATCAGCAATCTCTTCAGAATTATAAGACTCCGTTGCGTATCTGAGACACCCATCGATTTCCTTAGTTTTCATGTGATATTTTGTGATTACTTCTGAAAAACTGTTCATCGTTTTTAAGTAATCATTGTTACGGTCGGATAGATAAATTCGGAATTGACCGTTCTCTTCAATTATTGTATCAATTACAATCTTGTTTTTATCATTATCATCTATAACGTAATCATATACCAAGCAACGACCTTGATGATACCAAACCTCTAATTTTCCAGCATATTGATTTTTAACGAGTTTGTCAACCTCTTTTTTGAGTGAAAGTAATTGAAGATATTTACTAAAGTATTTAGTTTTTGATAGACCATTTAAGAACTCTTGGTTTTTTGAGGTAATTTCAACATCATTTGATTCATCGATTTTGTTTCCAACAATTTTTCTGTTCTCTTGAAGGTTTATACCCTTGAATCCGTCTATGATAAAATTGACTGCCACAGGGTCATTTACAAATCTTTCGATTGTACGTCTTCTGACTGCCGTACAACCTACGCCCTTGTAATTAAACGCAAGTGGCTCAACAAGAATATTTGAAACATAATCAGCTCCATCTGCAACTGCATCATAAATGTCATAATCTTTATGCCTGACATCATCGTATTTGGTTTCAAATACTTTTATCTCGTTATTTTCTAAACGCTTCCATTCCACAACTTTTTCCGAAGCGTGAATTACCATGTATCCGGTAACTCTGAAAGCCCCAATATAACCATATCCTCCTGTGCGGAACAGGAAAACAACATCATCAGGTTTAACTCTTTTAAGATTTTTTGTTTTTGAATCATCTCCGTACTCTATTAGAGATAAAAACCAATTATCTGCTCTTTCAAACACTTCTAATTGTTTCTCTCTTAGCATAATGAAGTGCCAAAAAGTTGGCTCTCGTAACTGAATACTTTCTGAAGAAGATTCTTGAATACCTTTATCAACAACCAATATAGTTTCTGTGGTATTCTGTTTTTCATCGTCATCTTGATTATCTATTTTAAACGATCCAAAAAGTTTTTTTAAATCACCACCTTCGACTTCGCCCTCATGCTGTTCGTTAGAATAAACACTCTTTTGCAAGATAGCTGTAATCTCACTCATCGCTTCCTGAACCGCTTGTTCAGACTCCTTAGTATTAACAACTTTGATTTTTTCAGCTATTTTATTAACCTGATCTGCTTTTAAATAGAAAACTAATTCTTTAAAACACAGTGTTCTTAGCTTGCTCAATTTATCATAGGTAATTTTTGATTGTTCATTCTTCGTATCTTCTTTTTTCTCATCATCAGAAATCATTGCCCACATTTCACCCACAAACTTGGAGTACACCTGAATTTTCTTTTGAAAAATCCTTATGTCTTTATCTCTTTCCTTTTCACTTTCTGTTTGATGCTCAAGATTTTTTTTTGAAAATTCTTGCTGTAATTTTAGTTGCTCATTCTGCCTATCTGCTTGCATAACATGCAATTCTTTTTGAAAATCTTGCTGTAATTTAGATTGTGCATTCTGCAATTCAGCTTGAGACTGTGACTGTTTATTTAGTAATATTCTTGTTACAACTACAGTTATCCAAACTCCAGTTAATGCACAAATAATTGCGACTATGCCTCCGCTTAAAGCTAAAGATAATGATGGTTTAGGGTAAATCGAGAAATAGATGATTCCCCCGCATGCTGCTGCAACAACTAAAATAGTTAAAAGAATTTCGGCAGGGTTATCTTTTATAGAAAATGATTTTTTCTCTTTCATGGTTATAATTTATAGTTATAATATAAAAAGTGTTACAGGTGAAACTCACAACGCTGGCGAATGTTTCCCTTTATTAACCCCGTTGGGATGCCGGTGGCAAAAACCTGCGGTTAAAGTACGCAAGTCTCTGTTTGAACGCCCACAGTATTTACAGGTATACACATCTTTTTCACTTCCTTCATATAATTTGTGTTTACCCATGCCCGGTCCGGATGGGTGCTGGTGGCAATACCCCGCCGTTAAACTTTGTACTGACGAAGCGCTTCGTCCGCAGTACTCACAATAGAAATTTGGCATAGTATTAAGTTTTTATGTTGATTTTCAATGAATTAAAAAAGCGCGAAACCGTAAGCCTATCTTGCTGAGGTATCGCCAAACACCCGGTAACAAATAAACAAACAGCCCACGCTCGACTGATATAGTGAGGTACTATTGTCAAACGAGAACGTATGTGTCTATCCTTGTTACCTTTAACAAATTGGCGATTTTCTGGACAAGGGATAAGTCGCAACGTTTCACTCTGCGAAGATAAGAAATTATTTTCAAAAGTGGATAACATGGGCTGTTTTTAGAATGCAAAAATAGTTTAAAAATTGACAATAATGGTGGCAAAGATACATTTCGCTCGTGACAAGATACGGCATGGTTAAAAAATATTCCACAAAGTTGATTATCATGTTTACAAAATTATCATATTATTGATATTATGCCAATTGCCGCCATCCAAGCCTTTTCCGAACAGCACAAGATAATACTTGTCAAGTTGTTCCATGTAGTCAATATTGGCTTGTGTTCCTTTGCTTCTACCGTCCCAAAACATCATTCCGCAATCGCAATCGTCGGCCATGGCTTTGTCTTTTAGTTGGTAACGGCTTCGTCCAGTCAGGTTTTGGGAATTGGGTATTTGTTTTGTCGGCCAGTTTCCGATGTTGTTTCTGATGCTTTGGCCGGAGAAATATACGATAACATCCTGATAGTTTTGTTCAGACAGGTATTGCTGTACAGCCCTGTCTACGCCATGGGCATCGCCTATCAGAATGCTGCGGTTGCCCTCTACTATTTGCTCCATGTAAGCAATGGCGTTTTTGGATAACGATTTTGTGCTTATGGAGCCTGAGATGAATACTTTCATGTTGGCTTTGATTATGATTGATGATTTGTCAATAACTTCCCAAAAGAAACAAACTGACCTCTTTATCCAAAGTTTCGTCGGTTCCGTAGCCGTATCGTATATTTGCTGATGCAGGAAGGTATTGGCTAAAAAAGTTCTGAATTGTATCTATTTCGCTCTGAACTAATGGGTAAGCTGACGAGGTTCTGAACATCAGCAGAATATTTGTACTACTTGAGTAATCAGGCATCTCGTAATTTGACACTAAATCTATCAAATAATCAATTCGTTGGCTTGGATCATACGTGCAGGAATGACGATTAGAAAAAGTGATTAGATTGGTTTTAAACAGGTATTCCAAATCTTCTCTTTTGAACGATTCTGTGTTGCAGGTCAAGCTCCGAATATCGTCTTCCACTCTTGCCATTCGTGCAAGTTTTTTTACTTCGCTCCATGCTTCATCGTCTTCATCTATACCATCTTTACGTAACTTATTTTCTAATTCTTCGGCAGCCTCGGCATAGGAATTTGTCTTGTCATTTTCTGACGCTTCTTCTGTGGTTTTTCCTAACAATTCTTTTCCATAACTACCCAAAATAGAATATGCAGCCTCCTCCCACTTTTCCGGAGTACTTTGGTCAAAGCCATTGTATGTAAGTTCCCAGAGGCAGTGAGCGGCTATCTCTGCATCGGTGAACGTCAATCCGTCTTCCACAACTATTTCACTCGCCAATTCGTATTTCCACTCCAATGTTTCATACCAACGAGTTATGGATACTCCATAGATTTGAGAAGATTCATCGTAACGCCCAACAAGCTTCAATTCCATGCGATCTGTGGCATCAGGCTCAAGATGTCGCAGGATATCGAATGCCTGTTTAAATGGAGCTAACGCCCCATCAGTATCGGGATACCACTTTACGAGCGCTTGAGCAAGGTCCTTGAAATCACAACGGTCTAATAATTCTTAAGTGTCATTTTGATGTGTTTTTTGATTTGTAAATATAGTTTTTT
>Ga0123356_10006548_pt1 | contig 11737 bp, 7 predicted proteins | sample TergutEmb28metaG_2_FD_92546 | JGI IMG/M metagenome (GOLD analysis project Ga0123356, IMG submission 92546) | Embiratermes neotenicus P3 segment gut microbial communities from Petit-Saut dam, French Guiana - Emb289 P3 | ecosystem: Host-associated > Arthropoda: Insects > Digestive system > Gut ... | reverse complement strand
GCACGAAGCTGGCCGTGTAGACCGTCACGGCATCCGCGCCGTACTCCTTGATCGCCGCCGCGCTGCTGAGCCCCACGGTGCCGATCGGCGGATGGCCGAAGACAACTGTCGGTATGTTGTGATAGTCAAGGTGGCGGCCCGTCTGGCCGCCGAACACCCGGTCGGCGAGGCGCCGGCCGGCCGCGATGGCGACCGGTGTCAGCTGGGCGCGGCCGCTCACATCGCCGATGGCGTAGATCCCCGGGCTGCTCGTGACCTGGTACAGGTCCGTCGCAATGAAGCCGTAGGCATCCAGCTGGACGCCGGCGCACTCGAGCCCCAGGTCCTCGACTCGCGCCATGCGCCCGATCGCCCACAGCACGCAGTCGTGCGGACCCAGGCGACGGCCGTCATGCACCGTGAGGTGCAGGGCGCCGCCTGAATCGCGCTCGAGCGAGTGGGGCCAGGCGCTGGTGACGATCTCGACCCCCTTGGCGCGCAGCGCATTCAGGGTGGCCTCGCCCAGCATCCGATCGAACTGGTTCAGGGCTGTCTCGCTGCGCAGCACCAACGTGCAGCGCGAGCCCAGGGCCGCGAAGATCCCGCACAGCTCGACGGCGATGTAGCCGCTGCCGACGACCGCTACCTGCTGCGGGCGCTCGGTGAGCTCGAAGAATCCGTCCGAGGTGATGCCGAGTTGCGCCCCGGGGATCTCCGGCACGAGAGGTTTGCCTCCCGTGGCGATGAGGATGTGCGGGGCCGTGAAGGTGCGCTCCCCCACGACGACCGTGCGAGCATCAGTCAAGCGCGCGCGGCCGCGCACCAAGGTGACGTTGCGCTTCGCGAGGTTGGTCTCGTAGATGCCGTTGAGGCGCAGCACGTAGGCGTCGCGCTTCTCCTTCAGCGCCCGCCAGTCGTGGCCCTGCACCTCGAGCGTGAAGCCATAGCCGGTGGCATGATCCAGCGCACCCGCAAGCTCGGCTGCGTTCCACATCAGCTTCTTGGGCACGCAGCCGACGTTCACGCAGGTGCCACCGAGGCGCCCTGACTCGATGAGGGCCACGCGCGCGCCGTAGTCGGCCGCGCGCTGCGCGGCCGCAAGCCCGCCGCTGCCCCCGCCGATGACCAGCAGATCGAATTCTTCAGCCATCGCTTAGGTTCCCGTTTGCGCCTGCTTGAGGCGCCCCTCAATGTTACAGGCTCGCTCAGGCTGCAGGCACCGGGCGCATCCCGGCAGCCTTGGCTCTCGAGCGCGCACCATCTGTGCACGGGTCACTCCAGCTTGCAACCACCGCCCACCAGAGCACCGATAACCAGGGCGCGCACACCTGTGCAAGCAAAGGCCCTAGAATGCGCTCAAGGGCGCAGGAGCCTAGGCGGCAGGATCGCTGCAAGCGGTGGCGCGCGGGCTCCAAGCTCCCAACTTCAATCTGACGCGAGATGCGCATGACCGACCGTACTGCGATGCCGCCCTGCCTCTCGCACACACGCAGCCCAGTCGTGAGCGCTAGCGGGGTCAAGCCATGAGCGCCGAGGCCAATCCCTTGCTCGGCACGGAGCCCCTGCCGCCCTTCGGGCGTATCCGTCCCGAGCACGTCGAGCCCGGGATCAACCAGCTGCTCACGCGCTCGCGCTCGCGCATCGCACAGGTCGAGGCCGTCGCCAGCCCGAGCTTCGCCACCGTGATCGAGCCGCTGCAGGAGCTGCAGCACCAGGTCTCGCGCGCCTGGTCGCCGGTCAGCCACCTGAACGCGGTGATGAACTCGGACGCGCTGCGCCTCGCCTACAACGCCTGCCTGCCGCTGCTGTCGGCCTACCAGACCGATCTCGCCCAGAGCGAGCCGCTGTACCGGGCCTACGAGGGCATCCAGGCGAGCCAGGCAGGGACCTTGAGCGCGGAGCAGCAAATGGTCATCAAGCACGCGCTGCGGGACTTCCGTCTGGCGGGCGTGGGGCTGCCGCAGGAGCGCAAGCAGCGCTTCAAGACCGTGATGCTCGAGCTGACGCAGCTGCAGGCGAAGTTCGAGGAGAACGTGCTCGATGCCACGAACGGCTGGAGCTACCAGGTGACCGATGCCGCGCAGCTGCGCGGGCTCAACGAGATGCTGATCGAGCAGGGGCGACGCCGCAGCCACGAGCAGCGCCGCGAGGGCTGGACCCTGACCCTCGATCAGCCGACCTATGTGGCCGTGGTCACCGATGCCGAGAGCGAGCCACTGCGGCGGGCCTTCTACGAGGCCTGGAGCACGCGCGCCTCGAACCGGGGCCCGAATCCCGGCCGCTGGGACAACTCCCCCGTCATGGAGGAGATCCTCAAGCGCCGCCACGAGCTGGCGCAGCTGCTGGGCTTTGAGAGCTTTGCCCAGTACGCGCTCTCGACCCGCATGGCACACACGGTCGATGAGGTGCTCACTTTCCTGCGCGAGCTGGCCCGCTCAGCGCGTCCAGCCGCCGAGCTCGAGCTCGCCGAGCTCGAGGAGTTCGCCGGCGGGAAGCTCGCCGCCTGGGATGTGGGCTTCTACGCCGAGCGGCTGCAGCGGGCGCGCTACTCGGTCTCGCAGGAGGAGCTGCGCCCCTACTTCCCGCTGCCGCGCGTGCTCGATGGCCTGTTCGCGGTCGCCGAGCGGCTCTTCGGGGTGCGCATCCGCGAGCGCCAGGGCGCGCCGCTGTGGCATCCGGACGTGCGCTACTTCGAGATCGAGAGCGCCGCGGGCGGCGCCATCGGCAGCTTCTACCTGGATGCCTACGCGCGGCTCTCCAAGCGCAGCGGCGCCTGGATGGATGAGTGTGTCGGGCACAAGCGCCTCACCGCCGGGTCAGCCTTGCCCGTGGCGTACCTGGTGTGCAACTTCCTGCCCCCCGGGGAGAACCGGCCGGCGCTGCTCACGCACGATGACGTCCTCACCCTGTTCCACGAGTTCGGTCACGGCCTGCACCACCTGTTGACCCGTGTCGCTTACCCGAGCCTCGCTGGCATCAACGGGGTGGCGTGGGATGCGGTGGAGCTGCCCAGCCAGTTCATGGAGAACTACGCCTGGCACAGCCAGGTGCTGCAGCGCATCGGCGCACACTTCCAGACGGGGGCACCGCTGCCGCCCGAGATCCAGTCACGCCTCATCGCCACACGCAGCTTCCACGCGGGGCTGCAGATGGTGCGTCAGCTCGAGTTCGCACTGTTTGATTTCCGGATGCACGCCGAGTACTCCCCGCAGACCGGTGGGCGGGTGCTTGAGATCCTCGAGGAGGTGCGGCGCGAGGTGGCGGTGGTGACCGCCCCCGAGTGGAATCGCTTTGCGCACAGCTTCGGGCATGTGTTCGCCGGGGGCTACGCCGCAGGCTACTACAGCTACAAGTGGGCCGAAGTGCTCGCGGCGGATGCCTTCGCGGCGTTCGAGGAGCACGGCGTGTTCGACCGCAGCACCGCGCAGCGCTTCCTCGATGCCATTCTGTCCCGCGGCGGCAGCCGCGATCCGCTCGAAGCCTTTGTCGAGTTCCGCGGCCGCAGGCCGGACGTGCGCGCGCTGCTGAAGCAGCACGGCATCCTCGCAGGCGGCGAGCTGGCGGTCTGACACCACACCTTGAGCGTTGCAGCTCCCCAAAAAGAGGGGGCAGCGGGTACGCCAGCTTGAGCGGGACCCGCGAGCAAACATGAAACTGTGCGGCAGGTCGCTGCCGTGGGCCGGCGGGCTTTCTAGACTTATGTCTCTTCCTGCGAGGAGGGGCCGCGAGCACCCCGGGATATTGAATGATCATGCGGCGTACCATGCGGCGTAGCGATTTTGACGTGACCAACAGCGTACAGGTCAGCTCGCCTGCGGCCGTGCATGCGGAGATCGTGGACCTGTATGGTTCGCAGTGGCCGCAGCTGTCCCTCGCCCCGCTCGAGCGCGCCTTCACCTACTTCGGGCGCTTGTTCGCCGGCAAGGTGACCGGCTACCACGGCGTGGACACCGTCTACCACGACCGCCAGCACACGCTCGACATGACACTCGCGCTCGCGCGGCTCGTGGTCGGACATGAGGAGTTCCAGACAGACGGCGCGCGCCAGCTGGGCGGCCAGCGCGCCATGGCAGGGGTGATCACGGCGCTGTTCCATGACGTGGGATACCTGCGCCGCAAGGAAGACTGCGGCGCACGCAACGGCGCCGAGTTCACGCGCACCCACGTCTCGCGCGGCGCGGATTTTCTGCGCCGCTACTTGCCCGTCGTGGGTATGCGCACCTGGGGAAAGGTCGCCGCCGAGATCGTCCATTTCACCGGCTATGAGGTGCCCTTCGATCGCATCGAAGCGAACGTCCCTGACCCGCGCGATATCGAGTTAGGTCACCTGCTCGGCACGGCCGACATGATCGCGCAGATGGCTGATCGCTGCTATCTGGAGAAATGCCGCGACCGGCTGTATGCGGAGTTCGTCCTGGGGGGCGTGGCGCTGCCGCTCGCTGCCAACGGCGGGCGCCGGGTCAAGTATGCTTCGGGTCTGGATCTGCTGCGCCAGACGCCGGAGTTCGTGACGGAGGTGCGCAGCAAGCGCCTGGATGGCGCCTTTGGCGGCGCCTACCGCTACGTCGAGCCTCTCTTCGGCGGTCGCAACCTGTACATCGAGGCGATCGAGCGCAACCTGGAGTACCTGCGGCAGGTGCTGCGCAGCGAGAGCTGGCACATGCTACGGCGCAAGCCTCCGATCTTTGCCGCCCCTGCTGACCCGATGGCCACCACTCGCGGCCTGGTGGCGGGTTACCTCCGGGAGGCATGGCTCGAGACCACCCAGTAGGGTGCCCCCTCACCCGGTGCGCCGAAGCCTGATGCAGACTTTGCCGGCATCAGGCAGTAATATCGCTCCCCGCTCTCCGCAATGCGCACTTGCGGTCGCACGTTTGTGCGCCGCTGTTCCGGCCTCGCGCTTGCGGACCCGCCACGAACCTGTGACCGCGCTCAGCCTCAAGTGGAAATATGCCAGCACTGCCGCCGCAGCCCTGCTGGTGGTGATGCTTGCAACAGCGGCCCTGCTGCGGTGGCTGGATGATGTTGATGCACAACACCGTGAGCTGATTGCAGCGGAAGAAGGCCGTCAGCGCGTTGCAAGCGAGCTGCAAGAGCGAGCCGGCAGCTTCGCCTTGACAGCGGCTGGTGCGCTCGATGAGGCGCTCAGTGCCCCGGACACAAAGCCCGACACAGAACAGGCTCTGGTGGCTCGCCGGCTGCAGCCCCTCATCGAGCACGAGCTCAGGCTCGAGCAGCTGTCTGTCACAGGCCCCGCCGGGACCACCCTCTTCGAGTGGCGACGGGCGGGCTCGCCCGCCTCGCCCTTGCTGGTGGCCCAGGCCAGCCGCCCGGCTCACGCGCCAGGTGGAGAGGTCAAGGTGCAGCTCGCACAGCCGCTCCCCAGTTCCCCGGCGCAGCTCACGGCGACCCACGACAGCCGCCGCGACTTGGGCACGTTGCTCGCCGCAACGCTTGCTGTGCTCGGCGCAGGCGCCGGCGGTCTGCTCGCATGGCGGGCTGCGCGCCGGATCGAGGAGCCGCTGCGCGCGCTGATCCGTGCCGGCGAGCGCATCGGACAGGGCGACTACCTGCGCCCGCTCGCGGTGCACCGACAGGATGTGATCGGTGAGCTCGAGCAGGCGCTCGAGCGCATGCGCACTCAGCTGCGCGAGTCGACCCGCAGCAGGGACTACCTGCACAGCGTGCTCGACAGCATGAACGATGCGGTGTTCATCACCTCGCCCGAGGGGCTCATCCAGGTTGCCAACACGGCCGCGTGCAAGCTGATCGCCGCGAGCAAGGAGGAGATCCGCGGCCAGAGCATGGCGAGCCTGCTCGATGAGCGCGAGCGCGAAGACTTCGACCTCGAGCGCGCGATGCAGGATACGCGCGAGACGCTGCTGCGCACGCGCGATGCGACATCGGTTCCCGTGTGCCTCTCGGGCTCACGCATCCACAGCGAGGACCCGCGGCTCGTGGGTTGCATCTTCGTCGCACGCAACATCAGCGAGCGCAAGCTCGCCGAGCGCCACATCCGTTACCTCGCGAGCCACGACGGCCTCACCCGGCTGCCGAACCGGATGCAGTTCCAGCACCTGCTGCAGCAGGCGATCGCGCGCGCCGTGCGCAGCGGTGAAGCGCTCGCCCTGCTCTACCTGGATATCGACCGGTTCAAGGAGATCAACGACACCTTCGGTCACGCCTCCGGCGACCGGGTGCTCGAGGTGCTCACGGAGCGGCTCACGCGCTGCCTGCCCGCGGACACGGTGATCGGCCGCCTGGCCGGCGATGAGCTCGCTTTCTTCATCGAGGGGCTGCCGCTCGAGGCCGACAACCGCAACCCGGTCGCCCACCTGGCGCGCTCCGCCCTGACGGAGATCGGCCGCGTGTTCCAGCCGAACGAGCACGAGGTCTTTCTGACTGCGAGCATCGGCATCGCGCTGTGCCCGCGGGACGCCGAGGACGTCATCGATCTGATCCGCCATGCCGATGCTGCGATGTATCACTCGAAGCAGAACGGCGGCAACACCTACGCCTTCTACTCCCCGCAGATGAACGCCGCCGCGGTGGAACGCCTGGTGCTCAAGGGCAAGCTGCGCCTGGCGCTCGAGCGCGAGGAGCTGGTCATCCGCTACCAGCCGAAGGTTGACCTGCGCGACGGCCGCATCATGGGCGCCGAGGCGCTGCTGCGCTGGCGTCTGCCCGGACACGGGGATATCCCGCCCGCGCAGTTCATCCCGCTTGCGGAAGAGACCCAGCTGATCCACGACATCGGTCAGTGGGTGCTCGCGCGGGTCTGCATGGACTACCGGCAGATGCAGACCGCGGGAGCCGATCCGGGGCGCATCTCGCTCAACCTGTCCTTGAAGCAGCTGCGCCCTGCGAGCTTCATCCTGCGCTGCCGCTCGGTGTTCCGGCAGTACGAGGTCTCCCCGACGGCGTTTGAGCTGGAGATCACCGAGACCACCTTGATGGCCGATGCCCCGCGCACCGTGCGGCTGCTCGAGGAGCTGACCGCGATGGGCCTGCACCTCTCGATCGATGATTTCGGGACGGGCTACTCCTCGCTCTCGGCGCTGCAGCAGTTTCCGATCGGCACCTTGAAGATCGACCAGTCCTTCGTCAGAAATGTGAGCGAGGATGCGGGCAATGCGACCATCGTGCGCACCATCATCGAGATGGGGCGGAGCCTGGGGATCGAGGTGATCGCCGAGGGCGTGGAGTCGCTGCAGCAGCTCGAATTCCTGCGCCGACACGGCTGCCAGGGCGCACAGGGGCGGCTGTTCGGCGAGCCCCTGGCGGCGCAAGCGCTGCAGGCGCTCCTGGTGGGCCAGGCAAGTGGTCCCGCTCCCTTCGGCTCGCTGCTGCGCCCCGCCGGGGATGCGGCCGTGCGCTCGGCCTAGAAGGGAAGGACGTTTGAGGCATTTGCCGACTTAAGCGCTTCGATGCTCACCCTCGCCAATGTCTGCCTGCGCCGCGGCCCGCGCGTGCTGCTCGAAGAAGTGAGCACGGGCATCTTTCGCGGCGAGAAGATCGGGATCGTCGGCCAGAACGGCTGCGGCAAATCCACCTTGCTCGCCCTCATCAAGGGCGAGATCACCCCCGAGGCCGGCGAGTACCTGGCTCCCCCCGAGCTCGCCATGACTTCGGTCGTCCAGGAGCTGCCGGACTCGCAAGCCGCGCTCATCGAGTACATCCTGGATGGGGATCTCGAGCTGCGCGCGCTCGAGCGCGCGCTGGCGCAGGCCGAGGGCGCCGGCGAGGGCACCCGGCTCGCCCTGCTGCATGCCGAGTACGAGCGCCTGGGAGGCTACGCCGCGCGCAGCCGCGCCGCGGAGCTCGCTTCCGGGCTGGGCTTCGCAGCCGCCGATATCGAGCGGCCCGTGCGCGAGTTCTCAGGAGGGCTCAAGCGCCGCGCCAATCTCGCCCAGGCGCTCATGCGCCGCTCGGACGTGCTGCTCCTGGATGAGCCCACCAATCACCTTGATCTGGATGCGGTCCTGTGGCTCGAGCAGTGGCTTTTGGCCTTTGCCGGCACCTTGCTGCTCGTGTCGCACGACCGCGAGCTCCTGGATAGCATCGCCGGACGCATCCTGCACATCGAGGGCGGCCGGCTCAACAGCTATGCCGGCAACTACAGTGACTTCGAGGTCCAGCATGCTGCGCGCGCCGAGCGCACGCGCGCCCTGGTGGCCAAGCAAGAGCGCGAGAGCCTCCGGGTGCGTCGCTTCGTCGAGCGGTTCCGGGCAACCGCCAGCAAGGCGCGACAGGTACAGAGCCGCCTGAAGTGGCTGGCACGGCTGCAGGAGCTACCGCTGGCGAGCGCAGAGGCCGGCGGCTTCGAATGGGAGTTCGCCGCGCCCGTGAAGCTGCCGCGCCCCCTGCTCACCCTGGATCGGATCGCCGCCGGCTACCGGAGCCCTGAGGGCGAGGAGCGGCGCATCCTCAACGGCGTATCGCTCAGCCTCAATCCCGGCGACCGCATCGGCATCCTGGGCCGCAATGGCGCGGGCAAGTCCACGCTCATGCGAGTCCTGGCCGAGCAGCTCCCGGCGCTCACCGGCAGCGTCCAGGCCGCCCCCGACCTGGCCACGGGCTTCTTTGCCCAGCTCGAGCTGGAGCAGCTCGACATGAGCGGCAGCCCGCTGAGCGAGCTCGGCAAGCGGGCTGGCCCCGATGTCGCGCGCTGGACCGAGCAGCAGCGCCGCGATCATCTGGGACGATTTGGCTTCAGCGGCGAGCGGGTCTTCGAGCCGACGCAGCAGCTCTCCGGCGGCGAGCGTGCGCGCCTGACGCTTGCGATCCTGGTGGCGCGCCGGCCCAACCTGCTGCTGCTGGACGAGCCCACCAACCATCTGGATCTGCAGATGCGCGAGACGTTGCTGCTCGCGCTGCAGGAGTTTGCCGGCGCGGTGGTCGTGGTATCACACGACCGCGCGCTGCTGCGCGGTGCCTGCGACCGGTTCCTGCTGGTCGCCAATCAGGCCGTCGCGCCCTTCGAGGGCGACCTGGAGGACTATGCCTCCTGGCTCGCCAGCACGGCACGAGAAGAGCCGCAGAGCGAGGCGGCGGAGGCGCTCCCCTCGCGACGCGAGCAGCGGCGCGCCGAGGCGGAGGCGCGCAACCGCTTGACGCCGCTGCGCGCGGAAGAGCGCCGTATCGAGGCACAGCTCAGCGAGCTCACCGGCGAGCGCACCCGGCTGGAGGCGGCGCTGGCGGACCCGGCCACCTACACGGCGAAGGCACCCGAGGAGCAGCGCCAGCTGACCCTGCGGCACGGACAGCTGCTGCGCGAGATCGAGAAGCTCGAGGAACGCTGGCTCGAGGTGATGTCAGCGCTGCAGGAGCGCTCAGCCTAGATGCAAATGACGGCCGCAGCGAGCCCATCGCGTCACCGGCTGTGGCGGCGTCTGCTGTATGCAACCCTGGGCCTGGTATGGATCGCAACAGCATGGTGGGGAGCGACCAAGCCGCTGCCGCCGGGAACGCGCACCCAGGGAGCGCTGTACACGCTGCCGCCCTCGGATGTCAGCTTGCTCACCGACATCACGGCGGCGGATGCCTACGGCCACCCCGTCTCGAACCAGGCGATCTTCGATGAGACCCTGAAGCTCGTGAGCCAGGCACGCCAGATCCTGGTGCTGGACTACTACCTCTTCAGCGACCAGCACCCGGTCGATGACCCGCCGCTGCGGCCGCTCTCCGCGCAGCTACGCGACGCACTGATCTCGCGCCACCGCGAGGTGCCGCAGCTGCAGATCCTGTTCGTCACCGATCCGATCAACGAGCTGCACGGCGCGGCGCCGTCGCGCGATCTGCAGCAGCTGCGCTCCGCCGGAGTCAACGTGGTGGTGACGGATCTGAAGCCGCTGCGGGATGCCAACTTCATGTACTCGAGCCTGTGGCGGCTGACCCTCAGCTGGTGGAGCGACGGCCACCCCGGCTCGGGCTGGCTGCCAAATCCGCGAGATGCCGGCACCGCGCTGGTGCCCTTCGGCGCCTGGGCGCAGCTGCTGAACTTCAAGGCCAACCACCGCGAGCTCATCATCGGCGATGACGGGCAGGGCAAGCTGGTCGGGATCGTGGGATCGGCCGATCCGTACGATGCGAGCAGCGCGAGCTCGAATGTCGCCGCAAGGATCGTCGGACCGGCGCTCGAGCCGCTGCTCGCAAGCGAGCTCGCCGTCGCGCGCTTCTCAGGCTGGAACGGGCACTTCCTCTGGCCCACGGCGGCCCTGCAACCAGACCCGGCGCTACCCGCGGCCGAAGCCGCCCGCGTCCAGGTGCTCACCGAGGGAGCAATCGGGACTGCACTCCTTGCGCACGTGCGCTCGGCCGCTCCCGGAGACTCGATCGACATCGCGATGTTCTGCCTGGCCGACCGTCCGCTCATCATGGCCCTGCTCGATGCGGCCCGGCGCGGCGTGCATCTGCGTCTGATCCTCGACCCGGGCAAGGACGGCATCGGCAAGCATCGCTCGGGCCTGCCCAACCAGCCGGTGGCGAGCGAGCTGGTCTCGGCAAGCGACGGGGCCATCCATGTGCGCTGGTACCGCACGCATGGCGAGCAGTTCCACACCAAGCTGGTGATGATCCGGGGCCCTGCGCGGATGTGGCTCCTCACCGGCTCCGCCGACCTGACACGGCACGCCATCGAGGACTACGACCTGGAAGCCGATGTCGCGATCGAGGTGGGGCGCGACACCCCGCTCGCCCAGCAGGGGCTCGAGTACTTCACGACCCTGTGGGAAAACCATGCGGTGCCCGGGATCGAGTACACAGCAGACTTCCCGCAATATGCCGAGCCGGGACAGGCACGCTACTGGCTGTATCGCTTCCTGGAGGGCACCGGCTGGGCGTCGTTCTAAGGTAAGGATCACGGAGAAGTCGTGGCAGCCGCAACGCTCACCAGCAAGGGTCAGATCACGATTCCGGTCGTGGTGCGTCAGGCGCTCGGGCTCGGTGCCGGCGATCGGGTCGAATTCGTCGAGGTCGGGCCGGGTCGCTTCGAGATCATTCCGGCCACACGCTCGGTCACTGCCCTCAAAGGGATGTTCGGACGACCCAGGCGGCCCGTGTCAATCGAGAAGATGAATGCTGCGATCGCCAGGCGCGGCGCCGCAGCGCGGTGACGCCTGCCGGGGAACCCGCGATGATCGGCCTCGATACCAACGTACTCGTCCGCTACATGATGCAAGATGATCCGAAGCAGTCGTCATGAGCCTCGCGGCTGATCGAATCGTTGACCCCGGAGACGCCTGGATTCGTGCCACTCGTCGCGCTGGTCGAGCTCGTCTGGGTGCTCACCTCGTGCTACGACCTGACTCGCGAACAGATCACTCAGGGGCTCGATGCACGTGCCAAGGAGATCCTGCTCGAACGGGCGGAGCTGGTCGCACAGGCGCTGCGCGCCTTTCGGGCGAGCTCGGCGGACTTCGCCGACTGGCTCATCGAGCGCACTGCGGCAGCAGCGGGCTGTGAAAAGACGATGACCGTCGATACGGACCCGACAAAAAAGTGCGCCGGGATGACGCTGGCCGGGTAAACGCCACGTACTCTAGACTAGCACTAGCCCTAAGTTCCGCCTTGCATTCGACCGCCGGGTAGTCAGCAACGCCCAGCATTTCTAGTGCTTCGCCGCTCCGCGACGTATTTTTTGGCTGCATTGTGTAGTCACTACAATATATTGACATTCATTCGGACCTTGGCTATCTTCGGCTGATGGCACATCGCGGGGGCGCAGTTCACGTCGTCACCACACGGCGCTCATACAAGG
>Ga0123356_10006546_pt1 | contig 11738 bp, 7 predicted proteins | sample TergutEmb28metaG_2_FD_92546 | JGI IMG/M metagenome (GOLD analysis project Ga0123356, IMG submission 92546) | Embiratermes neotenicus P3 segment gut microbial communities from Petit-Saut dam, French Guiana - Emb289 P3 | ecosystem: Host-associated > Arthropoda: Insects > Digestive system > Gut ... | reverse complement strand
TGCCCCGGCTGCGGCCGCACGACCAGCACGTTCTTCCAGGAGATGGCCGAGCAGATTCAGTCGTATCTGCGGGAGCAGATGCCCTCATGGAAGGGACGCTATGTGGGGGTCGAAGAGATGAAGCTCGCAGTCATGGGATGCGTCGTCAACGGCCCGGGCGAATCGAAGCACGCCAACATCGGCATCTCCCTGCCGGGGACGTTCGAGGAGCCTAAGGCTCCGGTATACGTCGATGGACGGCTGTTCACCACCCTGAAGGGCGACAGGATCGTCCAGGAGTTCATCGAGATTCTCGATGACTACGTCGACTCGCACTATGCCGCGAAAGAAGCCGTGAAGGAAGAAGTTCCCGCCAAAGTTTAGCCCAGTTCTCCGGACGATCGCGAGGGGCTGCCATCCTGGCCTGAAGCCGGTACCGTTATCCCTCGATCCAGAGGCGCGGCGTCACGCCGCGCCTCTCCCTGCAAGCCTATTCGCGCACGCTATTGCCCGGTCACCAGGAAGACCGGGGATTGCGGCGGAACAATGGGTACGGCGGCCCCGGTATCGGGCGTCGGGCCGATGTTGGCTGGCGCGGGAACCAGATTCAAATTCGCTTCAAACTGCGAAGAGGACAAACCCGTCGCCAATACCGTCACCGTGAGCCCATTCAACTGCGTGCCCGCTGCGCTCGTGAAGCCGGACAGCGCTATCCTGGTTCCCGGAGTGAAGTTATTCACCGCGGTGAAGGTAGCCACGTCATTGGCGATCGAGAAAGATGTGACGGTCGCCGATGCCACGCTCGTCGCGGTCCCCGAATCGGCGGTTGAGGCGACGTTCGCGTGCGTAAAGTTACACTCGAATTGCGTTCCTGAAAGTCCGCTTGCGAGGACCGTCAAGGTCTGGCCATTCAGGTACGTGCCCACCCCCAAACCTGAAATCTGAATCTGCTGCCCGGCGATGAAATTATTCGCCGCCTGGAAGGTAACAACGTTCGAGGCGACCGCAAACGACGTGATCGAAGCCTGCGAAGCGCACGTTCCCGTTGTGCAGGCTCCGAAGGGAGCGACAATGTCGGTCATCAGCGTGTCGGGAGTGTTGTTCGAATTGCCGGAGGCTGAAGTCGACTGCGTGCTGATGTCGGCAATCGATCCGGCGTCGCAGATGCTCACGTACACGTGGCTGCTGTCGGCCGAAGCGGTTGTGAACATGCGGAAGCGCGTCGTGCCTGGCGAATAGACCGCGGGTGTCGCGCACGATGTCACCGGAGGCAGGGCATACTGCGTCAGGGTAAACGGCGGTGACGTCAGCAATGACAGCGAGGGAGTGGAGGAGAGCAGCGTGGACGCGGGTGGCTTTACCGCCATACTTGCGGCATCGAAGACGGTCAGCATGGGCACAATGCAGGGAGCGGCTCCGACATTGGGATCAGTGCACGAAGCCTGGCTCTGGTAGCTGGCGACATAGAAGCGCGAACCATCGGGCAGGGCCGCGACCGATACCGGAGAACATCCGCTGGGACAGGGCGGGTTCGTGCCGCCGCTCATCGAGATCGTCGTCAGCAGCGTAGGCGTGTCGTTGGCATTGCCGCTTAAATCGACGCCGCCGGTTGCGGAGTAGACGAACACGTTCCCCGTGCTCGGGTTTGTGACGTAGAGACGGTTCAGCGTGGGATCGTACAACACGAAATTGGCACCTGCGCCGACGGACAAATTGGTTTGACTCGGCAGGATGCTGTTGGTTGCCACATCGATGGGAATGAGCGTCCCGCTTCCCTGGGCCAGAACATAGACCCGCTGACTGTCGGTGCGGGCAACGGCCCACACCGGGGTGTTGCCAACTGCAATGGTCGCCAGCGTCGACAGGTCGATGGGGGAAAGGTTCATCACCGTGTTGTTTCCCTCGTTGACCACGTAGAGATTCTGGGTGTCCGGAGTCTCCACCATGGCAACGGGATGCGGAGCCGGACTGGCGTTGGCGGCATTGAGGTAGGCGATGTTGGTAACCGAATTGTTGGTCGTACTCAACACGGCAACCGAGTCGGTGCTGGTGAAGCTGCAGTTTGGCCCGTTTTCGACTCCGTAATTTGCCACGAAGACCTGCGTGGTTTCTGCCGTGGCCACGTAATCCGGCAAGTACGAGCAAAACGTCGGAAGGGGAACGGTGGCCGTTCCCCCGCTGCCGTTGGCCAGGCCTGTCGTGCACTTCAGACCGCTCCCCGTGTTGGTGCAGTCGGAATATTGGATCGTCGTCCCGTTGACCGCTGTGATGGTGAAGTTTCCGTTGTAACCGCCGGGATTGGTCAGGTTCCCCGCGATGAGGACACCTGTAACGACAATTGGATCCCCGACCTGCGCCACGCCGATAGGCGCGCTCAGATTCATCGTCACCACGCTGCCCACTTCGCTGGTCGAGATAACAGCGGAACTCTGGTTGGGACCAATATTGGGCAGCGAATAAGTAGCGATATTGCCGAGGCCGGTCGCGGTGCTGCTATCGGCTGCCGGCGCAAAGGCGGTAACCAGGTCCGGGTTTCCAGGGGTCTGGCTGCCCGCGCTGGCCACGAAAACTCGGGAAAAGTTCGGCAGCACAGCGGCATGGGTGGGGTTCAGTCCCATATTGGCTTGGCCGATGTTGCTGTCGCCGGAAACATCGATCTGCATCGCCGTGCCGGGATTGGTTCCGACATTGGTGCTGAGAGCAAACACAGAGTGGAAATTCTGGGGATTCGGCGGCGGCGTGCTGACCGGAATCACTACTGGGCGGTAGACTTGACCGCACGACATCCCGAGCAAAGTGGCCAGCGCGGTTAGGGCAAGCCAGCTCACACGTCGAAAACTCATCGGCACCCCGAAGGAGAAGTTATGGTTCAAATGGCAGAATTGATTATTGTAGCGGTTGCTGAGCGTTCCCGCTAGGCCGGCGGCATCCGGCTCTCGGCTTCCCGCTTGCGAAGCACGAGACTTCATGAAGGATGCCTGACGTCAGTAGCAGGATGCCTGAGGTTGGGAATGGAGCGGGCGTCACGCCGGCAATGACCGGTTTTGCCAAAGTTCCAGAGCCGGACGGCGCCTTTACCGTCCGCGTCGGGCTTTCCCGGTCGTGGCCTCGGCCGTTTCCTCTGATTTGATGGCGGCCGCCGGCTTCTTCTTGCCTTCCATTTGGGCCAGACTTTGTTTCAGAGCCGCCATCAGATCGACGACCGGGGCCAACTTCTTCGGTTTTTCGACGGCGGCGACTTCTCCACCCTCGAGTTTGGTCTCAATCAGCTTCTTCAGGTTTTCCTGGAAGTTGTCTTTGTATTTTTCGGGATCCCACTGGTCCGACAGCGCTTCGATGAGCTGATGCGCCACCTTCACTTCGGCTTCTTTCAGTTCGACGTCGGGAGCGCCAAAGCCTTCCACCTTTTTCACTTCGTCGGCGTAGTACATGGTGTGCAGCATCATGCCGCCTTCGTGCGGGCGCAGGAACACGGTGTACTCGCGATTGTGCATGGTGATCTTGGCGATCGCCACATATTCACTTTCTTCGAGCGCTTTGGTCAGCAGCGCATAGGGTCGGCGTCCGGCCTCTTCGGGCAGCATGTAATAGGACGACTCGAAGTAGACGGGATCGACCTCGCTCGACTTCACAAATTCGAGAATCTCCATCGTCTTGGCGGTCTGCGGTTCGATCTTCTTGATCTCATCGGGTTCGATGATGATGTATTCGTCTTTGCGGTACTCGTAGCCCTTCACGATGTCGGCGCGATCGACCACCTGCCCGTCGGCCTGGCAGACGTACTGCTGCTTGAGCCGAGACTTGTCGGTGCGATGCAGCATGTTGAACGAAATGCCGGAGCTGCGCGCACCCGAGAACAGACGCACCGGCATGGAGATGAGTCCGAAGGTTAAGTGACCAGACCAGACCGATGTTGGCATGTGAGTTACCTGCCCTGGAAGTGGTGCAAACGCCCCACCGAGAGTTTAGCCTATAAGATGCACGGCCGGACTGCCAAGTTCCGGACGGAACCCAAACGCCAATCGCCAGCGAGTGGGCCCGGTGCATCGTAGACCCAATATGTGGTAGTTAGAAGAAAGGGTCGCCGGCTCCAGTCGACTCGCCGGAAGCCGTCCGGTTTCGGACACGATCCTCCAGTAGCGGACGCTCACCAGCCGCGGTTTTCGCTTCCCCGCGGCATTCGATCTTCCGCATCAGTATTTTACGGTCGATTAGGAAGGAACGCGGATTGCATCAACGACAAGGTAGCAGTGGGGCCTCACCAGGGGGTAGAGAATGGACGGGCTCGTTCAAGACCTTCGCTATGCACTTCGGAAGTTGGGCAAGTCTCCCGGCTTCACCATCGCCGCGGTTTTAACCCTGGCGCTGGGCATTGGCGCAAATGCGGTTGTGTTCAGCGTGCTCAACACGCTGGTGTTGCGGCCGGTCAAGGTGCCGGGCGGCCAGAATTTATACCAGGTTGAATGGCCGCAAGTCTCGGGCCCAGCGATGTCCTATCCAGATTATCTGGATCTGCGCGATCGCAACCACTCCTTCGATGGCCTGATTACCTATGAGATGTCCACCGCCGGACTGGATTCGGATGGCAAACCCCGAGCGGTCTGGCTCTACACGGCAAGCGGGAACTACTTCGATGTGCTGGGGGTGCGGCCCTACCTGGGCCGATTCTTTCACACCAGCGATGAACACGGGCCCGACAGCGCCCCTTATCTCGTGCTGAGCTACAGCTACTGGAAAAGCCATTTTCAGGGCGATCCCGGAGTGGTGGGGCGCGTGGTTCGCTTGAACAAGTACAACTTCACGATTCTGGGGGTTGCTCCGGAAAGCTTCCGCGGCACGGAATTGTTTTACAGTCCCGAGCTTTGGGCTCCGATCGTGAACCAGCAGCAGATTGAAGGATCGAGCAATCTGGAAAAGCGCGGCAATCGCGGCCGGTGGGTAGTCGGTCCTCTCAAACGCGGTGTGACTCCCGCGCAAGCCACGGCTGATTTGAAGTCCATTGCGGCGTATCTGGCCAAGACGTATTCCCAGGATGATGACGGCATTGCATTCGCTCTGGGCCGCCCGGGACTGGCGGGCGACATGCTCGGACGCCCGGCGCATGCATTTGTCGAAGGCCTCATGGTGCTGACGGCGCTGATCCTGATCGCGGCCTGCGTGAACCTCGGTACCTTATTCGCTGCGCGTGCAGCCGATCGCACGCGGGAGTTCGCGGTTCGCCTGGCGCTCGGGTCCAAGCGTGCACGCATTTTGCGTCAGTTGCTGGCGGAAGCGATTTTCATTGCGATTGCGGGTGGCGTGCTGGGAAGTTTGGCCAGCTCGGTGCCACTCAGTGCGTTCAGCGCGTGGAATCCCGATCCGGTTTTTCCCATCAGCCTCCAGATCCATCCCGACTCGCGCACCTATATGGCGGCGCTGGTGCTGGCGCTGGGCAGCGCATTGCTGTTTGCGATGGCGCCACTGCGTCAGGTTTTTAAGACCGATCCTTATCAGGGAATCAGGAGCGGATCGAGCGGATCGGCCAATCGGAAAAGGATCACGTTGCGCGACCTGCTGCTCGCCGGCCAAATTGCGGTCTGTGCCGTGCTCGTAACTTCGTCGTTGGTGGCCGTTCGGGGTATGATTCGCTCCTTGCACGCCAATCTGGGATTTTTGCCTCAGGACGCACTGCAGGTCAACACCGACCTGGACATGGGCGGCTACAAGGGCGCGCAGGCGGTCGAAATGCAAAAACGCATGCTGGACGCGGTTCGAAACCTGCCTGGAGTAACCGCGGCGGCCTATGCTGGACGTATCCCGCTGAATCTCGGTTGGAGCGAGGGTTCGGTGTTCCGCGATAACACCACCGATTACCGGATCTCGAACGCGGCGGCGTCAGCCTTCGAGTACGAGGTGTCGCCGGGATATTTTCGTGCCGCCGGTACAGCGCTACTCGAAGGGAGGGATTTTACCTGGGAGGACAAGGCAGATGCTCCCCGCGTGGTCGTAGTGAATCGCGAGTTCGCGCGTGAGGTTTTCGGTTCCGATGGGAACGCAGTTGGCCGTTGGTTCAAGTTTTACGATGGCACCCGAGTGCAGGTGGTGGGTGTCGTAGAAGATGGAAAATACCAAACGCTCAGTGAAGCGGCCCAGGCGGCCATGTTCCAGCCAATTTTGCAGTCGCCCACGACCTGGACGTGGATCATCCTCCGCTCGACTCGCAGCGTGCGGGATCTGGCTCCGGAGGTGGAGCGAACGCTGCACTCTCTCGACGCCAGCCTGCCTCTCACGATCAGCCCGTGGGAAAAGGAACTGGGACCGGCCTTGCTGCCGGCGCGGGTGGCATCGCTAGCGCTTGGGGTGCTGGGTGGCTTTGGCGCTCTGCTGGCAGTTACCGGGATCTTTGGAATGGCCGCGTACACGGTGAGCAAGCGACTGCGTGAGTTGGGAATTCGCGTTGCTCTTGGCGCGCAACGGAGAGAAGTACTGACGGCTGCCTTGGGACGCGCATTCAAACTGCTGGCTTACGGTTCGGCCGCAGGACTGGTCTTGGGAAGCCTGGCCAGCCGAGTGCTGGTGTTTATTGTTTACCAGGCATCTCCTCGCGATCCCGTGGTGCTGGCTGGCGTAGTTTTCGCTATGGCTGTGATCGGTCTATTGGCGACGTGGATTCCAGCCCTCCGGGCGCTGTCGATTGACCCGGTGAAACTGCTTCGCGACGAGTGACCCGCATAACTTTCGCGAACCCTTTCCATTCCGCGGCTCATCAGTAGAACCCGAAGTTTACTTCCCGTGGTGGAGAGATCATGACCGATCCGCGTTTTCCCATTGGCAAGTTTCACTACGACGGTCCACCAACCGCAGCACAGAAGCAACTTTTCATCGACGACATTGCACAAACTCCGGCAAACCTGCGGGCGGCGGTCAAGGGGTTGTCCGATGCTCAACTCGACACTCCCTACCGCGAGGGCGGATGGACGGTGCGGCAGGTCGTGCATCACCTGCCGGACAGCCATATAAATTCCTACGTGCGGTTTAAGCTGGCGCTGACCGAAGACCAACCCACAATCAAGCCTTACGCGGAAGACCGCTGGGCGGAACTGGACGACACCAAGGCGACCCCGGTGGAGGTTTCACTGACGCTGCTCGACTCCCTGCATGACCGGTGGGTGCGCCTGCTGCGGTCCATTACTCCGGAAGACTGGAAGCGCACCTTCCTCCATCCCGAACTCGGCCCGATGGCGCTGGAGAAGACGCTGGCGATCTACGCCTGGCACGGACGGCATCACGTCGCCCATATCACGGAGCTCCGCAAGCGGATGGCGTGGTAAACGAGGCTCTCATGGTCGAGCCCATCAGCGTCGTCACCTCCTTTTTTGGCGTCGGAGACCTCGCCGGCAACCTGGGAACTCAACGGGCGACTCGGGTGGCACAAATCGAAGGCCTCCGCCGACGGAGTCGTGTTGTTCCGGGCCGGAGGAATTTGCGCTCGCCTTGATCCGCGGTAGCGAAGCCGGCAAGAGGTGAATCGCGTCCTGGCGGAAGCGCAAGGCGCCGTAGCGAAACTTCGAAGCGGGCTAACTAATTGTGCTTCCAAATCTTTTCTTTGCGTCGTATACGATCACCAGCGCCGCGTGACCATTGTGGAAGCCGTATCCGAGGTCGGCTCGGGCTGGAACGGACGTCGGTCATGGAGGACTCCGAAGTAAAGGAGGCTCGTCCAGGATAGGATCGAGGTGCTGACTTGGTTCTGTGCCCGCTTCTATGGGCGCCGCTCGGCCCGCGACAAGGCAAAAAAGCAGCGCAGGCCATGGAGCAAGAAGAGCCTGTTCCCTCCCCGAAGCAAGGACCATCCAGAGTGGATAAAAAGAGCGGGTCTGGCGGGTCTTGTTTCTCTTTTCTCTTGTCGCCAAAGCTCCGGTATGCTACCGTGGACTGTGGCGAACAAAAGGCGAACAATCGGACTGCTTCAGAGGGAACCGCTCGCACGCCGAATTGACGAGAGCCGAAATCTGACATACACTGTACGTACATTGGAATGGGAGTAGTTATGGCCGGAGCGCATTCGACAACCGTCAGGAGCAGACGGATCAATCTCCGTGCTACAGGCCGCCAGGAAGAATTGATTCGCACCGGTGCGGAGACGAGCGGCCTCAGCGTGACAGATTTCATCCTCAATAGTGCGTGTTTGCAGGCTGAGCATGTTCTTGCGGATAAACGCGAGTTCATCGCTTCGCCGCAGCAGTGGAAAGCATTTGTCGAAGCCCTCGACCGGCCAGCCCGGGTCAAGCCGGAACTCGTTCGCCTCTTTTCCAAGACCAGCGCTGAGCCCAGAACTCGGAAGTGACCAGCAACTCCCCGGACGATACGAAGGAGCCTCTTTCTTCCATTGAAAAGCTGGCGATGCATCACGATCTTTCCTTTTTCGACTGCGGGAAACCGTCGCTCAACGATTGGCTTCGTCGCTTTGCTCTCACAAACCAGCAGAACGATTCCACCCGCACTTACGTTTTGCATCGCGCGCGCAAGGTTGTCGGCTACTATTCGCTTTCTGCGGGTTCCGTTCGCAAGGAAGATTCACCTGCCCGCATCGCAAAAGGCCTGGCCAGGCATCCCATTGGAGTCATTCTGTTAGCGCGTCTAGCGGTGGACCACACCGAACACGGGGCGGGACTCGGCAAAGCTCTGCTAATGGATGCCCTTTCGCGGGCATTGGCCGCATCCAATGCAATCGGAGCCCGGGCGGTACTCGTCCATGCCCTCGACGAAGAGGCCGTGGCGTTCTATAAGAAATTCGGATTCGAACCCTCGCCACTTGATGCCAAACAACTCATGCTGCTGATGAAGGACCTCCGTACATCGCTTGAATCGCTGGGTTTGATCTGAGCGTCTCTCGTTGTCGAGTCGCTGTTTGAAGCACCTCCGCTGTAGTTGCCCAATTTGATCAGCGAGAGGGGGGAACTCCGACGGCGGAGCGGTGTCGGTGCTGCTGAAAGCGACGGATGGCCTTGGGACTGGTAGAGGAATTGGCGGCTCGTTTGCGGGACAAGCGGGCTGCAGAAGACGAAAAGCAAAACGGTCAGCAGAATTCGGACGTGCCGGGCTATTCCCAACAGGACAAACTACTCATTGCCCATCGGCGGTCTGCGCGAGCTCGGCAGAGCGGCCAGTCTACATTGCTATGGGTTAAGCTGGCCAGCGTACACGGCGGCCACGATGTTGCTGTGGACTGCATTCAAGACCTGAGTGCCGGGCATTCCCCTGGTCATCGCGCCCTCAAAAAAATAGCCCGTGGCCCAATTGCTGTTATCACCGCCGATGCCGAGGAGGATGGCTCCTTCCTGTCGCATGGGCTGATAGCCGACGGGAAGAGGGATCGTGCCGGTAGTGGTCAGGGAGCCGGACTGGGCGTTGCCCTGGTAAATAGCGTAGGTGTGTTGACCGTCACTGGTGCCCATGTCGGTGACGAAGGCGGTGCGGGCGGGCACTTTGAGGTGGCCATAGATGCCGTCCTCCATGTCGAGCCCTTCGTCGGGACTGCATGGGTTGCCATGACACATGATGTTGATGGCGTCCATATGGCCGGCTTTGTTGTCGAGATTGTTGGTCTCGGCGTTGCCGAAGTCGAAACAGCACTTTTCGTTGAGATGAAGGGCGGAGGTTACCATGTAGACGCCCTCGGGTTGACCATGGACCGCTGTTTGTTTCGGTTGGTCGTTGCGGTAGCCCATGCCAGCAGAGATGGCGATGCCGTAGACCTTGTGTCCGGCCACGGTAATTGGAAGAGCGTTGGCCACGGCGGGGAGGTCGTAGCCGTTGGGGCCGGGACCGTGCGCGGCGCCGCCGGGTGGCGCAGGCGTCAGGTCGTTGTGGTGGGGGGACTGGTCGTAGAGTTTGGTGATGGTGCAGGAAGTGTGCGCACAGAAGGTGTCCTGCCTGGCGGCGTTGGCGTAGCCGTCGGGGAGAAGGCCAATGTTGGTTTGGGCTTTATCGGACTGCCGCGTGACCTGATAGACGGGGCCGGTGTACGCACGGTACAGGGAGCGGGTGGTGCTGAAGGCCGCAACACAAGGTGTGGCAGAGGCGAAAAGATCACACGGACGAGGTGTGTCGGTTTGCTCTGAAGTGACGCCGACCGGGGTGATGGCGATGGCGAAAAGAATAACTGCGGGCGAAAGAATTTTCCCGAACCATGACAATGCTTTGAGTCGCATGAGATGTTCGTGAGCTCCCTTGCTTGAGTGATTGTTTCGCTCTTCTGCTTAGCCGTTGATCAGGGCAACGGAATTCTAGCATCGAATCTGGGACTCAGTGGACCGGCGGGGAACCCGGCATCCTGTCTGGCGGCTCCCGCGCCGGGAGCGCGGGGGCGGCCAACCACCATGTGGAATATACTCCCGACTATGCAGTCGATCCTGCGCGATATCCGGTTCGCGTTCAGGCTTTTTGGACGAGCTCCGTCTTTCACACTCATTGCCTTGCTATCCATCGCATTGAGCGTTGGCGCAATGGCTGTGGTCTTTACCGCCGTAAAGTCGGTGTTGTTGGATCCCTTACCGTATGCTCGCCAATCAGAGCTGGTCCAGATCAGAACCGACTTTCCACATCGCGAATTCCCGGATTCTGTGTCCGACTGGATGTTGTGGCGCGATGCTCAGGAACTCGTGCGGCGGACTCGCACGCTTGCCTCCATCGCCTTTTATCGTACCGACGTGTTTGACCTACCCGGCGGCAACGTCAATCCACCAGAAGCCTTGTGGGGCTTGCGTGTGTCGGCCAACCTGCTTCCCACGCTTGGCGTCCAGCCGATGCTTGGACGGAATATCCTTCCCGAGGAGGATCAGCCGGGTGAGCCAAACGAGATGCTCCTGAGTTATGGGTTGTGGATGCGCCGCTTCCAGGGAGACCGGGGAATCGTTGGCAGAAACATTGTTATCAATGGCCGCAGTTGTACGGTAATCGGCGTTATGCCGAAGGGCTTCAACTTCCCGGTGCGCGAAGGCGACGTACATACCCCGTGGCCCTACATTGAGTTCTGGGCTCCACTGCAAAATGCAGGAACACCTGGTCCGTCCTATAGCGTTTTTTCGGTTGCGCGCCGCAGACCCGGTGTGACGCTCAGACAAGCCGAGCAGGATCTGGCTTCCATCAGCGCAGACCTGGCGCGCGAATTTCCGGCGACGAATCGTGATCACACCATGGGCATGGGCTTGTTGCTGGACCGAGCTCTGGGAGACTCAAAGAACGCTCTATGGCTCCTGTTTGCGGCATCCGCGATGTTCCTGCTGATTGGCTGCGCAAATGTGGCGAATATGCTTTTGGCGCGCGGGGTGAGTCGCGAGCGCGAGATGGGAATTCGCATGACTGTAGGAGCCGGGACCACGCGCATCCTTCGACAGCTGCTGACCGAAAGTTGCGTGCTGGCGACTCTCGGGGGAATTGCGGGTTATTGCTTAACCGTAACCACCTGGAGACTATTGCCGGTCGTCTTTCCCACGAGCATTCCCCGATTATCGTCTGCTCGCGCGGATTGGAAGATATTCACTTTCTCCCTGGCGATCGCCGTTGCGAACGGGATCCTGTTTGGTATGGCGCCAGCATTTCGGGCCATTCGTAATCGGATTGTTCCGGGTCGGGAATTGACCGTCCGCATGACCCGCCCTCGGGACCGTCTGCGGAGGATTCTGGTAGCCGTCGAAATGGGACTCGCTGCAGCTCTGGTAGTCGTCGGCGGGCAACTCCTTGCAAGCTTCCTATCTCTGGTGGGAACCGATCCTGGC
>Ga0123356_10006545_pt1 | contig 11738 bp, 5 predicted proteins | sample TergutEmb28metaG_2_FD_92546 | JGI IMG/M metagenome (GOLD analysis project Ga0123356, IMG submission 92546) | Embiratermes neotenicus P3 segment gut microbial communities from Petit-Saut dam, French Guiana - Emb289 P3 | ecosystem: Host-associated > Arthropoda: Insects > Digestive system > Gut ... | reverse complement strand
GGGTGATCTTCGCGGCGGCCTGTGCCGTCGAGTAGGCCATCGCCTCCAGCAGGCTCGTCAGGTAGTGCGGCCCGTACCAGTGTTCGGGCCGGATTGCGGCGACGCAAGCAACACCGCGCAAAACCTGGCCCAGCGTCGTCGTGCCTGCCGCAGCCTCTGACAGGACACATACGCCTTCGGCCTGGCACAGCCTGGCAACGTCGCCATCGTCACTGACGACCACCAGCGGAATCCTCGGGTCCCCTACCCCCTGGACCAGCTCACGGCAACGTGCGACATCATCGGCCGTCCGCGCGTGGGCGACGAGACCCAGCGGCGTCGTTGCGCGGGGCAGCTGAGCTCCCGAGGTTGTCTCGATCACGTGGCGGAACCTGGCCTCATAGGTGTGCTGGCCAATGATGTGCCGCAGCCCCATGGCGCGACGCTTGTCCGACTCCTCAGGGTGATCGATGATGCGGCGAACGCCCTCCTCGATCCGGTCGGTTGAGTTGCTCGCGAAAACCAGGTCTCCAAACAGCACGGGGATGGAGCGAGAGTAGTTCGAGACGGTTGGCGTGCCGCTCGCCACAAGGTCGAAGGCCCGGCGAGCAAGCATGGTCTGCGAGGCGGTCACCGTGTTGACGTTCAGCGCCAGGCGACAACCCTTGTAGGCGACGTCGATCTGCTCGGGCGGAAGCGTGCCCACCACATGGCGGGAGTAGGGCTTGGGCCACTGGAAAAAGTGGGCCTGAGAGCCGAAGTTCCGGTCGTAGATCTCCAGCGGGAGCACCTTGTCTGTCCCGTCGATCATGGCGAACAAGGCTTTGTTGCGCTCGGCAAAGCCCTGGTAGTAGCTTCCGGCGAAGACCGCCCTGGCCTGTCGATCCTGGGTTTCGATCGGGTTGCACAACAGCGGCTGGGCGGCGAAGGGAAGCACGTGAACGCGTCGATGGCCCAGGTCCCGGATGTACCTCGGGATCGAGTCGAGGTCGGTGGAAAAGACGTGGTCGAAGAGTTCGGCGACCTTGATGTAGCGGTGGTAGTAGACGGGGTCTTCCTTGTTCCAAAACACCGTGGGAATCCCGTGGTCCTGACACCACTGGACAATGCCGACCAACTCCGGCGGCTTGGTCTGGACCGTGTCGTGCCAGGAGTCGTTGTGTCCGCGCCACGCTGATTCGATGAAGAGAAGGTCGGGGTGCGATGCCTCGAGCTCGTCGTGCCACGTGTCCGGATGCAGGTCAACGATCTGGGCCTCGGGCTCGAAGGCCTGGCGAGTGAAAGGGTCCATGATCGCGGCAACCACCAGCCTCGTCCCGGCCTCGACGGCCGAGGCTAGACTCTGGCCTCGGCCGGCCGCCGAGTCGTCGCTGACGGCGGGATGAGTCGTCTCTAGGTCAGGCGCGGGAGCTGCCGCCGGGGCCTGGCGAGGTTTCGCGGGCCCAGGAGAACGCCAGGGGGCCACCATCACTCTCGCCCCGAAACGAATCAGGCCGCCCAAGCCCGGCCGACGCCCCGCCTTAGCGGCAGTCTTGATTCGACCCCACCTCGACCGCTTCCCTGCATCGGATCGGACACCACGCTCTTGGCTTTGAGAGGGGAAGGCTGCTGCTTCGGCTCGAAACGCCTGGATCTGCCGAACCGCCAGCGTCTCAACAGTGGCCCGGTCTGGCTTGTTCATGGATACCTTCCATGAGTCGTGTCGATCTGATCCCAGCAAGCGAGCTTAGCTTGCTGAGCAGCCGGTCTGCTAGCCGCTGTCCTGGGCAAACAGCGCGATCTCTCGGGGAATGACATGATCCGTCGAGATTGTTGCTCTGATGCGCTCGGCAGCGGCCCTCGACTTCTCCTCGAAAATCTCCGGGTGGGCATACATCTCCCGGACGGAATCGGCGATCGCCCGAAAGTCCTCTGGCGGAGCAAGGTAGCCCTCCTTGTGGGAACAAAACTCTGGTATCGCTGCCACCGCGCTGGTCAGAGGAACCATCCCGGAGGCCATCGCCTCATCTCGGGTGACGCCCTGGGTGTCCGCGCGAGAGGGGATCAGCATGACCCCGTAGTCTCGATACAGCTCAGCGATGCGGCCCTGAGGAAGGAAGGTCCGCCTGCACGCCACGTTGGGGAAGGCTTGCAGGGGAGCGACGGTCTTGTCAAACAGGTCGCCAGCGCCCAGCACTCGGATGTCAAGTTGAGAAAACCAGGGCTCGTTCGCCAGGTCGAGGATGGCACTGACCATCAGGTCATTGGCGTAGACCGCAGTCGCGTACGGTCGGATCGACAACAGCCGAAGACGCTGCTCAGGAGGTTTGGGCACGTAGGTGAACAGGGATGTGTCGACCGGGTTGGGGATGACTTGGGTCCGCGCGACGTCGACCGTGATCTGCTCTCGACCGAGGTCTTCGATCACTTCGTCGCGGAACGTGTGGGAGACGAATACGAAACTCATGTTGTCTCTCGCCGCTCCCATCACCTCCCGCCACAGGCGCACCCTCCTTCTCGAAGCCGCCTGCGCTTTTTCTCGTTCCTCGTCCGTCGAGTAGTTGAACGATCGGCGCGACCATGGCTGGATCTCGGCCCCGTGGACCCAGACGGTGGTCGGGACACCGTCGAAGTCTCGCAAGACGGCCCAGAGGGCACGGGAGAGAAAGTGGACCAGGATGTGCTGGTAGTGGCCTTCGGACAGAGCGACCCGGAGCGCGTGTGCCCCTCCTGAGGCAACCTCGACGCCCTCAAACTCCCGGCAGCCGTAGCGTTCCCACGGACGCAAGAGGTAGATGTCGACGTCGACTCCGAGTTCTCGATAGGCGCGGATGCGCGAGTGAATGAACCCATAGTGGTACAGGTCGGTGTAAGCCGGATAGTGGTCGGTGACCAGGAGAACGCGTGGTCGTCCCGTGAGAGTCTTCGGTCCTGGGAAGGCGGGCCTCACCAGCGGCGATGCCACGGCCGCCACGCCAGACTCTGCGCTGTACCTAATGCTCAGGCGTTTTGCCTGTTGGGGAACCCACAAGGTCTCTGGGTGGTCTCTCACGGTCGTCCAGGGGCCCACCCCTTTTCTTCGAGTTCCTTCCCAACGCAGCCCCATGCCGAACCCCTGGACCGCCTTGTGGCCGGCATGAATCACCAGGGCTTGGTGGCCACGCGCCACCTGCGCTTTCGAAAGGCTGCCGGGAATCGCGACGTGGCAGCTCGCCTCGTCTCCCTTCACCACCGCCGCAGTGATGGCCCCCTTGTCGGTAGGGGTCACGACTACACGGGTTCCCTCATCCGACCGGTAGTCGAGCGGCCCCATGGACGCCGGGTCCACCATGCACGTCCACTCCGGGGCCTCACGATCTGCCAAGGCTCGTCTCGCTGCGGCAGCGTAGGGTTCGAAGGCGCCAAGGGAGGGGGCTTCCAAGCCCGCCACTGTCGCCATCAGGACGCGCAGGCGCGATTCGAAGGAGAACTGCTCGAGGGCGAGAGCCTGGGCTGCTAGGCGGCGAGAGTCGGCATCCATGTCGGGTTGAGATGTCGCTGGGTCCCCCGGGTCGTCGGTCATGGTAATGAGGTCGCCAAAGATGAGCCGGACGCCACGGGAGTACCGTGATACGACGGGAACGCCCGCCATCACCGCCGAGAGGAATTCCTCGTCGATCGCGGTGGGTGATGCCGAGTGCCGGTGGATGAACGGGCGGTGAGACGCCTGCGGATCGGGAACCGCTGCGGGAGGAAGCAGGTGGACGCGTCCGTGGCCAATTAGGTTGGCATACGGTGCCACCTCGTCAATGTCGGTCGTAAACACGTGGTCGACAAGCGGCGCGGTGGTTCTTCCGGAGTGCGCTGAGGCCAGGGCGTTTCGATCCCACATCGTCGTGGGGATCCCCCTCTCATGGCAGGCGTCGACGAGCTTCTCCAGCTCGCCGATCTCGGCGCGGAACGGCGGCAGGATCCACCCGTGGCGCAACGCGGACGCCGGCTCCACCAGCAGGAGGTTCGGCGGGTTCTCGGCAAGCTGGTCTAGCCATGAATGGCGATAGAGCCGTGTCAGGCGACACTCCGGTTCGAGGCCGTCCATCCCCGCGTCATCAAGAATGGCGGCCACCGCGACATCGCGCGGGGTTTGCGCCAGCTTCGCCAACGAGGCCCCTCGAGTGGCGGCGTCGCGCGCCCTTAGCGTCAATGCTGGGACACTGCGCGGATCGGTGTCCGGGACGGCGATGAGTCTCAGCGCAGGGCGCGCCTTTGCCAAGTGAGCTGGTCGGAACACAATGCGCACCAGCCGGACTGGTGATCGAAGCGCCCGACCCAGTCCCGCAAGACCGGCGAGAATCTCGGCTCGGATGCGGGCCCGCCGCCCAGCGGACTCCTCTTGGGTGCCCGCCCCTTGGTTGATCCGCGAGATGAACTCAGCGGCCAGGAGCTCGGCGAGTGAGCCGCCGTCAGAATCCCTCACCTGCGTCCCTTCTTTCGTTACGACGATCACAGCCTACCGACACGTGCGTCCCGTCACGATTCGAGGGCCATGGCTCGCGCCACGCTGTGCGTATGATGAGCCTGTCAGACCGCCGGCCCGGCCCGCATGCAGGCCGGTCGGCACCCATGGTCGCGAACCAAAAGGAGACACGCTTGCCGACCCGTGTCATGGTGGTCTTCGGCACACGACCCGAAGCCGTGAAGGTCGCTCCGATTGTACGCGAGCTCAACGCTTCACAGGCCTTTGACTGCACCGTCGCCGTCACCGGCCAGCACCGGCACATGCTCGACCAGATCAATGACAGCTTCGGCATCGTCCCGGACGTTGATCTCGATGTCTTTGCTGCTGGGCAGGGCCCGAGCCAGATCGCCGCGAAGACCCTCACCAGCCTTGATCCCGTGCTCGAGACCCACGAACCACACACCGTCCTGGTCCAAGGCGACACCACGACCGCCTTGGCCGCCGGCTTAGCGGCCTTCTACCAGCACATCCCCGTCGTGCACGTCGAGGCCGGCCTGCGATCAGGAAGCCTGTGGTCTCCATTCCCTGAAGAGGCAAACCGGAGGATGCTCTCCCAGATCGCCACCTTGCACCTGTGCCCCACCGCAGCCAACCGCGACAACCTTCTAGCCGAAGGAATCGACCCGGCGACGATCACCGTGACTGGAAACCCCGTCATCGATGCCCTTCGCTTGGCTGTCACCTTCCCCCACACCGTCACCGATCCCTTGGCAGCAGCAGCCGTCAAGAGCCCGGGGCCCCTCGTCCTCGTCACCTCGCACCGACGCGAGTCGTGGGGCGAACCCATGGAACGCACCGCTTTGGCTCTCGCGCGCCTGGCAGACCAAGAGCCCCATGCCACCTTCCTCTTCCCGATTCACAAGAACCCGATCGTCCGCGATATCTTCTTCCCGGTCCTTCGACCCAAGGTCAACGTTGTCCTAACCGAGCCGCTCGACTATCTCGATCTCGCCCAGGTCCTGAGCGCCTCGACACTCATTCTCACCGACTCCGGTGGCCTCCAAGAAGAGGGGCCGTCCCTGGGAAAGCCCGTCCTGGTCTTGAGAGACAACACCGAGCGCCCGGAAGGCATCGCTGCCGGAACCGCCAAGCTCGTCGGCACCGACCCGGATCGGATCGTCGCCGAGACCGCCCATCTGCTCCATGACCAGGCGGCCTACGCGGCCATGGCGACCGCCATCAATCCCTACGGAGACGGCCTGGCGGCGCGGCGCTCGCTGGCGGCACTCGCCGCATGTTTCGCGAACGGCGCGCGCCTGGAAGACTTTGACCCGACCAGTTCAGCTCCTTAGGAAAGCAACCCCGTGACAGCGCCCAGCACAGTGTCCGTCATCGGCCTCGGCTACATCGGTCTGCCCACGGCCGCCATCCTCGCCTGCTCCGGCGTGCGCGTCTTCGGCTGCGACATCAAGGCCTCGACCGTCGACGCGGTCAATCAAGGCATTCTCCCTTTCGCCGAGCCTGACCTCGCCGAGCACCTACGCCAGGCCGTCGACACCGGCATGTTGACCGCCTCGAGGGACCTGAGCGACGCTGAGGCCTTCATCATCGCGGTCCCAACCCCGCTCATCTCCGCCACCAAGAAGGCTGATCTCACCTTTGTCCGCGACGCTGCCCGCGCGATCGCCGCAAAGGCCCAGGCTGGCTCTCTGGTCATCCTCGAGTCAACCTCGCCTCCGGGGACGACCGAGAGGATTGGCCAGTGGATCACCGAGCTTCGACCTGACTTGAGGGGGGACGATGGCGCACCTCACCTTTTGTTGGCCCATTGCCCAGAGCGAGTGCTTCCCGGGCGAATCATGGTGGAACTCGTCTCCAATGATCGGGTTGTCGGCGGCACGACCCCCGAGGCTGCCGCGCGAGGCAAGGAGCTCTACAAAGTCTTTTGCGATGGCCAAATCCTCACGACGGACGCGCGTACCGCCGAGATGGCCAAGCTCGTGGAGAACTCCTATCGCGACGTCAACATTGCCTTCGCTAACGAGTTGTCCCTGGTCTGCGACGCGCTAGGGGTCGACGTCTGGGAGCTCATCACGCTGGCTAACCACCATCCGCGCGTCAACATCCTCCAGCCCGGTCCCGGCGTCGGCGGCCACTGCATCGCGGTTGATCCGCACTTCATTGTCGAGGCCGACCCTGAGCACACCCGGCTTATCGCGACCGCCCGCGAGGTCAATGATGCCAAGCCCAACTGGGTCGTCCAACAAGTCAGGGCGGCTGTGGCCGGCAAGTCCGCCCCCGTCATCGCCGCCCTTGGTCTCGCGTTCAAGCCGGACGTCGACGATCTGCGCGAGTCACCGGCAATCGCCGTCGTCGACAAGCTCGCAGCCGCTCTACCGTCGGCTCGCATCCGCACTGTTGAACCGCACGTCCACACCCTTCCCTCCGCCCTGGCCGCGTATCCCCACATCACCCTCACCACACTGGACGAAGCAATCAAAGGAGCTGACGCCATCGTCCTCCTGGTCAACCACAAAGCCTTTGCGACGCCGCCCACCATCCCCCCCACGACTCCCATCATCGACACCCGTGGTGCGTGGGGCGGCGGGCGCGTGGCCGCGGGGAGCTAAGGCCTTGGGGAAACCCCCGGACAAGAGGTAGCGTGCAGGCATGCCACTGCTGGAAGCCACGACCCGGCACCGTGCGCGGGATGCCAGATCGCTGCGAGGGGACATCGAAGGTCTGCGGGCGCTGGCCATCGGATCGGTCCTGGCCTTCCATGGAGCATCCCGGTTCTTCCCGGGTGGCTTTGTCGGGGTTGACATCTTCTTTGTGATTTCCGGATTCCTCATCACCGGGGTGATTCTCAAAGAAGTAGAGGCCACTGGGAAGCTGTCGTTGGCCCGGTTCTGGTCTCGGCGGGCGAAGCGGCTGCTGCCGGCGGCGGCGGCAGTGTTGGGATTCTGTTCGATCGTGGCGTGGGTGTGGCTTCCACGAACCCAACGGTCGGTGTTCGGGTGGGATGTCATTGCGTCTGCCTTGTATTGGGTGAACTGGCGTTTGGCCGGCCGGTCGGTCGACTACCTCGCCGAGGGGATCGAAGTGTCGCCGGTCCAGCACTTTTGGTCACTCGCGGTCGAGGAGCAGTTCTACATCGTCTGGCCTCTGTTGATTTTGGCGGCACTGGTGTTGGCTCGACGGTTCGGGTGGCGGCGCAAGCCGGTCTTGGCCGTGGCGATCACCTTGGTGTCGGCGTCTTCCCTGGCCGCCAGTGTTGTCGAGACAGGCCGGGCGGCCCCGGCGGCGTTCTTTGTCACGCACACCAGGATGTGGGAGCTGGGGCTAGGAGCGCTGGTCGCGTTGGCGGCTGGCCGGCTGGCGAGGCTTCCGGAGCGAGTGCTCAGGCTCCTGGGAGTCGCTGGGCTCCCGGCGATGCTGGCGTCGGTGTGGGTCGTCAGTGAGTCCACCGTATGGCCCTCGTGGCGGCCATTGCTTCCCTGCCTGGGAGCAGCGTGCGTCATTGTCTCCGGACTGCATCCTGGCGGTGTCATCGCGGCGGTGTTGTCGATCAAGCCGCTCGTGTGGATCGGCGGGTTGTCCTATTCGCTGTACTTGTGGCACTGGCCGATACTGATTGCCGCCAAGGCGCTGTGGCCGGATTCGGCCTTCAGGGTCCCGGTGTTGGCGGTTGCCGTCTCCGTCCTGCCGGCGTGGCTTGTTCATCGTCTGGTCGAAAACCCCATCCGGTTCGCCCCGAAGCTCTCCCGATCACCGGGACTAGCCCTGTCCATCGGGGCGAACTGTTCGCTTCTCGGTGTCGCCTTCGGGCTGGCATTGACGGGCCCGCTTTCCCCGCCCTTCGGATCGATCGGCGGCTCAGAGCTGGGTGCCTGGGCACCTCCGGGCGCGGCCGTCGTCGAAGCCGACGGATCGAACATCGATGAGTTGTCCCACATCACGACAGCCACTCCAATTCTTCCCGACCCGGCGGCTGCCTACGATGACCTTCCGCGGTCCTACCACGACGGGTGCCTCGGCTACGACCCACGTGCGCCCATCCCGTGTGTCGACGGCGATCGTGATGCGACTACCCGCATCGTCACCGTCGGCGACTCGATGATGCAGCAATGGGAACCAGCCTTCGACATCATCGGCAAGAACAACCACATCCGATTCGAGCTCTACACCCTCTCCCGCTGTGTGCTGAGTCCGACCGTCTCTTATCGCGAGGGTGTTCCCTACCCCCAGTGCACCGAGTGGGCTGCCAGCGTGATGGACGCCCTGCTGGCGAATCCGCCGGACTTCGTCATCGTCTCTCACATCGCGACCAAGGCGACCAACGATCCCGACCTACCCGAAGAAGACGCCGACGAACAGACTCTCATCGACGGATTGCACACCTACTGGAAGCGCCTGGACGACGCCGGAATCAGAGTCGTGGTTCTGGCGAAGAACCATGGCGTGGCTAGAGGGGTGCCCGAATGTGTCGATGAACACCGCACGCAGCTCGACGAGTGTGCTCGCCAACCGTGGACCACGATTGCCGAGGCCCAACTCCATGCCGTCGAAACCTCGCCGGTCCCCGTCGACTTCATCAACCTCAACGACGCGATCTGTGGTGAGCTTTGTCCAGCCGTCATCGGAAACGTCCTGGTCTACCGCCAGGGAGACCACATGACCGCCACCTTCGTCAAGACCCTGGCACCTCGGCTCGAGGCGGCACTTTTGCAGCTGATGGGAGAGCCATGACGCCGGCTTGGGCTGCGGGAAAGTGCGACGTGACCTGCTGCCGTCGCCACGATATTGCCCCAGGGCACCAGCGGAAGGCGGTGCGAAGCACTTGACAGACACCGGGAAGGTCAACTCGACTCGGCCAGGTGTCCGGCTCGACATCGAGGGTCTCAGGGCAGTCGCGATTGGCTCGGTCGTCGCCTTCCATGGACTTGCACAGTTCTTCCCTGGAGGATTCGTCGGGGTGGACGTGTTCTTCGTCATCTCGGGCTTCCTGATCACTGGCGTGATCCTGCGCGAGGTGGAGGCTTCAGGTCGGCTGAGCCTGGCCAGATTTTGGTCCCGTCGGGCCAAGCGGCTCTTGCCGGCCTCTGCGGTGGTCCTTGCCTTCAGCGCGGTCGTCAGCGCTGTGTGGCTTCCTCGGACCCAGGGTCGAATCTTCGGCGGAGACATCGTGGGGGCCGCTGGCTATGTGGTGAACTGGCGTCTTGCGGGCCGATCTGTCGACTACCTGGCCGAAGGGATCGCCACGTCCCCCGTGCAGCACTACTGGTCCCTCGCGGTCGAAGAACAGTTCTACGTGCTCTGGCCCCTACTGATCGTCGCTGCCGTCTGGCTGGCCAAGAAGACCGGTGGGAGGCTGCGTCCCGTCCTGGGAGCGACCATCGGTGTTGTCACGGCAGGCTCGCTGGCCACCTCGATCCTCGAGACGGCTTCGGCGCCGGCCTCGGCGTTCTTCGTGACCCACACTCGGATGTGGGAGCTGGGTCTCGGTGCTCTGGCTGCGCTCGGCGCCGAGCAACTCGCCCGGATTCCCCAGCGTGTCGCCGCTGCGACGGGCATGGTCGGCTTGGTCGCTGTCGTGGGGTCCATCTGGGTCTTCGGACCGACCACCACCTGGCCGTCGTGGCGACCCGCCCTTCCATGTCTGGGTGCAGCAGCCGTGATCATCGCCGGGCTGCAACCCGGCGGTCCCGCCGGATGGCTTTGTTCCCGCCGTCCACTGGTTTGGCTGGGCGGACTCTCCTACTCTCTGTACCTTTGGCACTGGCCCTTTCTTGTGGCAGCCCTGTCGATCTGGCCTGATGTGGGACGCCGCGTCCCCGCATTGGCTGTGTCTGCCGCGATCATCCCCGCCTGGCTGGTCAACAAACTCATCGAGAATCCCATCCGGTTCTCGCCCGAACTCACGCGTCGACCCGGTCTGGCCCTTTCGGTGGGTGCCAACTGCTCCCTGATCGGCGCGCTGTGTGGCCTCGCCCTGGTCGGCCTGCCTCACCCTGGGCCAGACCCGACCACGACCGACGTCATGCCCGACGTGCTAGGCGCGCGGGCCGTCCACGAAGGCGGGGGAAACCTCGACGCGCTCGCAGCTGTTGAGTCCTATGACCCGATAGTCCCTGATCCCCTGGTCGCCGCACAGGACTTGCCGATCTCGTATCAGTTGAAGTGCCGTGCGACCACGGACACGCCTCCCCCGCCCTGCATCAACGGAGACGAGAAGGGCAAGGTCCGCGTCGTTGCCGTCGGCGATTCGATCATGCAGCAGTGGGAACCCGCCCTCAAGATCATCGGCAAGGAGCGTGGGATCAGATTCGAACTCACGGTTCTCTCGGGGTGCACCTTGAGTCCGGCCTACATCCTCGTGAAAGGTGAACCCTACGTTAAGTGCAAGAACTGGGGCATCAAGGTCCTTGACCGGATCCTGGCCGACCCTCCGGACGCTGTTCTAGTTTCACATGTCTCCTTCGAGGCGCTGACAAGCCAAGACCAGGCAGCCGACGAGGCAACCGAGCAGGCCCTCACCAACGGCCTCCACTCCTACTGGAGTCGCCTCGCCGAGGCTGGGATTCCTATCATCCTGCTGGCAGCCAACCCGCGATTCGACGACGAGGCGATCTACGAATGCGTCGACAAGAACAGGACCTCCCTGTCCCAGTGCGCCCTGAAGGCCATCACCGAAACCTCGGACGCGCAGCAACGAGCCGTCGAAACCTCCCCGGTGCCCATCGATTTCATCAACCTCAATGACGCCATCTGCGGTGACCTCTGCCCCGCCGTCATCGGCAACGTCCTCGTCTACCGCCAAGGCCGCCACTTCACGGCAACCTTCGCAAAGACCCTGGCCCCTCGCCTCGACGCTGCCCTCGCCAAGATCCCCGCCCTCGCAGGAGCCTCCTGGGACGGTCCACTCCTGTGAAAACCAAACCCTTGACGCCCAGCCCGCCACCGTCACCATCCCAGACGCAGGCCAAGCCGGGCCACACCACGGGTCATTGACCGTTGACGTCGCCAAGGGTAGCTACATGGCCTTCATACCCATCCCGAACTGCTCGGGCTTCGCGACCGTCACCTTGACCTCGGTCGAACCCCTGACCCCTCCGGACACCGCCCAGAAGGGTGCAGCAGAGAAACTCAGCGTCTCGCTACGCAGCCTTAGCGGCAACAAGGTCGCGGTGAAGGTCGCCGGCAAGGGAGTCAAGCAGCCCGTGGGCAAAGTCACCGTGCGATTCGGAAAGGTCGCGAAGACCTACCAGCTCAAGGCCAAGGCGAACGGGCGCCTCACGGTGAAGATCCCCGCCAAGGCAATCAAGGCGTCAAAGACGGGCGC
>Ga0123356_10006544_pt1 | contig 11739 bp, 10 predicted proteins | sample TergutEmb28metaG_2_FD_92546 | JGI IMG/M metagenome (GOLD analysis project Ga0123356, IMG submission 92546) | Embiratermes neotenicus P3 segment gut microbial communities from Petit-Saut dam, French Guiana - Emb289 P3 | ecosystem: Host-associated > Arthropoda: Insects > Digestive system > Gut ... | reverse complement strand
GCCCATTAACAGATAAATGGACATTCTCAACTAACGGTGTGACGATAATGGGGCGCAACGGAATACCCTGTATCGGTTTTGGCCCTGGAGCTGAAGCACAGGCACATGCTCCGAATGAAAAGACATGGAAACAGGATTTGGTAACATCAGCAGCGGTATTCGCGGCGCTGCCGGCAACTTATATAAAAAATGAGGGGGAACAATAATGAAGCCTGATATCAAAAAGTTTACCGAGAAATTAAAAAACCTTAATACCGAAGCAATGTATCAAAACGATTTTTTACTTACCTGGGACAGAACGGATGACGAGATAGAAGCGGTATTTACAATAGCCGACGCGCTGAGACATCTGCGTGAAAATAACATCTCATCCCGCATTTTCGACAGCGGCCTTGCAGTCAGTCTCTTCCGTGACAACTCAACAAGAACACGCTTTTCATATGCTTCAGCGGCAAACCTGCTAGGACTGACCGTGCAGGATCTTGATGAAGGTAAAAGTCAGATAGCTCACGGCGAAACCGTCCGTGAGACAGCGAATATGATAAGCTTTATGGCAGATGTAATCGGCATTCGTGATGATATGTATATCGGCAAAGGCAATACATATATGCGCGAAGTAGCACAAGCGGTTCAGCAGGGCTTTGAAGAGGGTGTTCTGGAACAGCGTCCGACACTTGTAAACCTGCAATGCGATATTGACCATCCGACTCAGTCTATGGCGGATATGCTGCATATAATACATCACTTTGGCGGTGTTGAGAATCTTAAAGGTAAAAAAATCGCGATGACATGGGCGTATTCACCGTCTTATGGCAAACCGTTGTCCGTACCGCAAGGCGTAATTGGTTTAATGACCAGATTTGGTATGGAAGTAGGACTTGCTCATCCTGAAGGCTATGAGGTCATGGATGATGTTGTTAAGGTCGCCGAGTATAATGCTGAAAAAAGCGGAGGAAAGTTCTATAAAACAGATGAAATGATGGATGCGTTCCATGATGCCGATATTGTCTATCCTAAGAGCTGGGCACCGTATGCCGCTATGGAAGAACGTACAGAACTTTATGCCAACGGCGACGATGCGGGAATCGCAAAGCTTGAGAAAAAGCTTCTGACTCAAAACGCCAAGTTTAAGGATTGGACTTGCTCTGAAAATATGATGGAAATGACAAGAAACGGTAAAGCGCTGTACATGCATTGTCTGCCTGCCGATATAACCGGTGTCAGCTGTGAAAAAGGAGAAGTTGTGGCTTCCGTGTTTGACCGCTACCGTGAGGATCTTTACAGGGAAGCGGGCTTTAAGCCGTACATTATAGCTGCAATGATTTTCTTGTCAAAGTGCAAAGAGCCCGGAGAAATGCTTAATAAGCTTCTAACCGGTGGTGGAGTACCTAGGTTTCTGTAAATAATAAGGGGTCGGGTTATATTCTTTTTATTCTTGAGGGAATTCCGGCGACGAGGCGGAACTGACCGAAAGAATAAAAAGAATATAACCCGACCCCCATGATTAAAAAGGATATTATATGAAAAGAGTTGTTTTGGCTCTCGGGGGGAATGCCCTCGGTGATAACTTACATGAGCAGATGCTTGCGGTTAAAATCGCGGCAAAAGCAATAGCCGATTTAATAGAGGATAATCTTGAGGTTGTTCTTACCCATGGTAACGGACCTCAAGTCGGAATGATAAACCTTGCGATGGAAACAGCCTCAAAGGTTGATAACAGTCTATTCTTTATTCCAATGTCGGTTTGTGTGGCGATGAGCCAAGGGTATATTGGATACGATATTCAAAACTCTCTCCGTGAGGAGCTGCTTAACCGTGGTGTTAACAAACCGGTTGCGACAATTATTACACAGACACTAGTTGACGCAAAAGACCCTGCGTTCGAAAATCCGTCTAAACCTATAGGCGCGTTTTACAGTGAAGAAGAAGCATCTGAGATGACAAAACGCGGTTATGATATGAAAGAAGATGCCGGCAGAGGCTGGAGGCGGGTAGTTGCATCACCAAAACCTGTTGCTATTGTTGAAAGCGAGACTGTAAGCGCTTTGCTTGACGCCGGACATATTCCTGTAACTGTAGGCGGCGGAGGCATACCGGTAAAAGTAACAGAAGGCAGACATTTAAAGGGTACCTCGGCAGTTGTTGATAAGGATTTTGCCAGTGCCAAGCTTGCGGAAGAACTGGGCGCGGATATGCTGGTTATTCTGACTGCAGTAGAAAAAGTAGCGATTAATTACGGAAAACCCGATGAAAAGTGGCTCGATAAAATGTCGATTCAAGAAACTGAGCGCTATATTAAAGAAGGACATTTTGCCGCCGGCTCAATGCTGCCGAAAGTAGAAGCCGCTATGTCGTTTGTTAAATCAGGTTCCGGACGCAAGGCGCTGATTACAATGCTTGAAAAAGCCCGTGACGGCTTAGCAGGGAAGACAGGCACGGTGATTTATTGAAAATCAGTGCAGTACTGCTCGCTGCAGGGCTGTCTGAGAGAATGGGCAGAGACAAGCTTTTACTTGAATACCGTGGGGAGACATTGCTGCAGCACTCTGCTAATTTACTTTCGCAGCTGCCTGTTTTCGAGAGAATTATTATAACTACAGAAGCACGGGCTGAGTCTTTAACATTAACATCGGAAATTAAAGTGATTTATAACCCGCAGCCTGAAAAGGGACAAAGCGGTAGTGTCAGACTTGGTATTCAAGCCGCAACCGGGACGCATTACCTTTTTCTTAACGCAGACCAACCTAAGCTTACCCCGGCGGATATTATTTCTCTTTTAAGCACCGTAAAAACAAACCCTGACAGAATTGTTTATCCTGTTATATATTCAAAACCAAACTCGCCGGCTATATTTCCGGAGTCATTCCGTGCTGAGTTATTAAAGCTGACCGGAGACAACGGCGGGAGGGTCATACGTGATGCACACCCGGAGTTATGTTTGGCGGTTGCGCCTGAATGTCCCGCTAATTTTAATGACATAAACAATGAGGAGGAGTATCGTGGTCTCTTTTAACGTAAACGGACAGCAAATAGAGCACAATGACGAGAGCAGGAATCTGCTTGCTTTTTTAAGAAATGATTTACGCCTGACTTCTGTAAAAGAAGGCTGCAGTGAGGGTGCTTGCGGTACTTGTATGGTTCTTGTTGACGGAAAAGCTGCAAGAGCTTGTTTATTTGCGCTATCCAAGCTCGAGGGTAAAAAAATCCTAACTGTTGAAGGTCTCTCACCTAGAGAAAAAGAAGTTTTCGCTTACTGTTTCGGTGTATCAGGTGCTGTTCAGTGCGGCTTTTGCATTCCCGGTATGGTAATCAGCGCAAAAGCACTGCTTGATACAAACTTAAACCCGGCCCGTAATGAAGTAAAAAAAGCAATTAGAGCAAATATATGCAGATGCACGGGTTATAAAAAAATAGAAGACGCTGTTTTAATGGCAGCGATGCTTTTCAGAGATGGCGGTAAAATTCCGGGGAATCAAGATACCGGTAAGCTTGGCGAAAGCTTTTACCGTTTAGATGCTGATGAGAAAACGCTTGGAACAGGTCTTTACACTGATGATAAAAGCATTGAAGGAATGGTCTTTGCCGCTGCTCTCAGAACAAAGTACCCGAGAGCACGGGTCTTAAGCATAGATATCAGTGATGCAGAGGCAGATCCGGATTGTATAAAAGTTATAACCGCGGCAGATGTACCGGGTGATATAAAATGCGGGCACATCATAAAAGACTGGGACGCGCTTATTGCAGTGGGCGAAATCACCCGATATGTAGGTGATGCTATTGCAATAGCCATTGCATCGTCATATGAGGCACTGGAAAAAGTTCTTAAGCTTATTAAAGTGGAATATGAAGAGCTAAGCCCTCTTACATCACCTGAAATGGCACTTGCGAAGGATGCTCCTTCTATTCACGAGGGCGGTAATATTCTCAGTGAGCAATTGCTGAAACGCGGAGACACGGAAGCTGCTATAAAAAATTCTAAGCACGTAGTAACAAAGCATTATTCATTACCTTTTACAGAGCATGCTTTTATGGAGCCTGAGTGTGCAATCGCTTTGCCGGACGGACAAGACGGTCTCAGACTGTATACCGGAGGGCAGAGCGTATATGATGAACAAAGAGAAATAAGCGGTCTTTTAGGCATTCCTGAAGAAAAGATTCATGTTCAGTCGATGCTTGTCGGCGGAGGCTTTGGCGGTAAGGAAGATATGAGTGCTCAGCACCTTGCGGCACTTGCGGCATGGATTGTAAAAAAGCCTGTAAAAATAAGATTTTCCCGAAAAGAAAGCTTGCTTGTACATCCCAAACGGCATGCGATGGAAATCGACTTCACAACTGCTTGTGATGAAAACGGTATAATTACTGCGGTAAAAGCTGAAATAATCTCAGATACAGGGGCATATGCAAGTCTCGGAGGTCCTGTTCTGCAACGGGCATGCACACATGCGGGAGGTCCGTATAATTTTCAAAATATTTATGTAAAAGGCACGGCGGTATATACAAATAACCCTCCTGCCGGCGCGTTTAGAGGTTTTGGAGTACCGCAGTCTTCATTCGCGATGGAAAGCAATCTGAATTTACTGGCTGAAATGGTTGGTATCTCACAATGGGAAATCCGCTACCGTAATGCTATACGTCCGGGGCAGGTGCTTCCGAACGGGCAAATCGCGGACGATTCGACTGCGTTGGTTGAATGCCTTGACGCGGTTAAAGATGCCTTTAACGAATCGGCGCTTACCGGTATAGCGAGCGGCTTTAAGAACTCGGGACTGGGTGTAGGTGTGCCTGATATCGGTAGATGCACCATTTCGGTTGAAGCCGGAAAAGTACACATCCGTTCAAGCGCTGCATGTATAGGGCAGGGAATGACTTCTGTATTAGCGCAGATGGTCTGTGAAACTCTGGATATATCCCCGGAGCTTATTATTGTCGAGCCGCCGGATACAGCACGTACACCAAACTCGGGTACAACAACGGCATCACGCCAGACTGTTTTTTCCGGTGAGGCAGCGGTACTTGCCGCGAAAGAATTAAAAAAAGCACTGGCAGGGAAGACAATTACAGAGTTGGAAGGCGGGGAATTCTACGGTGAGTATAATCCCGAAACCGACCCGATGGGAAGTGATAAACCCAACCCTGTAAGCCATGTCGCTTATGGCTATGCTGCGCAAGTTGTAAAGCTTGATGAAGAAGGCAGAATAGATAAAGTAACGGCTGCTTACGATGTCGGAACTTTAGTAAACCCGAAATCTGCGGAAGGACAGATAGAGGGTGGTATTGTTATGGGCATAGGTTATGGTCTGACAGAGGATTTTCCTGTTAAAAACGGATATCCGACCGCAAAATACGGCACTCTGGGTCTGATAAGGGCAACCGACGCGCCTGAGATTGAAACTATAATAGTCAATAAGCAGTTTAAAACAGGAGATGCGCCGGCGCACGGGGCTAAAGGGGTGGGTGAACTTGCGACCATTCCGACTGCTCCTGCGATACACGGAGCATATTATAGGTTTGATGGGAAGTTCAGGCAAAAACTGCCGATGGAGAGTACATTTTATGAAAAATGAAGAACTAATTGAACTTGCAAAAGAAGTAAGAGAAAAAGCCTGCGTAGCTATATCAGGCTTTAAAGTCGGTGCCGCTCTTCTGGATAAAAGAGGTAAGGTCTTTTTAGGATGTAATATCGAAGACCCGTCGGGTATCGGTATCACAAATATATGCGCGGAGCGCTGCGCATTTGTAAAAGCAGTTTCAGAAGGCAGCAGGGATTTTGATAAAATTGCTGTTGTAGGCGGTATAGATGAGCTGATATTTTGCCCGCCGTGCGGTGCTTGCAGACAATATCTAAACTCATGGTCTCCGGATATTAAAGTTATTTTACAAGATGAAAATGGCATAATAAAAGAGTACAGCATGAGCGAACTCCTGCCGTACTCCTTTAACGAGACTTTTTAAAATTTGCCGGGGTTCTGTAGGTATTATTATGATTTCGCCAGTTCGTTGTACCATTTGACCGCCGCTATATATGCGTCATTTACAACTGTGGCGTCAAGATGGTTTTCGTCAACAAATTGCGAGACTGCTTCCCAGTTCGCGTACTCGTAGTTCTCGTAGAATCTTAATAAATCAGAATATACACCATGACGTGAGAGCAGTGATTCACGGATTTCTTCGGCAACGGGGATATCTTCGAGAAGCTGCTCTTTTGACATTTCAAGAGCAATATGCAATAGAGACAGCATTCCGACCATAAATACCTGCTGAGCATTGCGTTTGATTCTGAAACCGGGAGCCAGCAGCTCACCAAATCTGGCACGTATCAGGGACATACGGACGAGTTCAAGCGGCTTATCTTCAGCAATGCCTCTGAGGGCGAGTACGGCAATCCATTTTTTAAGGCTTTCTTCACCAATATATGCCACTGCGTTAGAAATAGAAGAAACATTTCTTAATCCGACTGCCGCAGAGTTAAGAATGCGCAGCAGTTTGTATGATAGGGCTACATCGGAAGCTATTATGTCGCTGATTTCACGGAAGTCCATGTAATCTTCGGTGCTGCAAAGCTTCATCAGACGGAAATAATTAAACTTCAACGGGCTGAGTTCTTTTGTCTTTTTACCTTCTACAGGCTGATTGAAATAATAACCTTGGAAAAGGTGGAAGCCTGTCTCTTTTGCCGCAAGGAAATCCTCCGTTGAATCGACTCCTGTTGCTATAAACCTTACTCTCTGGTTTTTTGCCATTAGAACTTTTTGTCTGTTCCTGTTGGTGTCCATTTGAGAGAACTTGCAATAGTCTACGATAGTTAGCAGCTCGTCCATAGGATTTGAGCTGTTTATACCGTTAAGCGCGAGCTTATATCCGTTCTTGCGCAGTTCTTCATATAATTTAAGGTCACTTTGAAGACTAGCAGCGGAATTTTTTACACTCGGTGATAAATTAACCTGAACAATGAATTTATCTCTCGGCAGATTCTTAAGTACTGCAGGGCTGAGAAGCTGACTGGAGTATTGAATGAAGTAATGCAGATTATTCTCAATGTCATTGAGTCCGAGCGCGTCCAAAGTACGGTTAAACTCACTGAGGGTAACAACGCCGTCATCACTTTCTCCGCCTTGTCCGCGGTCGACAAGCTCATATCCGAATGTTTTACCGACCCCCATAAGAACCGGTTGGATATTGATGTACATATCTTTAAACTTTTGAGCTGTATCGTAATGGTCTTCGAAGAAAACAAGTTGATTACGTCCCGCGGCTTTCGCCTGATACAGGGCAATATCGGCTTTTCTGAGAATATCCGAGAGGTTGTACCCGTGCTTCGGGAAAAAGGATATGCCGATACTGAGTGTGCATTTAACATCGATATTCGGAAGTGTATATGCACGGAGCGCTGTTGATATTACTTCCTTATAGTGCTGCTGCATTTCCGCTTCAGATGCAAATGTGTTGTTTGGATTAGAAAATAAAAAGACAAACTCATCGCCGCCGAGACGATAGAGATGACCCGAAAAATGAGGACTTGCCTGCAGATGCTCAGTCAGACGGCGCAGGACAACGTCGCCGGTATTATGCCCGTAGGTGTCGTTTACGGCTTTAAAATGGTCAAGGTCAAATAACGCGACGACTCCGGAAATAGGTTCATCCCCGGATATTTTTTCTTCAAGGACAGCAAAATCTTCTTTCAGTTTCTGACGGTTCGGAACTCCGGTCAACTGGTCGGTATATGCAAGTGCATATAAGCGCTCATTGGCTTCTTTTGCAGGGGTGGTATCTCTCATCATAAAAATGGTTGCCGGCTTGCCGTCAGCCCAGTTGAGAGTGTTTCTTCTTACTGTAAAAGTCTGCCCGGACGAATCTTCAATATCGAATGGTTCACCATCTGCGCTAGCTAGATTTTTTCCGCTGTAGGGGCAATGCTCACAAAGACCGGGGAAGTGCTTTGTAAAAACCGCCTTACATGTAAATGTGGTTCCTTCTTCGTTATACAGGCGCTCTTCGGCTCTTGCGTTTGTAAAAATTATTTCACAGCCTTTGCCGCGCACGACAATAATTTCCATATCCTGCGGATCAAGAATACCGCTGATATCTCCCAATACACTTCTGAAGTCCGCCTTACGGCTGAACTTCATGAGCGCTTTGTCTCTTACTTCATTAGCTTTATCTATAATATTCTTAAAATCCATGTCAGGTAATCCTTTTGTCTCAACTGTAATTGATTTACGTTTAAATGTATCGAATAGATGCGTGCTCAGTCAGTTATTTGAATTTACTTGTTAAGATATGACGTGACAAGCTCCTGGAGAAGTTCGTCTCTGTCCAAACGGCAGATAAGGCTTCGTGCATTATTAAAGTTGGTGATATAAGTCGGGTCTTCGGACAAAATATAACCGACAATCTGGTTGACCGGATTGTAGCCTTTTTGCCTGAGTGCTTCATAAACCGTTGAGAGAATCTCACGCGTGTTATTCTCACCGCTGATAACATCAAATTTTCTTGTGTAACCGTCCAACTAAAAACACCTCCAATATATATAAAATAATGTAGTTTTATAAATGCTCACAACTTTGATATTTATAATGTGTGCGCTGTTCAATCATTATAACATATAACAAAGAAGTGTAAAGCGTTTATTAATAAAGAAAATATTACGGCTAAGCTTCGTTTGCCGACATCGGCATCGGGAAAAGAGCGGTGAGTGAATAACTCACATAACGTCCGTCGGAACCGCGTGCGCAAAGCACTTCTATTGCGGGAGAGAACTCACTCAGTAATTGCCTGCAGCCGCCGCACGGCAGACTGTATGTGGTGCCTTCGGAGATTGTGGCAATTCGTTTGAAATTTCGGTGACCCGCTGAAACCGCGGATGCAATAGCCGCAGCCTCGGCACATATTGTACTGCCGAGAGCGATATTTTCGACGATGCAACCCGTAAAAACCGAGCCGTCATCACATTCTATTGCCGCACCCTTTTTTTCGCGTGAGTATGGCGAATAAGAATTCTCCATTGCGTCTGCCGCTGTTTCCAATAGCCTTTTGTCTGTCATAATAAAAGTCCACCCTTTCTTTGTTTTTGCGTTATAAATTAATCTAGCATTAATAAATCTATCTTCCAGTTTTGAAAATTATGAAACACACCCGATTGGGATGGTGTTGCATCAGTAATAGCGCCCATATGTGAGTATATTGCGTATCTTTTATATAAAATCGGAATAAACGGAGCGTTTTGAACGACAGCAAGATTTAGCTGCTCTCCAAAATAACTGACTTCATCCTGTGTCCCGGCGGCAAGAAAAGAATGAATAATAGATCTGTATGTGGTATTGCCGGTGCTGCCGAAATTCAAGTTGTCCTCGCCCGGCAGCAATAGGGAGGTGAAGTCAAAGTCCGCTCCAAGAAGTGTTTCTCCGTAGTACATATCGAAACTGCCTTCTTCTAATGCTTCCATGAAAGCGCTCCATTGTAAGGCACGGACATTGATATTAAAACCGAAGAGTCTTAAATTTTCGGCGATTCTATTGGCTGCCGCAACCTTGTGGGAGTTTTCAATATTTACAATGAATATGAGCTCAAATCTTTGGAAGCCGCCAAATCCGTCAGGCATTGCCAGAAAAGAGTCTTGAAACGCGTCGGCAAGTCCCGCACGCTCAAGAAGTGCGCCCATCTCGCTGAGCAGGTCGCCGCGGTATTCCCATCGTGTGTCGTATAAATCAAAAACCGGTGAAATTGTGGCGGGTGCGGCAACAGTCTGGCCGGAACGCGGGATGTTCATTATATTTTCTACAATATACTGACGTTCAATCGCACAGCCAATCGCACGGCGGACATCGGCATTTCGCAATGCGGGAGAGTTGGCGTTAAATCCTAAGTATTGCAATGCGGTGGTATTGTAAAGACGCGGTTCATGCGGACGGTTGAGTCTTATATCAAAAGCGCCCGCAGGGTCATCCCATAAAAGGCTGAGCTCTCCGCTGTCAAATAATTGTGTCAAATCACTGTCGCTGCATTCCAATAAGTAAATTCTGGTTAAAGGAAGCTCCACAAAATGCCTGTAGCCTGAAAAACGGTTCAAAAGCATAGCATCAGCATGAGGAAACTGATAAGGTCCCGTGCCGGGAGGTTTGTTATCATCAATCGTACCTGCTTTTATTATAGGAATGTCAAGCAGACGGATAAAACGGGCATTTGGGTTTTCAAGTGTTATTGTTATTGATAGCTCCTCTTCGGGAGTTGCGGTTACACTTTCGATACCGCGAAGCTTGCTTCTGTGTCTGCTTCTTTGATGATTCATTGCCTGTCTTAAAGAATACACAACATCATCCACAGTCATCACAGAGCCGTCATGCATTGCGATATTTGGCAGGATTTCAAAGGTAAAAGTGACATTATCTTCGGTTTCCCACCGTGCGCAAAGTAGCGGAACAGCGACTAAATCCTCGGTCAGTATAAAAAGGCTTTCGTATAAAAGCGAGGAGAGCATTATATTATCCCTGTTCAGAGCGCGAATCGGGTTCATTGTAAACTCAGGTTCATAACGTAATGTAAACTGTCCCGGAGTAGGCGGCTCGTCAGGTTCGGGTTCCTCGGGAAGAGGCGGTTCGTAAAGCTCCGGAGGCTCCGGCGGCGTATTTAATGCGGGATTCAAATGCGGCGGCAGCCAACAGCCCTGCAGGAACAAGACGGGCATAAGTATTAATATTAAAAGTATTCTTAAACTTCGATTTGCCATTGTTATGTCCTTTATTGCGGCTTGATTAAATCACTATGACTGCGGCTTGACTGCCACGGTTTCCTTGTGTTTTTCTGTGTGACCAATACTTGTTATCAAGGCATGAGGTACATTCGTCAGATACAATTATGTCAGTTACGCCCGCTTGTGTCAGTAAAATCCGGTTAACCTCTTTAAGGTCAACCATATATTTGCTTCCGTGTTGTGTCAGACAATCTTCGGCATTGCCGGGCAGTGCGCCGCGCACAGCACCTGCTACATCCGCATCTGTCTCAAAGCAGCATTTAGATATGCACGGACCTATCGCGGCTTTAATATCAGAATGGGAGCAGCCGAACTCGGTTTCCATTTTTTGTACCGCTATGCCTGTTATATTTGCGACTGTGCTGCGCCATCCTGCATGAACGGCAGCAGCGGCATTTTGTACAGGGTCATATAACAGAATCGGAACGCAATCCGCGGTAAAAACTAAAAGTGCGGCGCCCGGTGTTTTTGTAATGAGCCCGTCTGCCTGATGAGAGTTTGATTTTAATAATCCGCCGCAATCCTCACGTGTTATCACGCGTATATAAGTGCCGTGAACTTGTGTGGAACAGACTAAATCATCTATAGATATCCCTAACGCACTGCAGAGGCGGGAGTAGTTTTCTCTGACTTTTTCATGGTCGTCGCCGGCTCTTTGTGCAAGATTTAAAGATTCAAAAATACCGCTGCTGACTCCTCCGATACGCGTTGTGAATGCATGCGTTGTATTTATATTCGGTGAGGTCATAAAAACAACACCGTTTTTATTGTTTTCTTTAAACTTCATATGTTAAGCGTTTCTGCCGCAACAGTCCTTAAACTTCATCGGAAGGCCGTTAGGGCGTTTTTTACCGCATGGACAAGGGTCGTTTCTGCCGATTTTCTGTCCTTTTTTTACAGGCTGTCTCTTGAGGGATGCGTCTCCGCCGACATTTTGGGCGGATGCAAGGAAGTTTTTGGCGACTCCGCGGCGTTCCAGAGACTCGTCTTTT
>Ga0123356_10006543_pt1 | contig 11740 bp, 11 predicted proteins | sample TergutEmb28metaG_2_FD_92546 | JGI IMG/M metagenome (GOLD analysis project Ga0123356, IMG submission 92546) | Embiratermes neotenicus P3 segment gut microbial communities from Petit-Saut dam, French Guiana - Emb289 P3 | ecosystem: Host-associated > Arthropoda: Insects > Digestive system > Gut ... | reverse complement strand
TGCACCATCGACCCCAGCATGCTCGAAAACATCAGGATCAACAGCTGCGACACGGGAATGGCCAGCGCATCCACGCCGTAAGAACGCGTAACTTCCTGGTAAGACAGCGCAATGAGGTACCACATCCCGACGGAAACCAGTGTCAGCCACAACAAAGACCACGGCCCGTGAATCGTATTCAGCCCCGTGCCGAACTCGCGGACTTTCGATGCCAACTTATGTTCCAGGTTCGACGACAGATTGGGGAATCTCCGTGCAACCCAACCCAGCTGCCAGTGCTCAATCCACGCCGCCACGCGCTCGCCGTTGCGGCGGATTTCGACGGCCGCGATCGTCGTCGCGGCCACGATGGCGGTCAGCACAAATCCAATTTCGCGGAAGCGCAGGTAATACTCCGGATGCGGAATCGAAGGCAGCGCGCTCGGCAGAAAGATGGCCAAAAGCATCAGCACCGTGAAAGCGCCGATATCAAAAATGCGCTCCACACCCCACACCGCGACCTGGGAAGACACAGGAAGATCGGTGCGCCGCGCAATCAGATAGGGACGAATAAACTCCCCAGCCCGGCCCAGCAGCGCGAGCCCGGTGAAACCGACCAGTGTCGGCGATACCAAATCGATGGTGCGGGTCTTGGGACGTACCGGCTTCAGGAAAATCTTCCATCGCCACGCCCTCATCCCGTAGCCCAGATAAATCAGCGCGATCGCGTGCAGCACATGGATTTTATTGATCCGGTGCGTCTGGCTCCAGAACGTGCCCCAGTCAAAGGTTCGCCAGTGCCGGTATTGCAGATAAACCAGAACCGCCAGGATGAGGAACACCACCACGCTGGCCAGAATTCGTTTCTTATCCATGTAGGGGAAAAGCTCCGCGCCGCGGTCCCTGCAACGCGAAGTGGGAAACGGCACCCCCAAAGGTAAACGACTGCCGCAAGAGGGTCAAACCATCGTAAGCAAGCGGCCCGCAGCAGCGGCGGCCCCGCCGGCAGTCCGGAGCGCACGCTGCGCTCCGCCTGTCCCGGTCCACCCGTCTGTGTGCAGGCTTGTGATTCGCAAGGTTCGAGTCGAAGTGAAATCCAAATGCCTTTGCGATTCCGACAAGCTGGGGGACGAAAGGAAATCCGCAAGCCCTTGTCATTCCGACGGGCTCGTGGAGCGAGCCAAGGAAGAATCTGCTCTTCGAGAACCACTGGTCCGAGAGCGGTTCGGCTTTGCTGCCGCCGCTGCCACCGAAGGCTTGGCATCTCTCGCCGCAGTCGGGTTTCGTGAAGCCGACGCCTTCTGTTGGGCGATCTTCTTCTTATTAAACTCCTTCACCACTCGCGCCACATAAGCCCGCGTCTCGTAATAAGGAGGCACACCGCCAAACCGCTCCACGCGCTGCGGCCCGGCGTTGTAAGCCGCCAGCGCCTTCACCACATCGAAGTTGTATTTCTCGAGCAATTCCCGCAGGTACTTCGCCCCGCCCTCGACATTCGCCGCCGGATCAAACGCATTGGGCACGCCCAGTTGCGATGCCGTCCCCGGCATCAGTTGCATCAGGCCCTGGGCTCCCTTCGGTGATACCGCCCGGGCATTAAATCCGCTCTCCGCCTTAATGACGCTGTTCACCAGATCCGGGTCCAGCTGATACCGCCCGCTAGCCTGGTTGACCACAGTCGAAAGATCCGCTGTCGAGGTCGCAGAAAATCGGGAAACCGAGAGCCGAGAGCCGGCCGGGGCATGTGATTCAGGAACCGGGCGTACTCCGGTATCGGGTGCATCCGGCGGCGCCGCCTCAAAATGATCAATCTCCGATGTCGGCACATCCACAAAACTCGAGCCATCCGCACTCACATAAAGCCGGGTTATGGCGCCGACAACCTCTCGCCGCTCATGCTTGATGGAAAACCCATTCTTCAACATCGCCACATCGCTGGCAAAGCAGGAAAGCGCCGCCAGCGCCAGCGCCACGCTGATTCCCACTGCACGAAATGGTTCGAAATGCCTCATCCGTTCTCAAAACGACCGACGACTAGCGACCAACGACGATTTCCTCCACCACGGCAGCCACCCCGCAAGCATCATTGCCGCGCGTCACCCTCCAACCCCGCCCCCTCAGTTCCTCGCATGCATTTCCCATGATAACCGGATGTCCCGCGAATTCAAGCATTTCCACGTCGTTATGATTGTCACCGACGGCCATGATCTCGGCCCGCTCATACCCGCGATATCTGGCCCACCGCGCAAGGGCATGTCCCTTCGAGCATCCCGCATTCAGCACGTCGATCATCGACAAATCCCGCGCCGGATATTCGGTCCGCAACACGGTAACCGACCCGTCCATTCCAGCGGAATTGAGCGTTTCGAGCACTTTGCTCATCCGGGTCATCGAACCGCAAAACATCGCCTGGACGGGATCGGTCACCAGCGCTCGCTCAATCGGGACCACAAATTCGATGTACTCCATGTTCTTCTCGAGCCACCTCCGGATGCTCGCTCCCAGCTCATCCATACGTTCCAGAACGAGTGCGCCCCTGGTCTCTCTATCAAAGGTAAGAACGGTATTCCCCCGGAATTCTTGCATCGCCCCACACAGCCTTCGACAGGTCTCGATGGGCATCAGATCGCGATGAAACGTCTCCCCGCGCAACGATCGCGTCACCGCGCCATTCGAACTGATGAGCCACAAATCAAACCCCAGTTGCCTCGCAATGGGTAGGGCAAAAGTATGCCGCCGCCCGGTCACGAGCACAATCTCGATCCCCGCCGCATGCGCCCTCCGCAGTGCCGCCAGGTCGCCCTCGGAAATCTGAAATTGTGGGTTCAGCAGCGTCCCGTCGATATCGATCGCCAGCAGCCGGATGGAACGCTCGGAACCAGTCACCACCCTAGATTTTACCATCCGGGTTTGTTGCGGTCTTGCTTTACCTCAAGGGCCTCATGCAGTTTGGACATGGGACGCTGTTTCCAAGAGCGTTATCTCCGACGGAGCTGTTTTCAGGCTGAGGGAGGGATGTCGCGCGGATTATACTAGGGGCAGGCTCTGGATTCGGGGACTTGCGTCGGCACGACCAGAGCAATTGCACTCCCGCTGGATCATGCAAGGAAAGCTCGTGCGAAAAATGAGCTTCTGATGACTCAGGCGCGCAAACCCTACGCCGGTCTTGCCGCGATCACTTTCGCCGTCGCTGCACTCGTGTCCTGCCCTTCAAGCAATCCGAACGCCAGCCGCGTCCTGATCAGCATCGCGGTGACTCCCAGCACGGCTAACGCGGCCTCCCCCAACGGCCAGGTCACCTTCACCGCAACCGGTACTTTCAACCAGCCTCCCATTACTGACCCGCTATCCTTCACCGCTCCCTACACCGGCTCCTTTGTGGTCGACAACCCCGACAATCAGACCATCGCGACGATCCTATCGACCGGCACCGGAACCATCACGGTCGAGTGCGCGTCCGCGGGCAACGTCAACATCACCGCCAGCGCTGACTCCAACAACCAATCCGGCACGGTGGTCAGCGGCAATGCCCAACTCATCTGTCGGTAGAAAGCAGAAGATACCGCCCAGGGGATGGGCCCGGCGAAAACCGCGAAGTGGCGAAAGATTCTAAGCCCTGAGGGAGTGCCACAATTGAGTCGACCATGGAGAGGACTTCGTCGAGTCCCGCTGACCAGCTCAAGGCTGCACTCTACCCAGCACTTCGCCGGCCTTGCGAAACCACGGCCGCTCGATTCTCCGCAGATAGCCCGGCATCGTCGCCTTTTTGCCCAAAATCTTCTGCGCCCACTCCCGCGCCTCGGCCCGGCGCCCGTGCTCTTCCAGAAACAGAGCGTAGTTGTAGTACGTCTCCGACGACGTGGAAAGCTTCACCGCCTCCCGAAACATCGCGTCCGCCTTCTCGCTTTGTCCCGTCCGGGCGTAAGCCCACGCCAGCAGCCCCTTGGCACGATGAAGATCGTAATCCGGGTCCTCGGTCACCGTCCGCTCCAAGTCCGGCACAGCTGCGGCATAGTCTCCAAGTTCGATCTCCGCAATGCCGCGCCGGTAAAACGGATCGACGTGATCGATTCGCGGGGTAATCGCCCGGTCAAAGGCCGCCCGCGCTCTCGCGTAGTCCCGGTCATCCAGGTAGAGCATCCCGAGTTCCTCGTAATTTCCCGGCGCCGGATTATCCAGAATCTCGTGCTCGAGCTGATGAATCCGCTGCCGCCGCGGAAACATCTGGAAGGAGTTCCGCAGCAGCCCGGCATCGGGAATCACCTCCACTACGATGTAAACGAGAGCCCCCACCCAATGAAACAGAATGATCCACAGCCAGTAGAAGTCGGGCCGCCGCCGGATAAAGTGGACAAGCGCCACCACCCGTAGCGCGATGCCCCACCAGGAGAATGCGAAGAACAGAAATGATCCCATCGTGTGAAAGCGCACTATAACACGCCGATTTCCCCAAATGTCGCCGCAGGGACTTCGTTGCTTACTTGCGTCTGCCCCGGCAGATGATCGTAAGCACTATTCAAGCCGCAAGTGCAGAGAAAGGCCACTCGTCAAACCCATTCTGTGTCTACGCTGCCGTCGTGATATCGAGTCCGGAGATAAATCGGTCGGCTGTCTGCTGGTTTGCTCAGACCTTGGGCGTAACCGCGCCAGAAATCGTCCTGCCAACCGCATCCGCTTCTGCCCCAATGCGCGGTCTCTCTGACGATGGTAATGCCGCCCGAACGCGCCCTCAACATGGTTGCCTGGGAAATGATCCGCGAACTGGGCAGCGGCGAACCTGCACTCAATCAGTCCGAATGGGAAAGCCTTCGCGGAGTCATCGAACTCCTCCCCACTCTAAAAGCGGAAGAATCGCCAGCGCGTTCCCGGTGTCCAAGCTGGCTCGAAAAGGGGGCGCGATGCTGCAGTCACGGGCGCAGTCGCCCGGGAAGCACTCCGGTGCGGGATCCGTCATTGGCTGCCCCATCCTGGAACCTCGCGCAGGTTCGGACGTTCAGGGTGGGGAAGTTGGCTTGGGATTTCCAGGAAAGCGATTACTGCCCCTTGGCATCCGCGTTCTTCTTCGCGAGCTCTCGCACGTAATTCACCAAATCCCAGGTCTCATCGTTCTTCACGCGTTCCCCTTCGGCCGGCATGTCGTCGTGCCCATTCTTGATGATGTAGAAAATCTCCCCGTCGGTGCGGTCCTTGAGCGTATCGGAATTGGTGAAGTCCACCATCGTCAGCTTCATCTCTTTGGCAGTCTCGCCCTTCCCGTCGCCATTCTTGCCATGACACATCTCACAATCCATGGTCCACCACCTTTTGGCGCGGGCGAGAGACTCGGGCGTAGCCGCCACGGGATTGGCCTGTTTGACGGCCGACACCGGAATTCCTTCATTCGACGGCGTCTCCCGGGTTGCAGGGTTCGAAGATGGTTGTTGCGGGGAGAGAGCTGCGACCGACAGCAGGAGTGCCGGAAGAACCAGTGCTCGGTCCACGGGAACCCCCTTTTGAGTGAGGAGTCGATTACAGGGAATTTTAGTTCTGATCCTTCACCGGGAATGTGACACGAAGCACGCCGTACCAATTCAACGATCACAACTGCCGAAGGTTCGGCCGACACCATCGGCAGAGATCGGTCCTGGTCTTGGTCTTCGTCTTCGTGATGCGCCCGACCGCCGGTGAACGAGATCCGGGTTGGGGTAGCGCGGGCAGCTTTGTGGAGCGCATCCGTGTCCTCCACAAAATGAGGGCAGCATACGGGTAGGGGCTGCTGCCCTCTGAGCCAACCTCACAAAACAGCGCCATTACACTCGAGCCACCTGAAAATCAGATGAAGGCCAAGTGCGTTATCCGCGAAAGGCCACGGCCAGCGAAGCCAGTGCTGTTTCGATCCCGTCGGCGCTCGGAACACCGCCTTGCGCCATGTCTTTGCTCCCGCCGCCGCGTCCGCCAAGTTTCGCCATCGTGTCCTTCATCAGCGCTCCCATGTCAGACGCCTGTCCGGCCGATTGCGCGAACACGACAGAAGGTTGCGGCGAGGTCGTTGCCAGCAGGGCCACCACGTTTCGAGCCAGCCCTGTCAATTTCTGCGCCAGCAGCTTGAGGAAGTTGATCTCGCGGTCGCTAAACGTGCGTACCACGAGCCTCCGCCCGTTGGCTACGGGAGTCTCCGCAAACAGAGCCGCAGCCTGCGCCGCAGCGAGTTCTTCGAGCGATTGCTCTCGCTGCTTGCGCAAAGCCCGGATTTCATCCAGGGACTTGCGCACCTGCTGGGGCACATCATAGATGTGCGCCGAGAACACCGACGCAGCCTCGGTCAGTGCCGCAAAATCTCGTCGCGCAGTTGCTACCGCCCGCTGCCCCGCCACAAACTCCACCCGCCATCCCTGCCGCACTTTCTCCGTCTTCCGCAGCAGGATGCACCCGATTTGTCCGGTCTGCGCCACGTGTGTCCCGCCGCACGCCGAAAGGTCCCAGTCGCGAATGTCGATGATCCGCAGCTCGTCCCTCTCCGCCACCGGAACCTTCCGCAGCCCCAGGTTGCCGGCCTCTTCCCGCGTCACAAAGCGAACGTCGACCGCCCGATTCTCCAGAATGATCTCGTTTGCCAGCCGCTCCGCCTGCTCCACCTGCTCCTTGTTTATGTTGGGCGTATCGAGATCAATCGAGCAATAGTCATCGCCCATGTGAAAGGAAACCGTCGGCATGTTGAACAGCCGCACCAGCGCCGCGGACAGCACATGCTGCCCCGAATGCTGCTGCATGTGATCGCGCCGCCGCGTTCGATCGATTTCTCCATGCACGTGTGTCCCGGGCGCAAGGTCTTTCACTGGAGCTTCCAGGTAATGCACAACACGCCCATCCTCCGTATCAGCAACTTCACTGACACGGAGTTTGGCGTCACCAGCGGTGATCCAGCCGATATCAAACACCTGCCCTCCGCTGGCCGGATAAAATGCCGTCCGGTCCAGAATCACCCCCGGTCGCCCCGCCGCAGACACTTCCTGCACGTCCGCATCAAAGGAGTAAAGAAAAGAGTCGCGGTAGTAAAGCCGCTCAGTCATGGAGCCTTTATTTAACCACGGAAGGCGAAACTTAATCCGCGATGCCCACGTAAAATGGCAAAGTGAACCCGCGTCCTGAATCCTTCTCCAGCAGCCCGCAGGGTGAGCCCCGTCCTGATCGGCGCCCCGTCGCACTCGCGAAGCCATCCCCTGTTATCCGGAATGAAGCCGTCGGCATGTAGGGGGGCAGTCGATGGATTCCCCATGATCACAGCTCGAGGCTGATTGTCGAAAGGCATGGCTTCGGCCAGTGTGGCAAACCTGCTGTTGGCTCGGACCGCCGAGAGGTTCCGCGAAATCACCACTCGGATGTCAACCAACCAGAGGATTGCAAACTAAAGATTAGTCAAAATCCCTAAGGTGCAGACTCATTCATCAAAATTAAAAGATCCATTCACATTGCTATAAGAAAGACCTGCTATGGCTGAACAGCACGCTCGAACCGCGAAAGCACCTCGCGAAAGCGCTTGCACAATCCCATGTCTGGAGGTAGCTAATGTCATACAGTAAATGTTTCAGGATGCTGGGCTTGCTTGTCCTATTGGCAATGGTGGGCCAGTCGAACGCCCGCGCACAAGATGCCCAGGTCAAGAAGGTTTTTGTTATCGCCTTCGAAAATCATGACTGGACTCAGCCGGCCAACCAGTTCTCCGGTCCGATCCAGCAGATTTTCCAGAATCCCAACGCTCCCTTCATAAACAGCCTGGTCAACGGAACGGCGGTCGCCACGATCAATGGCCGCCAGGTCAACATCAGCCAGCAGGTGGCCTATGCCACGAATTACAACAACGTCCTGGCCACCGCCAGCGGGAACAATGCCCATGTCCATCCCTCGGAGCCGAACTATCTTTGGGCGGAGGCAGGGACGAATTTCACGATTGGCAACGACGATGATCCCTTTGTCCCCAATGGAGGCACGAACCAGGTCAACAGTCAGGACAACCAACTGCACCTGGTGAGACTGCTGACCTCGGCGAGAAAGAGTTGGAAGTCGTATCAGGAAGACGTTGACCTGACCACGGTCAACGGGCAGCTCACCAACGTTGTCCTCCCGTCGAATCAGTGGACGGTTCCGATCACCAGCTTTTCCGGAAACTTTGCCTCCGGGGTAAATCAGTTCAACGGCTCAACCCAGTACAACTACGCCTGCAAGCACAACCCTCCGGTGCTTTTCAATGACAGCAATGGCGGCGATGACCCCACCACCGCAAATCCGCTGTCGCACCAGTACGCTCCGCTTCAGCAGTTGTTCATCGATCTGGCCAACAACGCTGTAGCAGATTACAACTGGATCACGCCTGACCAGTACAACGACATGCACACCTCTCTCAGTGCAGGCTTTATGGGTCTGACGGGAGACGCGGCCAACATTAAGCAGGGCGACAACTTCCTGAGCATCGTACTTCCCCAGATCATGGCCTCCAAGGCCTACCAGGACAATGGCGCGATCATCCTCTGGTGGGACGAATCCGAAGGGGATGGTACCGCGGGCGATAACCCGGATGACTTCAACCACACGATTGGTGAAATCGTCATCTCTCGGCTCGCGCACCCGAACGTGGGTGGACTGCCGTTTGCCAGCACCGTCCAGCTTTCACACTCCTCGGATCTGCGCACCCTGCAGGAAATCTTCCACGTGACAAAGCCGTTTTTCCTGGGTGACGCCATAAACGTGAACGATCTTTCGAGCTTGTTTGCGGACGGCGCCATTCCCAACCACTAGACTGCTTTGCTGACCGTTGCTGATTCGCGCAGAGACCCCATCGCGGGGTCTCTGCGCTTTTGTGATGACCGAGCGCCCCGGCGGAACCGGGAACGGCATATTCCCGCCCTCCGTGGTGTTTCACTGCTGCGTCGATACCGGCGCGATACTTGAGACCGGCGCGATGGGACTACGGAACGGTCGCCTCAATATGCGTTCGTCGATGTGCGGGGCTAAAAGCATCTCCAGGCAGCGGTTGAGAACGGGCTCTTCAGTATGGCCCGATGATCCCGCCGATCTGCCGCACGGCAAGCTTCGCTGGTTCAGCCGGCTCCACACCCGCATCCAGCACATCGAGATACTTCAGGCCGCTTCCGGTATTGAACAGCACGACGGTATCTTCCGGCTGGAAGAATCCGCTGGCGCGAAGTTTGCGATAAGCGACCAGGCAAGCCGCCCCCTCCGGCGCCGCAAAAATTCCCTCCACCTTCGCCCAGTGCCGGGTCGCTTCGACCATCTCAGCGTCGGTCGCCGAAATCGCGGTCCCTTTGCTCTTTCTTAATATGTCCAGAATCAAATAATCCCCGTAAGGCTTCGGCACACGCAGCCCGGCAGCCAACGTCTCCGCATCAGTCCACATTTCCGTGGAAGACTTGCCCGACTCCCAGGCCTTCACCACCGGAGCGCATCCCGCCGCCTGCGCCACGATCATCTTCGGCCGCTCCGGCCCGATCCACCCCAGCGCTTCCATTTCTTCAAACGCTTTCCACATCCCAAGCAGCCCCACGCCGCCGCCCGTCGGATAAATAATCCCCTGCGGCATCCGCCACCCAAGTTGCTCGGCGACTTCGTACCCCATCGTCTTCTTGCCTTCGACCCGGTACGGCTCTTTGGTCGTTGACACGTCGAACCATCCATCTCGTTTCCACGAGTCTGACTCTTTCAGTTCCGCCACTTTCTTAGCGCAATCGCTGATCAGTCCATCCACCAATGTGACGTGCGCCCCGTAATAATCGCATTCCACACGGTTGGCCGCCGGCACATCGGTTGGCATAAAGATGTGCGCCTCGAGCCCCGCCGTCGCCGTATAAGCTGCAAGCGCGCTAGCCGCGTTACCTGCGGAAGGAATCGCGAGCTTCTTCAGCCCGAAGTGCCGCGCCATAGTCACACAAGCCGAAAGCCCGCGCGCCTTGAACGACCCGGTAGGATTCAGCCCCTCATCCTTGATGTAAACATTCGCATATTCCCGGCTAGGCAGCATCGGCGTGAAGCCTTCTCCGAGAGAAACCGGATTCGCCTCCGGAAGAACGGCATCGTATCGCCACATCGTGGGCGCGCGCAGCGCCAGCTGCGCCGAGCGAAACGTGCGCTTGATCGAGGCCAGATCGTACCGCGCGTAAAGAACCCCGCCGTCCTTGGGGCAAACGGATTGCGGCCGGTCGGCAGGGAAGTGCTCTCCACAACGAGTGCATTCGAGATGCGTCAGCATATCGAATGCGAGTGTAGCAGACGAGTGGCGCACCCCCCGGGTCGCGAGTCCTGAGTGGCGAGTCCTGTGTCGGATGCTCGGCAAATCCTGACAACGTCACGATCCACAAGGTTAGTCTCCGGTTTCGCGGACTGCGATCCAGTCTGCTTTCGCCGCCACCGCGGACTTGAATCCACGGATGCCCTTCCCAATCCCTCTTCCAAGTTCCGGGAGCTTTTTCGGCCCAGGCACTAGCAGCGCTATTCCGAAGAAGATCAGTAAATGCACCGACGCCGTCTCGCTCGTTTGGACTGTGTCGGGCGTTGACGGCGCGACTTCATTACTCATAAAGCTTTACTCGCAAGTGAGGTGAGAATTCCGCGAGGACTGGAGGGATTCGAGCCCACCGGTGACTGGTAGTGCGCTCGAAGAGCAGGGTTGTCATGCCCAAGCCGCTATTTGCAAAGGATGGTCGGAAATTTGTTGCTGCGTTAGTATCGAGTGACGGTTTCAATTCCGGAGGAGAGTGTTCATGGCGAAGTTCATCTTTGGATTGATTGTAGGGATCATTGCAGTGCCCGTCGTCGTGTATCTTTACTTTTCGACAGGGATGGCGCCGGTAGCGACCGCCGCGCCCCCAATGCCATTTGAAAAAACCTTCGCGCGCATGGCCCTGCACGCGCACCTCAACAAAGAAATACCGATGACCGTACCGGTCCAGGCCGACGACGCGGCCTACACCGCGGGCGCGCAGGTCTACAAAGACCACTGCGCCGTGTGTCATGGCGTCTCCGGACAGCCCCAGAGTGCCATCGCGAAGGGAATGTTTCCCAAGCCTCCCAAATTGATGGAAGGAACCGGCGTCACAGACGATCCACCGGGCGAGACCTACTGGAAAGTGGCCGGAGGAATCCGCATGAGCGGAATGCCCGGCTTCGACGGGAGCCTGTCGACGACCGAGATGTGGCAGGTCAGCCTGCTGTGCGCGAACGCTGACAAGCTGCCGCCGTCCGCCAAAGATATTCTCACCGGAGCAACCCCGCCGCCCGCCGCTGCGCCGCCGGTAGTCAAGAAGAAGTAGGCACACGCCTTGCGGCGTCGTCCGCTTGAGGAGATGACGGCGCCCGCTGCGCCGACGCGGTTCAGCCAACTTACAATGTGCCCGACAATCGGTTACGTCACTCTCGTAGTCCGCGATTACGACGAGGCGATCTCATATTTCACGCAGAAGCTCGGCTTCGTATTGCTGGAAGACAAGCCCTCGCTGGACCGCCACGGCCGCGACAAACGCTGGGTGCTCATAGCCCCTCAGGGCTCGAGCGGATCGAGATTGCTCCTGGCAAAAGCCTCATCCCCGGACGAATCCGTCCGCATCGGCAACCAAACCGGAGGCCGCGTCTTCCTGTTCCTGCACACAGACGACTTCTGGCGCGACTACAGGTCGATGAAAGACAGAGGCGTGAAGTTCATAAGGGAAGCAAAAGAAGAAGAGTACGGAACCGTAGCCGTGTTCGAAGATCTCTACGGCAACCTGTGGGACTT
>Ga0123356_10006542_pt1 | contig 11740 bp, 10 predicted proteins | sample TergutEmb28metaG_2_FD_92546 | JGI IMG/M metagenome (GOLD analysis project Ga0123356, IMG submission 92546) | Embiratermes neotenicus P3 segment gut microbial communities from Petit-Saut dam, French Guiana - Emb289 P3 | ecosystem: Host-associated > Arthropoda: Insects > Digestive system > Gut ... | reverse complement strand
GCTTCAACAAGTGCCGGTATACGCTCTTTGTAGTCACGCGAGTTTATTCCCGCTCCGACTACATATTTTTTTTGCGGATCTAAAAGCTCAAGCGGGTTTGCTTTATGTGAATCATAGTCCTTGCGGAAAACCATATGCATCAATCTGCCTTGATTATCGATGATAGGCAGGCAGTTTAGCTTATGCTCCCAAATTATATCATTTGCTGCCTTTAGTGATGTGCCGGAAGGTGCCGTGACCAGCCTGTCGATAGGTGTCATAAACTCACGAACATACTCAGTGCCGTCCATACGGCTGATCCTGTAATCTCTGCTTGTCACAAGCCCCACAAGGCTTCCGTTGGCAGTCCCGTCTGAGGTTACGGCAACAGTCGAATGCCCCGTTCTCTCCTTAAGGGCAAGGATATCAAACAATTGTGAGTCAGGGCTTATATTCGATTCGCTGGTAACAAACCCCGCTTTATAAGATTTTGCTTTCGAAACCATTGCAGCCTGGTTCTCAATAGTTTGTGAGCAGAATATAAAAGAAAGCCCGCCTTCCTTTGCCAGAGCAACTGCCATGTTGTCATCAGAAACAGCCTGCATGATTGCCGAAGTAAGCGGGATATGTATATTCAATGCCGATTCTTCGCCTTTTTTGTGTTTGACGAGTGGCGTTTTAAGGCTGATGTTCTCCGGGACGCAATCGTCGCCGGAATAACCGGGCACGAGTAAGTACTCGCTAAAGGTGCGTGAAGGTTCATTAAAAAAATAAGCCATATGTGACTCCCCTCTCTGTTTTCGTTGTTATTATGTTTTGAGTATTGTATTCCTAACGTGTACATGTGTCAAGAGCTTTAAGAATTTTTAGAATATTCTTATTTTTTTCATTTTGTGTACATATGGATTTATTAACATACAGATATAAGATGCACAACAGTGAGAATTGTGTCAAATTCGGCGTCGTAAGCGAGAGAAAAGCGAGGAAACACATGTACCCAAACAATAGCGAAGAAAAAAATATAACTCCGGAAGTTACAGATAGTATAATTAATAATGATCTCGTCGGCGATCCGCCGCAATCCGAAGTGTTTTACAGCAAGCCTGCTTACGGTATGCCCATTTACGGTCAGCACCCTTATAGCGCCCCTGCACGTACCGAGCACGAATATGAAGTGCAGCCTGATAATGATCAGTTTTATGATCTGCAAAACATGTATTCCCCGGGTATATGCGTTAACAAACCCTACCCGAGAAATCGGGAAAACGGCAACGGTAACGGAAAAAATGGCAATGGCCACAGCAGTAACGGACGAAACGGCAACGGCCACAGCAGTAATGGACGAAACGGCAACGGCTACAGCAGTAACGGACGAAACGGCAACGGCTACAGCAGTAACGGACGAAACGGCAACGGCTATAGTAGTAACGGACGAAACAGTTATAGCAGCAACGGCTACAGCGGCAACGGTTATAATGGCAGCAGCCACAACGGCAACGAACGCAGCAACTACAGCGACAGTAACGACCATAACGGTGCCATGCAAGAGAACAGCCGCGGTCTGGTCGGGTTCCTGAGAGCGATGGCATTAGTGCTTGCATGCACATTCTTCAGCGGCTCGGCAGCATATCTTGTCCTCGATCACCGTATCAACAGAGGTGACTTCAACCCGCCGACACAAGTCGTGCTTGGAAACGGCGGAGCAGACAGACGTCCTGTAGAAAATTTACCTACCCAAACGATCGGTCAAAGAGAAGACAACATGACCGCACAGGACATATATGATATGGCACGCAATCAAGTCGTTGTAATAAACACCGATGCCCCGGGAGTTTTTGGTTTCCCGGATATATCAGGCGACATTGCACCGATCTCAGGCTCCGGCTTTATTATCTCAAACGACGGATACATCCTGACAAACTACCACGTGATCGAGATAGCTCATCGAAACGATCTGCCCATCCGCGTGATCTTAAATGATGGCGTAACACATGACGCAAAGGTTGTCGGTTTTGAAGCAAGTAACGATGTTGCCGTGATAAAAATAGAAACAAACGGATTAAACCCGGTATATATAGGAAACAGTGATACTATACGGGTAGGGCAAACCGTTTACGCTGTCGGCAATCCGTTTGGCGACCTTGTTTATACAATGACAGACGGTATCGTCTCTGCACTTGACAGAGTCGTATCTGTCGAAGGCAAGAGTATCAGAACCTTCCAGTTCAGCGCAGCCGTCAACAGTGGAAACTCAGGCGGTCCTATCTACAACACAGACGGCGAAGTCATAGGGATCGTCACAGCAAAGGTCGTTCGCGGAAATGTAGAAGGAATAGGCTTTGCGATCCCGATAAACGACGCGATAGAAATAGCCACAGAGCTGATAGAACATGGCTATATTTCCGGCAGGCCTCTCATCGGGATAACCGGTCAGAATGTCTCCCCTGCCAACGCTGAGTATTTCAACTGGGTTGTAGGCATATATATCAGAAGTGTTGCTTCCGACTCTGCAGCAGACACAGCCGGTATGGAAATCGGCGATATAATCACAGCTCTCGGCGAAACAGGAGTCAACTCAATGGAGACCCTCCGATTTGCATTGCGGGATTACAGAGCAGGTGAAACTACAACAATAACTGTATGGCGTGATGGCGAAACTCACATTTTGACGATCACATTCGACGAGGATATGTACGCCGGTCAGCAAAGACCGCCCATAGAAGAGCCGGATTCACCCGATCCCTTTGCACGCAGACCTTAGTAACACACCGCCACCATAAGAACAGCAAGTCACTTGACGTGCTGTTCTTTTTTCATCAGCACCCATAATTCAGCATTTTAACAACAACCAAACAACAACCATAAAAAGTCTTGAAACTCATTTCCCGTGTGGTATAATTGATTTTGCGTCATTAACAGCCATTGAAAAATACTAAACAAATCCGGAGAGTTTAAATGGGAAAAATCATAGCAGTAGCAAATCAAAAAGGCGGAGTCGGCAAAACAACCACATGCGTCAGCCTCTGCGCCGCACTACATGAAGCAGGAGTCAGGGTTTTACTATGTGACATGGACCCGCAAAGCAACGCCACATCAGGAATGGGGATCAATAAAGACAAAAGCGTGCATAATATGTACAATGTTTTGATAGATGGCGTAGATGCATCAAAAGCAGTATGCAAAACGCCTTATGGTGATGTAATACCGTCTAACAGCATTATGTCAGGCGCGGGAGTAGAGCTTGTACTGATGGAAGCTCGCAACTTTGTGCTTAAAGAAGTGCTCGCCGGAGTACGGGAAAACTATGATTTTATTTTCATAGACTGCCCGCCGTCACTTGAAATGCTGACTCTGAACTCGTTATGTGCTGCCGAAACCGTACTTATTCCCGTTCAATGTGAATATTTTGCACTGGAAGGACTAAAAGACCTGATGACAACGATCCGGATGACAAAAAAAGCATATAATCCCGAGCTGGAAATAGAAGGCGTTTTATTGACGATGTACGACACACGAACAAACCTGTCATCTCAGATCGCCACAGAAATTAAAAAACATTTCAAAGAAAAAACATATAACATCTCTATTCCGCGCAGTGTAAGGATCGCAGAAGCTCCCAGTCACGGTAAGCCAATCATTGATTATGACCGTTCCTCTCGAGGCTCACAGACGTATCAAGAGCTTGCTAAAGAATTTCTCAAGCGAAACAAATTCACAGTAAAGGAGGAAGGCAAAAAATGAGTAAAAAAGGCTTAGGGAAAGGTCTCGGCGCATTGTTTGGCGACGCTGCGGACGAAGCTGCAGCAAACGATTTTGAATACCTTCCGCTACAACGTATAGAACCCAATCGCGACCAACCGCGTACTCATTTCAGTGAAGAAGGGATAAATACACTTGCAGAAACGATACGTGTGCACGGTGTTATAAATCCAATAACAGTTCGCAGTGTAGATGGCGGATTCTACCAGATAATTGCAGGCGAGCGCAGATGGCGTGCCGCCCGTGAGGCAGGTCTTGACGAGATCCCCGCCAGGATCATCATCGCCGACGATAAAACCGCATATGAAATGGCAATGGTTGAAAACCTCCAGCGCGACGATCTTAATCCTGTTGAAGAAGCTCTGGGTTACAAAAACTATATGGAAAAGTTTGAAGTGACGCAAGAGGAGGTCGCACAAAAGGTAGGAAAATCACGTCCGGCAATCGCAAATTCGCTAAGACTTCTTGCACTGCCCGATGAGTTATTGATTCTTATTTCCAGCAATACATTATCCGCAGGCAGTGCACGGGCTTTGCTTGCACTTAAAAACGAAGAGCGCATGAAAGAAGCGGCAAAGCTAATAATAAGCAACGATATGAGTGTTCGCGAGGTTGAAGCCCTCATAAGAAAGCTCAGCCGTTTAAAACCAAGCCGCTCCAAACAAGCAGCAATGGAAGTAAACTACCTGCTCGACGCACAAAATCGTCTGACTTCCTCAATGGGAAGACGAGTGACCATAAGACAAAGCAAAGGCAAGGGCAAAATCGAACTGGAATATTACGACCAGGAGGATTTTAATGTACTGTTCGACCTTTTGCTTACCGGAGAAATCAGTGAGGGAAGAGAATGATCGATATAAGATTGATACGAGAAACCCCCGATATGCTCAAGCAGAGCATTCAGAAGAAGGGTGTTGACTGCAGTAAGGAGATCGACAGGATAATCGAGCTCGATACACAAAGAAGAGCGCTTATTTCTGAAAGTGAAACCGACAAAGCAGAGCAAAACAGGATATCAAAGCAAATTCCTCAGATAAAAAAAGACGGCGGCGACACCGCTGAGATAATAGAAAGTCTAAATGTTCTTAAAGAAAGAATACGTGTAGTTGAAACCGAACTGCGCACAGTCGAAGAAGAGCTTGACGAACTCATGCTCGGCTTACCAAACCCGCCCGACGACGATCTGGTCGCAGGAGGCAAAGAAAACAATGAGCCCCTCCGATACTTTGGAGAACCTCATAAGTTTGATTTTGAACCTAAAGATCACATGGAGCTTTGTGTTGATCTGGGTCTGATCGACTATACAAGGGGTGTAAGGCTTGCAGGCAGTGGATTTTGGATGTATAGCGGATTAGGATCGCGATTGGAATGGGCTCTTCTAAACTACTTCATTGATGCACATATCGCTGACGGCTACGAGTTCCTGCTTGTACCGCACATGCTTGTATATGAATGCGGTCTGGCTGCGGGACAGTTCCCAAAATATGCAGATGAAGTCTATAAGATAGAAAATCCAACAGATGACAGAGTCCATTACATGTTACCGACAGCCGAAGCTGCACTTGCCTCTATCCATCGTGACGAGATCTTATCGGAAGCCGATCTGCCGAAAAAATACTTTTCATACACACCATGCTTCCGCCGCGAAGCAGGTACATACGGCTCAGATGAGCGCGGCATGGTACGCGGTCATCAATTCAACAAGGTCGAAATGTTCCAATTTACAACACCCGAGGGCTCTCCGGCAGCTTTTGATGAGTTGGTCGGAAAAGCGGAAGCTCTGGTCTCAGGACTGGGTTTCCATTTCAGAACCGTAAAGCTTGCAGCCGGAGACTGCTCAAAATTAATGGCAAGAACATATGATATTGAGATCCAGATCCCATCAATGAATGGTTATAAGGAAGTATCATCGGTATCAAGCGCACGCTGCTATCAATCAAGACGCGGAGCAGCACGCTACCGCCGTGCCGATACAGGAAAGATAGACTTCATGCATACACTAAACGGCTCAGGTCTCGCAACAAGCCGCATACTCCCCGCACTGGTCGAACAAAACCAGCAAAAAGACGGCAGTATAGTGATCCCGGAAGTCTTACGTAAGTATCTCGGTGGTCTAGAAACTATTAAATAGAAGTAATTCGGACGGAGCTGCTTAAATGCCAAAAAAAGAGAAGAGTAAAAAAGAGAAAAAGCCCGGCAAAATTAAAGGATTCTTCCACGAGTTCAAAACATTTGCGGTAAAAGGCAACATGCTGGACATGGCGGTCGGTATGATCGTCGGCGGGGCTTTTACCGCACTTGTTACTTCTATAGTTACTCACATCGCTACACCCCTTATAGGCGTATTGATCGGTGTGGATTTCTCTGAGTGGAATATTATATTACCGCGTCTATACGGCAATGCAGAGCCGGGAACGCTTGCTATCGGCAGATTTCTTAACAGTGTCGTAAGCTTCATAGTGGTTGCATTTGTAGTTTTCCTTTTTGTCAGAACACTAAATAAATTCCGCAAAAAAGAAGAGGAAAAACCAAAGCCTCCAAAACCTTCGGCAGAGGAAGTCTTGCTTACAGAAATTCGTGATTTATTAAAAGATATAAAGCAGCAATAATGCAAACCGCCGCTTTTTGAAAGGATTGTCTATTTATGAAAGAAATCAAGATCGGCAAGAGAGTCATATCGCGTGACTTTCTGCTTTTTTTGATAGCTACCGCGCTCTTAGGTGTCACGATGGCTATAGAGAGCACTTCAATTTCAAACAGATTGTTTGAAGATCTGAGTTTTACTGTAGAACAACGTACAATGCTGGAAGTACCTCGCGAATTGCCGGGTCTGTTGGTTGTTTTTCTTGTCGGTGGGCTTGCTTTCCTTGGTGACTTGCGGACGGCTGCCGTTGCCAACATCCTTGGAGGATTGGGACTGTTTGCATTTGGATTAGTTCCTTCGGGTTTTTTGCCTGTAGTGATAACCTTGATGATCTTCAATACAGGGACACATATATACATGCCTATGCAAGGTGTCATCAGTATGTCATTTGCTAAAGACGGAAACATCGGCAGAAAGCTTGGTCAGGTTCAAAGTGTAAGCATAGCCGCATTGATTTTAACTACAGGATCATTGTTTTTACTGTATAGGTTCTTAAATATCCCTTTTGTTGTATCGTTTACAGCAGGTGCAATAGCTATGATCATTGCAGGGATACTTTTCTTCTTTATCAGCCCGATGCAAACAGCGCCACGCAGAAAACGCTTTGTATTTAACAAAAAATACAAATTCTTTTATATGCTATGCCTTGTCTTTGGTATGCGTAAGCAAATTACAATAACGTTTGTGCCGTGGCTGATCGTGACAGTATTTAATCAACCTGTCGTTACGATAACAATACTGTTTTTTACTGTATCAGTCCTTAATATTTTCTTCCGCCCGTGGCTGGGAGCCTTGATCGATCGTAAGGGTGAACGTTTTGTGCTGATGCTTGAAGCTTTTCTGATTATTATTGCGTGCTTGGGTTTTGCTTTTTCAAAAGTACTGTTCCCGGAAGCAGTTGTAACCTTTTCAATTGGAAATCTGTTTACATTCCAAGAATCTGTGGCTTTTCTGATCGTCGCCGGTTGCTACATTCTCGATAACCTCTTCACCGGTGCCGGAATGGCACGTACAACTTACGCCAAAAAGCTCTCGGACGACCCAAGCGAAGTCTCTTCAACTTTAGCACTGGGCATCTCTCTCGACCATGTACTATCAATGTCAGTACCAACATTCGCCGGTATCCTATGGGCAACAAACATGGGTCAGGGCTACATCTACGTCTTCTGCGCCGGCCTCGGCATCGCTATATTGAATTTGCTGATCTCAAACAGGATACGAGTGCCAAGTGTGTCTGCTGAATCGTCTCTCTAATAAGCGGATCATGTATGAGGGTTACCGCTTGAAACATATATAATAATCGTTGTTCCTTCCGGTACGATTTCCAATATATTTGATATATGTGCAATCGTTCCTTCCGGTAGGAAGTTGCTGGAAACGGGTCTGAACTCCGTTTTTAAACCTAATTCTGAAAAGACCGCTTCAACATCCTCCTGTGTTTTGCGACTGCCCAAAAGATCAGGTACACGGATCATATCCTTCCATGTATCATTTTTTTCTATAAAAGACTCCGGTATCGGCATTGGTTTCGGAGCAGGTATTGACATGTCCGATTCAAGAAATTGAAACCAACGCTGTACATATTCATTTATCAATCTCCAATCTGCATCAAGATCAACCCTGAATATATCATGTTCAGATTCATGGTCACATAAATAGACTTCTCCCAGGCCAACAACGTCGCCCGAGAAAGCATCTATATCAAGCACAACCAAAGCTCCATAGGCAACATCTCTTCGTACTGCCTGCTCATAGCCTTCAGTTGATAATGTTTCGCAACAAGCATAGGTGTCATTCTCGTATAGATATGTCAGATATTCTTCCGATGTAAACTCTTCCGGTGTAATAATAAACGATGCTCCTGTATAGCGCATGGTAAAGAGGACTTGCCAAATAGGGGGGTTAATATGATCAACAGCTTGCAAATACCTTGCACCACGCAATTCATGTCGAGCTCCTCTGGCAAAAGTGTATGCTCCGCGACTTGCGAAATTGCATAAATATGACATCTCCTCGAGATCAGCATATGAAACATCTCTCCTGTGTCTCATCGCTAATACTGCTATAGCAGTTGCTTTCTCCTCTGATATGGCATTTATATCTATAACAACAGAAGCTCCGGCTTCTTGCTCATGTTGATCCGGGTCTCCCGGTTGCGCAGTCCCGGCAGCATGACCAACCTCCTCCGCAGTGTAAACATTTTCCGGTTTTATAGACTCCATCTTACGATTCACCGGAGGCTCTGACAGAATACGCGGGAACATAAAGATGGAAAACAGGAAAAGAACACATGCTCCTCCCGCTATCATAAAGCCTAACACTTTATTGTTTTTCAAAGTTATTTCCCTCCATCACAGATTCAAATTTGATCTTAACTGCTGTACCGGCTCCCGGTTCGGATTCTATTTCGACTTTTGCACCATGCAAGGACGCAATTTGTGAAACAATGCTTAAACCGAGACCAACACCGCCGTGCTGTCTGGAACGCGACTTGTCAACACGATAAAACGGTGCTGTTATCCTTTCCAAATCTTTCCTGTCGATACCACAACCTGCGTCTTTTACTTCAATGATCGGATGGTCTTCAAAGTACGAACGTACAGTTATCACCGCCCGGTCGGTTGATGCATTTATTGCATTGTCCACGAGGTTTTGAAGCATCATCAATAAAAGCATTTTATCGCCGGTTATATGCATCATCTCCGAAAAAGCAAGCAGTTCCATGCTTCGCGGATTCAGCTTCGGACGCATCATCATTTCCAGCTCGTTAAAAAGATCCGGCAAATCAACATTCTCTCTTTCGATGTTCTCATCACGTGAATATGCAAGATCCATTAACTTTTCCGATAAATTTTCAAGCCGCAATGCCATCTCATGCAAATGAGCCGAAGCGATCATCCGCTCCTCTTCATTTATTTTCGCATTATGCAAATATTCGGAATAGCCGAGTATCGTTGTCATAGGCGTTTTGATCTCATGTGTAAGATCATCGATGAACTGCTGCTTATCTTCAACTGATTTTCTGAGCTTTGCAACATTCTCCTCAATCGAGTCAGCCATACGATTAAAACTACCCGCAAGCATTCCAACTTCATCACTGCTTTTTACATCAACCCTTTTATCATACGCACCATCTGCTATATCAGTTGTGATCGCGGTCAGTTTCGATATAGGCTTTGTTATATGTTTTAAAAGAAAATATATCGATAGTCCCAGAAAAACAAGGACACAAACATTGATTATCGCAAAAACCCTGCCGATATTTACCCTAAAATCATCGATATGGCTGATATCTTTCGCATAAATCAGTGTAAACTGCGGGTATTCAAGCAGTCTTGATGCCACAAAAACATATCTCTTGCCGTCAATAGTGTCTTCCTTAACATTTTTATTTTGTATATTTTCGAAAACCAGAAGTTCGGAGATATCGTTTTGTATACCGGTAAAAGCATAGCCGTGACTATACAGAGATATCTCTACCCCCTGTTGCTCATAAAAATCTGCAAGCGGAAACAGGATAGCTGAAATGCGTTCATTATTATTCTCTGCATCCGGGAAAAACCTTTCTGCGTACTGTAAACGGCTAGTAATCAAGGAGCGAACCATTTCCTGTTCTCTTATGCTGTTTTCAGTTTCTCTTTGCCGGTTGACATTGTATGAATAGTTAGTGAGATAAAGCACACCTGCGTTAAAAGCGATTGTGAAAAGAACCAATGTGCCAATAAAAATCTTCGTCCATAATTTCATGATAACAGACTTTCCTTTCGTACTCTTCAGCGCGCAACTTATTTGATTTTTTCATACTTCCAACCGATATCCATGTTTATACACAGTCTTGATACAGTTCTCAAAACCGAGTTTTTTTCGGAGCTTCGTGATATGAACATCAACAGTGCGTGTATCTCCGAAATAGTCATAACCCCATGCAAGATCCAGCAGTTTATCACGGGATAATGCGATGTTACGATTGTTTAACATCACCTCAAGAAGCTCAAACTCTCTGTTTGTCAACTCAACCGGAGTTTCATCAACAGTAACAGTACGTTGATCGAGATATATTACAGTACTTCCAACGGTAACTACACGCTCCGACTGTTTTGTCCGTCGTAAAACAGCTTCGACTCTTGCCAGGAGTTCAACGGCTTCAAAGGGTTTGACGATATAATCATCCGCACCGAGTTTTAAACCTCTTACTTTATCGACTGTTGAGGCCTTTGCTGTAAGGAAGATGACCGGAATATCTTCAAAGGTTTTATTTTCCATAAGAGAAAAGCCATCCTCATAAGGGAGCATTACATCAAGAATAACAAGATCAGCCCTAAACTCCTCCAGGGCTGACAAAGCTTCTTTTCCATCAAAGACTTGCTTTCCGGTATGTCCGACAAGCTTCAGATTCATCATGATCAAATCGTTGATTGATTTTTCATCTTCAACTATCAGAATATTCGCCATCTGTTACTCCCTCCAACAGTACTGATTGCAATATATATCACAGAGTTGTTATGGAGTTGTTAAAGAAGATTCCTATTTCGCTCTCATCACCCGCATTGCATTAAATACTGCCAGCAGCGCAACGCCCACATCTGCAAAGACCGCCTCCCACATAGATGCAACACCAAACGCGCCAAGCACAAGGAAAATTGATTTCACACCAAGTGCGAATATGATGTTCTGCCAAACGATGCGCTTTGTGAACTTTGCTACCTTGACAGCTTGCGGCAATTTGCCCGGTTCGTCTGTCATCAGCACAACATCGGCTGCTTCTATCGCTGCATCTGAACCCAACGCACCCATTGCAATGCCAATATCTGCCAAAGCCAGTGCCGGAGCGTCGTTGATTCCATCACCTACGAATGCAAGCTTTCCGTTTGCATTTTTTTGATTCCCGAGCAGTTCCAGCTTCTCGACTTTTTCCTGCGGCAGCAGCTCGCTGTAAACCTCATCAATACCCAGTTCGCTTGCCAATGAATCAGCGATTTTCTTGTTGTCGCCTGTAAGCATAACAGTCTTCCTGACACCCATTGCTTTTAGCAAACTGATTGCTTCTCGGCTGTCCGGCTTGACTTCATCTGAAATTATGATGTATCCCATATAATTTCCGCCTGATGCGACGTAAACCTTGGTTCCGACATTTTCCGACTCTGTAAATGTGATTTCATTACTTATCATAAGCTTGTTGTTGCCGGCAAGCACGACACTTCCATCAACATCCACTCTGACACCATGCCCCGCGATCTCTGTATAACCGGACAGCTTTGTTTTATCTATATCTTTATCGTATTCCCGCAGGATCGACAGCGCGATCGGATGATTTGAATAAGCTTCTGCAAATGCAGCCGTTTCTAGAAGTTCATCGCG
>Ga0123356_10006541_pt1 | contig 11740 bp, 9 predicted proteins | sample TergutEmb28metaG_2_FD_92546 | JGI IMG/M metagenome (GOLD analysis project Ga0123356, IMG submission 92546) | Embiratermes neotenicus P3 segment gut microbial communities from Petit-Saut dam, French Guiana - Emb289 P3 | ecosystem: Host-associated > Arthropoda: Insects > Digestive system > Gut ... | reverse complement strand
TGCCCTGCCCTACGACCCCGAGATTCCCCTTATATGTATGGGCGAGGAGCCTGTGCAGCTTCTAGGGGAGGTGGTGGCTCTGATTGCTATGAAGCCCGGCCAACTTTGCTACGAAGACCACCAATATACTCGGAGGGGGTGTAGTGTTTTTGTGTTTGTGGAGCCGCATGCGGGTTGGCGATTGAGGCTTTGCCGCGGCGAACCAGCTGATTGGGGGCATCAAATTGAGTGGTTGTTGGTTGAGTTTTATCCTGGGCTAAAAGGGTGCGGTTTGTGATGGATAATTTGAATACGCATGTTTTGGGGTGTTGTAGGGGGTGTTTTTGGTTGAGAAGGTGTGTGAGTTGGTTAAGCGTGTAGAGGTTCACTATGCGTCTAAATGGGGGTTGGTTAAATATTGCTGTGATTGAGTTGGGTGTGGTGATGCGTTAGTGTTTGGATGGGCGTATTTCTGTTTGATGCGTTTAACAAAGTGTTGTCTTTTTGGGGGAGGGATCGAAATGTTTGTGCTAAAGAGGTGTAGTGGCACTTTACAACTGAGCAAGCAAGGGGCAACTCTAGCATTTATGCCCAAAATTATAATACGGTCAAAGCACTAGTTTGCCTGCAATGAGGTTATACAGTAAACGCTAATACAGAGATGGCGGTATTTTACTGAGACTACAAAGTAAACAACAGGCACGTGCGTAATGTGAAACATATCTGCAGAGTTATTGGACTGGCTTTTGCGTTTTTGTTGGGTTGTGGTTTGTTTAATGTTTCTGTTTTGGGGGAGCCTGGGCTGTTGTTGGAGGAGGATACATGGGTTGAGTTGACGTCTATACAGCAAGCGCGTTGTGAATTGGGTGCAGCGGTAGTGGATGGTAAAATTTATGCTCTGGGCGGCATTGTGATTACACATCTAGATCCGTGGCGAAGTGAGAGCAAAGTGGTGGGTACACATGAGATGTATGATCCAGTAACTAACAGTTGGATCTACAAAGCATCCATGCCCGCACCTAGCAACAATTTCGCAGTTGCTGTTTTTGACGATCAAATCTACTGCATAGGCGGCAGTTGGTCAGAAGCGTTTAATTGGGTTTACAATCCGGCTTTGGATACTTGGGAACACAGAGCAACTATGCCCTTTTCTCAAGAGGGAGCACAGGCAAATGTTGTGGGGGAAAAAATATATTTGCTTGGAGGCGCTTTGGATGGTTCTCTGAATTGGATCTATGATCCTCTAAATGATACTTGGACCCAGGGAGCCTCGATGCCTAAGAGCTTTAGAGGATCTTCGAGTGTTTATGAGGATAAAATCTATGTTGTTGGTGCTTATGTTGACCCTAGTGATTGGGATGATGCTGATTTTAACCCTACAAGTGAGGTAACATCTATAGTCCAGATTTATGATACAAAAACCGATACATGGACTGTGACTGCAACAGGCGGCCCCTATTGTCGTGAGGGTCTTTTTACCATATCCACCTCAGGAGTTTATGCTCCACCAAAAATCTATTGCCTGTCCTACTCACAGAGAAGTATAGGTCCCCTTATTGGGATGGAAACTATTTATGAGAATATGGCTTTTGATTTGGAGACTAAGAGTTGGGAACATGCTACGCAGTTACCTGTGACGCGTGCGAAGTTTACGGTGGTTGTTTTGGATGATTTAGTATATGCTATTGGCGGTTACACTCCTGACTTTTCTCGTTTTGATGGTATTCCTCTGCAGCATATTCGTGTTGTGTCGGGGTTGGTTGAGCGCTATACGCCTTTGGGGTTTGGTCGAGTTGCGCCGGTGGTTTGTGTTTTGTCTCTTAAAGAGGGGGGTGTGTATGGTCCGGGGGAGGTGTCTCTTGTTTTTGGGTTGAATCGGCCGGCTGTTTGGATGGGTTATAGTCTTGATGGGGGGGCTAATGTGACAATTGGGGGTAATGTGACTTTATCAGGGTTGTCTGGTGGGGTGTATAGTGTTAGGGTGTTTGCGGAGGATAAAAATGGCAATATCGGTGCGTCTAAACCCATAACCTTCACTGTTGTTAATGCTCCTCTACCTATGGCGTTTTTTGTTGCTGTGGGGGTTACTGTTATGGTTGTTGGGGTTGTTTGTTGTAGGTTGTTGTTTTTATTTTTAAGAAAGCGGCGATCCGGAAGTCTTTGCATACAAATTGAAATATGTATGGAAGCGAGATTACCTAATCTTTATTTTCGGCTAAAAGCCTAGCAAGAGCTGTGCCATGACTACGAGCTACAGATTAACTGGTCATAAACTCAGCGTTGGTTTGATTGGGTTATAGTTGTATTATCGGTTGTTATCTATCTGATGTTGTTACCAAACACTGTGTCTTTTGCTCAAACACAAACTTTACGGATAATTGAAATTCAAAGAGTCATCACTTATAGATAGATAGCGCTGTTGTTTGAATTTTAGTGAACACCCCGGGCGCAGTCATGTTGGTTGCTGTAGAAATTTACCTCTGCATGGGTTCAAAATTAAGCAAGTATTTATTCTATCGATAGAATTCATACGTTGGCGGGGTTTTTGGATGGATAAACCTCTTGGTTGCTAATCGATAAATAGCTGACTGTTAAGAATTTTATCTATAAACTCGGTTGGGAAATACTCTAAGGATAACTATGAAATGCGAAAGGTATTGTGTTGTGGAGATTTTTGTTGTTAGAGCATTAGGAACATGGATTTTACTTGTTGGATGCCGTGCATGCCGCGTAGTCGGTTGATTAGGGTGAGGATGCGGGTGTTGTTGCCTTGGGTTATAAATATTTCGAGGCAGTATTTTTCGCCGAGGTGGCGGTGGACGTTTTCGATGACTACGTCGTCGAATTCGTGTCGTAGTTCGGTTAGTTTTACATCGACGTCTTTGCGTTGGTGGTCACAGGTGACCATGATTGTGGCAGCTACGTTTTCGGTTTGTGCTGTGGCTAGTTCGGTTTCAGAGATGAGGTTGCGTATGGCGTCGCGGAAGGCCTCTGAGCGGCTGTAGTAGCCTTTGGTTTCCATAAAGGTTTCAAATTTGTGAAGCAGATCAGACGGGAGGGTTATGCTGATTACGGTCATGGGCACCACTAAGTTTTTATTAACTTTTAGGCTTACTGTTAATACACTGTTAATATTTTTGTATATCGGTTTAGCACTAAGCTAATATCGGCTTATTGTCAACGTTTGGTAGGGAAAATCATGGAAGCCTTTGAAGAAAAACCAACACCTCCGCGGGAACCAATTGTAATTGGGGAAGAAGAGGAAAATAAAAAGGTATTAGTGGGCTTTGCTGTCTGGTTGGGTCTAACGGTTCTTGTTGCGGGTTTACTTGATTTGTTTCTCCAAGGCTTACCGTTGGGTTTTATAGTTCCCCTCATAAACATCGAGGCTTCTGTTTCGATGATACTCTACTATACCGCCATCATAGTTGCCGCACTCTACATCGGGGTTGTGGGTTTAAAAGAGTTAGTCATTGAACGGCGGTTTAGTGTAGAGTTTCTCATGGCAGTCGCGGGGTTGGGTGCTTTGTTGCTGGATTATCGTTTTGAGGCCGCAACAGTGTTGTTTCTCTACTGTATAGCAGAATATTTTGAGGGCTATATCCAAGAGCGGGCGCGTCGTACGGTTGAGAAGATTTCTCAGGTTGTTCCTGAGCGGGCGCGGGTTGTGGTGGATTTAAAAGAGGTTAGTGTTTTGGTGGGGCAGGTGCAAACGGGTGCGGTTATCTTGGTTAAGCCGGGGGAGCGGATTCCTCTTGATGGGGATGTTGTTGAGGGGTTTAGTCATGTTGATCAGGCCTTAGTTACTGGTGAGTCGGTGCCTGTGCCTAAAAAAGTCAGTGATTGTGTTTATGCAGGAACGCTTAACATGGGTGGGGTGTTGAGAGTTGTTGTGACTAAGAAGTCGGGTGAAACTTTGGTGTCGCGTATCATTCAGTTGGTGATTGAGTCGCAGAAGCGTAAGGCTACCATTGAGCGGTTGGTTGATCGGTTTGCGCGGTTTTATGTTCCCATTATTATTGGGTTGGCGATTTTTACGACTGCGGTGTTGCCGTTTGTTTTTGGGGGTGGGTTTGAGACGTGGTTTTATCGGTCGTTGATTCTTATTGTGGTGTCTTGTCCAAGTGCGTTTATTATCTCTGTGCCTGCAACAGTTTTTATAGCCATAACCATTGCCGCCAAGCGGGGGGTTATTATAAAGGGAGGGATTTTCGTTGAAAAGTTGGCGCGGGTTGGTCAGGTGGTGTTTGATAAGACGGGTACGTTGACGCTTGGGCAGCAGGCGGTGCATCGGGTTCGGCGAGCAGATATTTCTCGGGCGGAGACTGAGGTGGTTATGTTTGCAGCGGCGCTTGATCAGTATTCTAATCATCCCACTGCACGTGCGATTGTGCGTCGGGCGGTGGAGTTGGGGGTTGATTTGAGTAAGATTAAGGTTAGTGAGGTGGTGGAGGTGGCGGGACGGGGGATTGTGGGTGTGGTTGAGGGGCAGCATGTTGCGGTTGGTAATGCAGAGTTTATGGCGGAGTTGGGGTGTGAGTGTGCGGAGACATTTGAGTTAACTACGGGGGATATGCACACTGCTGTTTGTGTTGCGGTGGGCAAGACGGGGTGGGCGGCGGTTTGTGTTGTTGATGAGATGCGAAAAGATGCACTATTGGCGGTTGGTTTACTTAAGCAACAGGGGGTGCGTACTGCAATACTTAGTGGGGATAAAAAAGTTATAACTGAGGAGCTTGCGGGGTCTTTGGGGATTGATGAGGTTTATGCAGAGTTGTTGCCGCAGGATAAGTTGAGTTGTATTGAGCAGATGAAGGGGCGTGGGGGATTGGTTGCAATGGTTGGGGATGGAATTAATGATGCGCCTGCTTTGGCGGCCTCTGATGTGGGTATTGCTATGGGGACGCGGGGGGTTGATGTGGCTTTGGAGTCCGCAGATGTGGTTTTGGTGCATGATGAGTTGGCTCAAATCCCTTATTTGATAAAGTTAAGCCAGAAAACTATGGGTATAGCTAAGCAAAATATTGCGGGTTCTTTGGCGATAAAATTTGTTTTGGGTGCTTTGGGTCTTTTGGGGTTGGTGCCACTTTGGTTTACAGTAGCGGCAGGGGATGATGGGTTAACGATGTTGTTGCTGCTAAATACCCTGCGTTTAGAGCGCCTAAAAAACTAGCGCTTAACGCTCTTTGTTGGTAGTTTGGGGGTTTGGGGCAATGTCATCAAGCTAACTGAGGTGATGGTTAGTATCTTACAACCTGTCCTCCCGGAAAATTTTATCTATAAAGCCGAGATAATCATCAGAAATTGAAAAATATGGCTTTTTTGACCATTTTCAGTATTAACAAATTATGCGCATAGATATAAGTTATATCTATGTAAAGGTGGCAAGTGTCCAGAGAAACTTGATACGCAAAAAGTGTCACTGCCAAAAGTATGGAGTTGTGTCGAGAGCTAACTGGGTTGGGTCGTTTGCAGGGTCAGACATAATTGACATATTTATGTTAATTTTAACACATTTTTATATAACTTCTATCAGAATACCGGTCAGCTTATAAACTGTGTCAAAACTAATCGCGCCTTTGTACTTAAAGGGTAACTCGCTAATCAGCGAGTGGCGATTTACAGTTTTAGTTTCTAATTACTGTGCTTCTGATAGATTTTACTGTTGCAATTAAACGAACGTTTTCTAATGTTTATAAATCTGGCGCAGAACTAAAGATACGCTAAAAGTTAAGAGTGGGTTGCTTTGGGTAAGTGTTTGTCGGAGGAAACAAACAGAATTGAATATAAACAAATACTAACTGACGATTTTGAGCGTCAAGTGGTTGCTTTTTTGAATTACGCCCAAGGTGGCGAAATTTATATCGGTATTGACAAACACCGAAAGGTTGTTGGTGTAGCAGAAATTGATCTTGTACAGCAAAAAATTGTGGATCGAATAAAAAACAATATTCTGCCATCAACTCTTGGCTTGTTTGATGTTATTGTTGAAAAAATTAGTAACCTTGAAGTTGTAAAAATAGTAATTGCCAGTGGAATGGAAAAACCATACTATCTGCGCAGTAAAGGTATGTCGCCTGCAGGATGTTTTATCCGCGTAGGCAGCTCTGTTCAACCAATGACCACTACACAAATTGATGCTCTGTATGCAAAACGCATACCAATAAAATTGAGCAATATGCCCTCTCCACGACAAAAGCTGACGTTTCAGCAACTTGAAATCTATTATGCTGAGAAAAAGCTAAAGTTAAATGACGAGTTCTTTGCATCCCTTGATTTAGTAGATGAAAAAGGGCGTTATAACTATCTTGCATATCTTTTAGCGGATGAAAATGGTGTATCCATTAAAGTTGCCAAATATGCTGGAACGACCAAAGTGGATTTGATTGAAAACGAAGAGTATGGGTATCGTTGTCTGATCACAGCTACCAATCGTGTTCTTGATAAGTTACGTGTTGAGAATAAGACGTTTGCGAAAATTACTCCAAAAGCGAGGCTTGAACAAAGTATGGTGGATGAGACGGCGTTAAGAGAAGCTTTCATAAATGCTATTGTTCACAACGATTATAGTCGTGAAGTTCCGCCAGTGGTTGAAATTTTCTCCGACAGACTTACTATTACTTCTTATGGGGGGTTGCCGGCGGGGTTGAGCCGGGAGAATTTTTTCCGTTGCAGGTCTATGCCGCGTAATCGTGAACTTATGCGTGTGTTTAAAGATGTTGGACTTGTGGAACAGTTGGGTTCTGGTATGGGTCGAATTTTAGAAGCCTATAATTCATCTATATTTACGTTTGAGGGTGAGTTTTTGATTGTGACTTTTCCGTTTGCCGAGGGTTTTACAGTGCCAAATGGCACTGTAAATGGCACTGTAAATGGTGTTGAGACAAAGAGTCAGATTTTGATGTGTGTCATGCAAAATCCTGATTATTCATTAGATACGATTGCAGAAAAGACGGGTTATTCAAGGCGAACGGTAGTGCGTCAAATGAAATTGCTTCAAGAAACTGGGACTATAAAGCGTGTGGGTTCGCCAAAGACAGGATATTGGGAAATAATACAGCAGGCAGACAGTGATAAGTAACCTCATTCATTTGTTTAAGTGATAAAACCTCAACAATATGGAACCCCCTAATTGTGTCGCGGATGGCGACACAATGTTTAGCTGAACGGATGACAAGAAGATTATCAACGTCTTTTCTGCCTAATCTTCTGCTAATCAAGCAAAGATATGACTCTGATATATGAAGCGCAACCGCTCCAAAACAATCGAACAAAAAAAGAAAAACAGGGGAACGAACTCGAACAATCAAACGAATCCGCTAAAAACGGCGCACCCACATAATACGCACCCTAATCTATCTAATAGTTTGCAGTTTCACGGTGAACCGTGTCAAAGCCAGACACGCCTTGGCTGATGATATAGATTTGAGGGATTTTCGGGGAGATAGGATGGGAATGTTTTTAGGTGCTGCCTTATTTGCTAAAGCAAATTAAGAGGAATTATTGCATGCAGCCTATGCCTAAAGACTACAACCTTATCGAAATTGAGCAGAAATGGCAAGCGAAGTGGGAAACAATGGGCCTCTATCGTTATGATTGGGCTGATAAGAGCCGTCCAGCCTTCAGTATTGATACGCCTCCGCCTTATCCATCAGGTGAGCTTCATATGGGTAATGTGCTTAATTGGACTTATTTTGATATGGTTGCTCGCTATAGGCGTATGCAGGGGTTTAATGTGCTCTTTCCGCAGGGTTGGGACTGCCATGGTTTGGGTATAGAGATTCAGGTGGAGAAAGCAAACAATATCCGTAAGCGTGATTTGCCGCCGGATCAGTTTCGCAATATGTGCATGGCATTGGTTGAGAAATACATCGCCATGATGAAGGAGGGACTGCTAAAACTGGGTGCGTCCATCGATTGGACCACTGAGTATCGCACCATGGATCCTGACTATTGGCGTCGAACGCAACTAAGCTTTATACAGCTTCACCAAAAAGGCTACATGTATCAAGGCACCCACCCCGTTAATTGGTGTCCCAGAGATGAAACTGCCATAGCTGATGCAGAAGTTGATCACATAAAAAAAGAAGGCAATCTACACTACATCAAATTCTACCTATCAGACAGCACTGAGAAATATCTTTTAATTGCTACCTCGCGGCCCGAGTTTATCCCGGCTTGTGTCGCTGTTGAGGTTAACCCCAACGATGAACGCTACACCCCCTATATCGGCAGAAAAATTAGGGTCCCCTTGATGAATCGAGAAGTTCCCATCATAGCTGATGAAGCGGTGGATCCTAAATTTGGTACCGGAGCTATGCAGATTTGCACCTATGGCGATAAAGAGGACGTAAAAACAGTCATAAAACACAAACTACCCGTTATTCGCCTAATACAGCAAAACGGTCAAATCAGTGCAGCGGGGGGCAAATATGCCACGCTCTATGTTAACCAAGCTCGAGCAGCCATTGTTGAGGATCTAAAAGCAGCAGATTTACTTGAGAGAAGCGAGAAAGTCCAACAAGAAGTGGGCGTATGTGAACGCTGTAAAACACTTGTTGAAATCTTGGAAGTTAAACAATGGTTTATGAAAACCATGGAGCTAACAGATAGAGTTGAACAAACCGCTAATGCCATACCTTGGTACCCCGACTATATGAAAAATCGTCTCATTGATTGGGCCAAAGCTCTAGACTGGGATTGGGTCATAAGTCGCCAACGCCTCTTTGCAACCCCCATCCCAGTATGGTACTGCAAAAGTTGCGCAGAGCTTGTGGTAGCTAAACCTGAGTGGGTACCCATCGATCCCAAACTTGAAAACCCCAAACTTGAAGCATGCCCCAAATGCGGCGGCAAAGAATTCCGAGGTGAACAAGATGTTATGGATACCTGGATGGACAGCTCCATCACCTGTGCAGTGCACGCCGGCTGGCCGGATCGAGCGGACTGGAAACACCGCCTACCCGCAAGCATCCACCCCTCAGGCACCGATATCATCCGCACCTGGGCATACTACCTTGTGGTTCGCCATCTCGCACTCTTTGATGAGCGACCCTTTAACAGCATTCTTATAAACGGCATGGTTCTTGGTGCAGACGGCAAAAAAATGAGCAAATCCCTCAAAAACTATGCCGCCGCCCCCGAGGTCCTCAACAAACACGGCGCAGACGCAACAAGACAATGGGCCGCAGGCGGAGGCGCAACAGGCTCAGACATACCCTACCGCTCCCAAGACGTCGAATACGGCAGACGCTTTTTAGTCAAACTATGGAACGCCGCAGGATTTGCAAGCAACCTCCTATCCAACTACAACCCCAGAGAACAAAACGAAATAGAGCTCCAACTCCTTGACAAATGGATAATAAGCAAAACCGAAAACCTAACCAAAAAAGTCACCGAAGCCTTTGAAAAATGCCAATTCAACATCGCCCTAGAAGACATCCGCAACTTTACCTGGCACGTCTTCTGCGACCACTACCTAGAAGCCATAAAAGACCGCCTCTACCGCCCCGACATCTATGGCAAACCCAACACCGCCGCAGCCCAACACACCCTCTATGAAGTCCTCTACCGACTCCTCCAACTCTTTGCACCCATCGCACCCCACCTAACAGAGGAAATCTACCAACACATGTACCAAGACAACAAAACCCACCCAAGCATTCAAGTCTCACCCTGGCCCAAATTCAACCAAACCGCAGTGGATAAAACAGCTGAACAAAACGGGGAACTAATCACAGCCATCATGAGCGAAATCCGACGCGACAAAGCCGAAAAAAAACTCCCCCTAAACGCCCCCATCAAAAACCTAATCATCCACACCACAACCAACGACCACGACGCAATCAAACAAGGAACCAACGACATAGCAGCCACCCTTAAAATCGAAAACATCACCATACAAACAGAGAAAAGCGAAGGCCGACAAGTCGCCCAATACCAAGTCTACATCAAACCCCAATATTGAGGATCACTATGACTAAAAAAGTTGGATTAATCGGAGCAGGCGCCATAGGCACCGTACTAACAGAAGCTATCGAACACAAATTAATAACCTGTGATGAGCTGATAGTTTTTGACACAAACACAACTAAAACAGAGAAACTAAAAAACGCAATCAAATTCCCAGTCAAAATAGTATCAAACATAGACGAACTCCTCACCACCCACCCAGAAGTTATTGTAGAAGCCGCTGGACAGGGAGCAGTACGCGAATACTACACTAAACTCACAGCCTCCAACGCTGAATTGATTTTTATGAGCACCGGCGCCCTACTAGATCTCCAACTAACCCCCAAAGTGCATTTCCCAGCAGGAGCCATCGGCGGACTAGACGCACTCTTAGCAGCCGCCAACGCAGGCATAAACGAAGTCACATTAACCACCCGCAAAAACCCCAAAGCACTAAACAAAACCAACACCCAAGAAACCCTCATCTATGAAGGCCCCGCCGAGGAAGCCGCAAAACTGTTTCCTCGAGAAATGAATGTTGCCGCCACCTTAGCATTAATAGTTAAACCCACAAAAGTCCAAGTCCGCGTGGTTTCTGACCCCAAAATCACGCGTAACACCCATGAAATCAAGGTTAAATGGCAATATGGCGAGATGGAACTAAAATTTGCAAACCAACCACATCCAGATAACCCACACACAAGCGCACTAGCCGCATGGACAACAATACAACTATTGCAAAAACTACTCAATACATAACGCCACCATATCAATTGGAGAAGAACAGAAAAGACCATAGAACCTGCCTCCCGCGACCTTATCGTTTGTTGGTAAGATGCTTCCTGAAATCTAGTTGGGTCTATCCGCAATGATGTTCAACTGAAGTGTGAAATCAGCAATAAGTCTTCTGGCGAAATAATTTTGGGAAATCACAGTTGATAAAAAAGCGCTTGTTTGAGCTGTTTTTTGAGGAATAGTCAATTTTGAAACGTTTTGTCAGTTCACAGTTGTTGGGGTTAGAAAATTTTCCGAGAGTTGCACATTATTCTGAAACGTTATGGGTTTGGTATGTGTTTAGGTGCTATGGGAAACGTAAACACCCTGTGTAACAATATCGCCCCATTGTCCATAAATCCCGGTGTAGGCTAAGCACATACTGGGTTTGCTGTAATTGTTCAAGCGCATGTGTTTAGCTCTCAACAAAAATGAGCCTGTAATTGACTTCTTTTCTGTTGAAATTTAATTTTTTGTGCTGTTTTTGTTCAGCAATCAGAATTTCGCAGACACATTTGTGCATATACGCCTGTGTGAGCTAAACATATACGTTCAAGCAATTTCCCACATTCCACTCTTGCATTTTACCGATATCCCCCACCAAAAACCAATACAGCCACTTGTTTAAAAGCCCGTTGCCTATTTCTTCTCCTGCATGCACTGGAACCACTGTAAGTCTTCAAAAACCCTCTTTACCCTTAGCAGACATAAACATAACAAGTTCACCGTCTGCCATATTGGTTTTTAGATATGCCAGTGATTTCGCGATCATAGTTTTACCAATACCATGTCCCGATATTCGGGCAATACGATCACATCAACAAGCACTACAATATACGCGCCGTCAAAAATAAGCCGCACCATTCCAACGGTTTTCTCATTGCTTTTCGCAACGATAAGAAAGACATAAATTTTCCATAAGTCTATAAGTCTCTAGTAGGCGCGGGTTGGGGTGTTTTCGGGTTAGTTTTTTATGCTCATGCTGTAGCTTAGATTTTTGTGAAAAAAGCAAAAACATACAGCAGAGCAGAAACTA
>Ga0123356_10006540_pt1 | contig 11740 bp, 12 predicted proteins | sample TergutEmb28metaG_2_FD_92546 | JGI IMG/M metagenome (GOLD analysis project Ga0123356, IMG submission 92546) | Embiratermes neotenicus P3 segment gut microbial communities from Petit-Saut dam, French Guiana - Emb289 P3 | ecosystem: Host-associated > Arthropoda: Insects > Digestive system > Gut ... | reverse complement strand
TGCTTTGGACAAGGCTATTGAAAAGCGGTACGGAGATGTTCTTTTGAGTGGAAACAAGCGATAAATACCAGCCCTGATACGGCTGGTAGATTTAAACAATAAATTTCATATTTTTATTGTGATATGCGATAAAATCCTTTAATAATTATTGGCGTTAGCTCAAATTTCTATTATTACCAACTGCGACGAAGCCGCATAACATTAATATATAATAACCAAATCTATTTTTCCTGGGCGTGTGCGCAAAGCATCTGTTGGCGACCTCGGTGTGGATCGCCGATCAAGCCACGCCAAAGCGTGCGTTCAATAATGCCACAGCCGCCGGGAGCCGACAGGGCTTTGCGCACACGCCAATATATAATTTTAATTTAAATGTCCTGCTTTCACCGTATAAACCAGCGTATCTTCTTTTTGATAACGCTGATACGGCTCGTCGGGAAGGAAGGTATAAAAAGCCTGGTCATACTCCGGCAAAACAGAAAGAAATCTGCGTCTTTTTTCGCCGTCCAATTCAAGCAATACATCGTCCATCAGTAATATGGGATGCTGGCCGGTCATTGCAGAAAAGCGGCGGGCTTGAGCTGCTCTTAACAACAGCGCCAAAAGCCTGCGCTGTCCTGTAGAGGCATTCGCGGTAAAATCAATATCGTTATGTGCAAATATATAGCGGTCGCGGTGCGGTCCGGAAAGCGAAACCCCTGCCGCCATGTCGGCTGAGCGCCGCTGCTGCAGATAAGAAAGAATGTTCTCGCTTGCCTGACCATTAAAAGCTGGGCTTTTAGTGGTCAGGGTTTTCCAGGATTGGTTGTAATGTACAGTTATGCCTGAAATACCGGAAACTTCTTCATAGAGCCTGCTGAAAATGAGAGAAAACTCCTGTGCGGCGATTTGCCGTTTTTCCATCAATTGCTGTCCATACATGGCAAACTGAGGGTCGAGAGCATCCAGAACGGGCTCTAAGCTCGCTTGCGAGCAATTGCCTGAATGTTTTCCTTGAGCAAAATCCCGCAGAAGCGTGTTTCTTGATTTTAACACACGGCGATAACGGCGAAAATCTTCAAGATATACAGGATCGTAAAGACTCAATGTTTGATCAAAGAACCAGCGCCGCCGCTCGGGGCTTCCGCTTACAAATTCCATATCTTCGTGACAAAAAACAATAGTGGGCGCTATCGAAAGCAGCTCTTTTCGATCTTCCGCCCTTTTACCGTTGATAAATATGGATTTTTTTCCTTTTTCTAATTTAACGCATATTTCATCATTTACAGATTGAGCGATTTTTACTTCTGTAGAAAAATCTTTTTCTCCATCTCGAAGATATGAGTTATGTGCAAGTTCGCTGTCGCGGACAGAACGAAAGGACGAAGCATAAGCGCAAAAATACAGCGCTTCCAAAAAATTTGTTTTACCCTGACCGTTTTCGCCAATAAGAAAAACATCTTTTGCGCCTGTAAAAACTTCCTTATCCGCTAAGTTTCTGAATGATGTTGTCCGCAGGGATGAAAAAAACATTTGTACTAAAATTGCATTGGCATTACAATATGGAAAAAATCTTTTTCCGGAACAGGTTCAATGGTGATTGCTTTTGTTGCGCTGCTAAAATGGATTTTTATTTCGTCTTCTGTCATTACCTTGAACGGATCTTCCAGATAACGGTAATTAAGGGCTATGGTAATATCTTCACCGTCATATTTACAGGGAATTTCATCTTCTACCGTTCCTATTTCGCTTTCTTCAGAATAGACAGCTACCCTGCCAGACGATACGCCAAGATAAATTCTGTGTGACTTTTTTTCTACCATAAGCGAAACACGGCGCAAAGCGCTGAGCATTTCATCGCGTTTAACAGAAAGGGAATATTCCTGTTTTTCAGGAATAACTTTTTTATAATTGGGAAACATTCCTTCAATTAAGACAGAGGAAAACTGATAAGACGCAAAATTGATAAATATCATTTTGTCGCTTATTGAAATGCCTATTAATCCTTCGTCTCCAGATCTTTTTAATACTGTTGAAAGAATTTTAGGAGGAATAATTATTCCCTGAAAATCATTTATTTTTTTATCTGCCGGTTTTCCTATAAAAGCCAGACGTCTGCCGTCAGTAGCTATCATATTGATTTTGCCTTCGCTTTTTTCCAAAAAAACACCATTCATAAAATATCTGGTTTCATCATCGGAAACGGCAAAAACACTTTGTTGTATCATTTCTTTAAAGTCTTTTATAGGCATTTCAAAAAATGATCCAGATGATACAGGCAATTCCGGAAATTTATCAGATGCCATGCTTTTTAATTTATATTCCGGTTTCTTTTTGGAAGTTGGTTTTATTATTGCTGCATTTTCCTTTTGTGAAAATTCAATTTCATCATAAGGAAATGTATTAATAATACCAAAAAATTTATCGCCATAAACAGTTGTTGATCCTTCTTCTATTACATTAACAGGTACTTCTGTTTTAAAATTTACCTTCATATCTTTAGCTTTAATAATTAAACTGTTTTTAACAGCTTCAAGATAAATATTAGACAATACTAATATTGCATTTTTTGAAGATATAATTTCCTGAGCAATTGATATTTCTTTTAAGAGAACCTCTTTATTACATGTAAACTTCATTAATCTACCCCCTATTAATATTATATTAATATATATACAGTAGTAGTAATAATAGACGGTCGAATATGTGGAAAACCCACTTATTTCCATATCCGTTGTACATTTACTGTATTAATAAGTCATGAAACATTGCGCAGTTTTTTCCACAATTTCCACAACATCAATATAAAGCCTTTTTTATCCTATATATTTCCACAATATAATAACATCTTTTTCAATGTTTTGCACCGAATTCTTTTATAGATCTTTTAATATTTTCTATAGTAGACTCCAGGGTAGGATCGACAATAAGCATACCTTTTATCTTATCTATTGAGTGTATTACCGTAGTATGATCCCTGCCTCCAAAGTCCTGGCCAATCTCCGTTGTTGAATAATCTGTCATTTCCCGGCCAATATACATGGCTAATTGACGGGCAAAAACGATGTTTTGCGTTCTTTTTTTTCCTTTCAGATCATTAGGGGTAAGCCCAAAATATTCTGAAGTCACCCTTATTACATTATCCATGGATAAATTTGCCTGTCTTGGCGCATTAAAAATATTTTTTAAATGTTTCTGAGCTATTTCTATTGTAATAGTTTCCTTCATAAGCTCTGCGTAGTTAATCAGATTGTTTAAAGCAGAAATTAAATCACGAACATTAGACGCTACATTTTTTCCAATCAAATCGATGACTTCGTCAGCAATTGTTACTCCCCGGACTTTAGCTGCAGACTTTAGAATGGCGCAGCGTTCTTCATAACGAGGAGGCTGAAGGTCGGCTTTTATACCTTGCCCAAATCGGGAGATAAGCCGTTCTTCGAATTTTTTTAAATCTTCTATCGGACGATCACAGGTAAAAATAAGCTGCTTTTTTGCACCCAATAGAGCTTCGAATGTATGGAATAATTCATCCTGCACACCTGGTTTGTCAGTAAGGAATTGAATATCATCAATTAACAAAACATCAACCTGACGATATTTATTTCTGAAAACATTCATTTTATTTATGCCAATTCCCTCGATGTATTCGTTTAAGAAATTTTCTGAAGTAACGAATATTACACGGCTGTCCGAATTTTCATGAATAGAATTGCCGATTGCCTGCATTAAGTGAGTTTTTCCCAGTCCGACTCCGCCGTAAATAAGGAAAGGATTACATACTTTACCCGGGTTCTTGCATATTGCAAGCGCCGCATTCGCTGCATATTTGTTATTTTCTCCAATAACATATCTTTCAAACGTAAAGTCATCCCTCATTTGAAGATGTTTTTCCCTCTTTTCCTTTGGCTTTTGTGTTTTTTCGGAGGCAGAATCATCACTTTTGGCAGATTTGGACGGGGTGACATCTTTTTTTTCTGTTTTTTTTCCGATAATTTCCATTTCCAGGGCGATTTCCCTGCCGGAGAGTTTTTGCAATTTTGAATTTATAGTGCTTTGATAGCGGGATTTCACCTTATCACGATGAAAAGCGGAGGGAATTCCTACAACAATGCTGTCTTCACCAGCACGCAGGTATTTCATATCTGAAAACCAGCCGCTGAACTCCTCCTCCCCTAGGTCATTCCGCAGTTGGATTAGGGTTTCTTTCCAAAAACCCTCATAATCCAAATCAGCCATTTATAAGCCCTTATTTGATAATTATCAACACGTTATCCACAAAGATAGTGTTGATATTGATAACTTTTAAAGCAAAAATAGTATGAATTTTTTTACATTTACTTAATGCCTGATACGGTATAATTATGTTAAATCTATATTCTATAACGAATTAGCACAAATACTGTACAAGCATTTAAAATGTCGTGATATCTCCTTTTATCTTGACATAATCTAACTGGTTTTTCCCGACTTTATCCACATGTTTTACACTTATTTGCAGTTTACAACAGGATTGCCGCGACAAACAGAAAGTAATTGTATCTTATCTACCGCATTAATGCAATAGGATTTACTGTTATTCCGTTCCTAAAAACAGTAAAATGTAAATGAGGTCCGGTGCTTTGTCCGCTATTGCCTACATCACCGATGCGCTCTCCCTGGGCGACATTAACACCAGTCCTTGTCCGGATAGTGCTTAAATGCCCGTAAAGAGTACGATAACCAGAATGGTGATTGATGATAATGTAATTTCCCAGGACATTATCCCATCCTACTGCGCTTACACGGCCAGCCATTGCTGCCCTGACCGGATCGCCGATGCTTCCCCTGATATCAATACCGTTATGAAACTGACGGAGATTTCTGTTAAAGGGATTTCTTCTCCAGCCATAGGATGAAGTAATTACACCGTTAACAGGCCTGATAAATAAATCGCCGTTAATTTCCTGCAGCCTTGTCCAATCGAGCCGCGCTCCCGGGATAAAGAGATTTGTTCCAACCGTTATATAATCCGAAAAAAGTTCATTTGTCGCTATAATGGCTTCTTGATCGGCATTGTATCTTTCTGTTATAGAGTTTATGTCTTCTCCGTTTCTGACAGTGTGGAAAATACCGTCTTGATTGGGGAGCTTAAGCACTCTTCCTATCTGGAGAAGCCTTGAGTTTGATATCTCATTTAATGAAACGATTGTATCCTGATTTAATCCGTAATTTATGGCCAGGGTATAGATATTATCTCCGCTTTGAATAGTGTGGAAATCATAGAGCAGCATACGGGGTTTTACTATAGATTCAAGAGAAACAGAGGTCAGCATAATATCAGCTTCGGTATCTGTAAAAAGTTCTTCGGAAAAATATCCTCCGCCAACACCATCAATATTATTTATATCATGCTCCTGGGCAAAGAGTTCCTGCCAGGGAAAATATTGTACCGGATTAATTATTAATACCAGAAACAGAATGGCTGTCAGCCTGAAAATGTATTTGTATATTTTATCTTTGGTTGATTCTTTTTCGCAAAGTAACAACATATATCAATTTTATACAATATTTTCCTGTCTTGCAATGCTATTCAGCATCCAGCAATTTCAGCAAATCCCGGATTTCTGCCGCTTGTTCGTATTCTTCCTCGGCAATAGCCTGTTCCAGCTGCTTTCGCAAATGTCTGTGTTTATCGCCGGTGTAAACCGAGGCGTATGCCGAGGCGTTATCCGTGGAATATTCTTCTGAACCAGCCTCGGCTGATGCCGCCAATTCATTAATAAAGAACGATAAAGGAACGCCAGTTTCTTCAATAACCGAAGAAGCAATATAAATAGGGCTTTTTTTACGGGTTGCTATGGCAAAAGCATCAGAAGGCCGGCTGTCAAGGATAAGGGGCTTTTCTTTGGTATATTCACCGCCAGTAACAATCAGGCGGGCGTGGAAAACATCATCTTTTAACTCAAAAACCTCAACTTTTTTGATCGACAGGTTTACATGGGATAACATATTCAGGAATAAATCGTGAGTGTGCGGCCGGGAATGGTTCGCGCCTTCCTTACCTATCAGAATGGACTGCAATTCCAGAGTACCGATAAAAATCGGAACTGCTACTTCCATATTCTTTGGTTTTAATAATATGGCATTACCATGACTTGTTTTGAGAATTGACCATATTTCGCTTATATGCATTTCTTTCATCAGAACCTCAACTAATCAGGCTGAAAAAGCTGTCAAACAAGGCATTGGAGCCAAAAGCTGTTCGCGCATCATTTATTAAGGCTCGTCCCTTTTCTTCTGCCTCCGTCAATATACCGGAAGAAGTAATGGCTTCAATCAATTCTTCTACTTCCGGTGCAGCGATACCATTTCTTTTTGCTTCATGAAAACACCAGAAAACCCAATCCCGTTTTTCGGGATATTTATGCAGATATAAGAGAATAGGCAGGCTTTTTTTTCCTTCGGCAATATCATCTCCGCGCTTTTTTCCCGGGTTTCCGGTTGTCAAATTTTTAATATCATCCAGTATCTGAAAACCTATTCCCAGTTTTTCCGCCGCATCACCTAATTCCGGAAGCTTTCTTGAAAGCGCTGTGAACGAACCCAACTCCGCCGCAAGGCGGGCAAGGCTTCCTGTTTTCATTCCGCACATTAAAAAGTATTCTTCTATACTTGGAACATCCGAAATACTTCGATGCCAGCTTATATCCATTGCTTGTCCCAAATGGAGCCTTCTCAAAGATTCTGACCAAAGTTTATAAATTTGTTCTTCGTTTTTAATTTCTTTTTCTTTTACGGCGGATTCTATGCAGCATGTAGACAGAAAATAAAAGAAAGAACCTGCGTTTATTGCTGTATCAACGCCATAGATTTTATGAACAGCCGGCTTGCCGCGCCTTTCTTCTGAATCATCTTCGATATCATCGTGAATTAAACTTGCATTATGGGGAAATTCAACCAGCGGCGATAGAGGAATGGCTGCGTCACCGCCGCCGAGAGATTCGCAGACAAGCGTCATCAAAAGAGGCCGCCATCGTTTGCCGCCCCGCGAAAGAATGTCTCTAAGCGGTTCAAGTAAAATAGATACTGATTCTGTATTTACTCTTTCTCCAACGCCGGGAAATAATTTCTCTCTCCACGCATCGTACCATTCACATCCTTGTGATTGGTACGATGTCTCACATACCTGTGATTGGCTCGATGGCAGCCAGCGCTCTAATTCGGCTTCAATTTTTTTTAGCCGTTCGGTATACTCATTCATAAAGACATTATACAGGAAAAAAATGGCAGATTACAAGAAACCGGATCACTGGCAGCAGAAAGCGCGTAAAGAGGGGTATCCAGCCCGCTCGGTATATAAACTAAAAGAAATTGATGAAAAATTCGCCCTTTTTAAGCCTAACCTTGAGCGTTCCGGCAGCCTTCGTATTTTAGACATTGGCGCTGCTCCCGGAAGCTGGAGTCTTTATGTATTGCGCAAATTTGCCGCCGGAAACAACTCTAATTCAAAAAAATATTTCCTTGCCGCCGCTGACCTTTCCCCTCTTTCCCGTGAGTTTGATAACGATTTGAAAAATCGAGGGCTCTTTGACAGCGATAATTTTTTCTTTGTTCAGGGTGATGTTACTTCAGAGGATGTCCGCGGGATACTTTTATCAAAGGGTCCTTATTCGGTGATAATCAGCGATGCTGCGCCAAGCACCACAGGCAGCCACACAATAGATTCTGCCCGTTCTCTTGAGCTTGCAGAAATAGTTCTAACCTATGCAGAAAGCGCTCTTGTATCCGGCGGTAATCTTGCGTTAAAAGTCTTTCAGGGCAGCGGCGTTGACGCTCTGTTAAAGCGTTTGAAAACTCTTTTTAATACAACAAAAAGTTTTAAACCCCAAGCCTGCCGCGGCGAATCTGTTGAGACATATTTTATCGGACTGGGGAAGAAGTGAAGTATTCGAAAATTCATCACGCAGATCATGCAAAGACGACCTTGTAGATAAATTTTTCAAGAAGAGTTCACGCGGAGCCGCAAAGGAAGGAATTCACCATGGAGTGGTGCTATTTTTTATTCGCAGGCGGGGTTGTTGATTTTAAAATTTAATTTTTTTCTTTCTTTTTTAGTTCAGCTATCTAAGAACGGAGAAATTCAATTTCCGCTTTATTATCAGCAATTTCTGCATCTCTGTCAGCTACAACAGTCTGCCATTTTTCGTTTGCCCGCGCTTCGCCTTTTATTTCGCCCCTTTCCTCGGCGGTAAGCAGGTCGGAGATTCGATCTGTCTCGTACATCCGGCGGCTTCTAAGCCTGGCGCGTTCATGTTCATCTTTGCTTATTTCTCTTAATAATGTTGCTGCCATACCAATCTCCTTTTTCTCCCTGATTATATCATTGATTATACCTCTGTGCATAGGATCAGGTGCAAATTTGAAAAATATTGACCATTTCTCAAACGATGTCAGTTGGTCGACAGGTTTCTTTAATGCGTCATTTAATTTACTTAATTCTATAATTACCATATTAATCTGGTCGCTTAAAAGTTCGCCGTCATATGTCCGTAACGCAAACCTGTGGACAAAATCTTTCCTTATAGGGAAAACCGTGTTTGTGCAAAAAGTAGCCTGATATGTCCGTACTAATTCCGAATACTTTATTCCCTTTGATTTCTGTGAAGAATGAAGATCGGTTAAATAATAGATATTCTTGTTAATAAAATTAATACGTTTTTTCCCTATTTCTTCTCTTTCTGTACAGTGCATTTCAACGTCAATTTGATCTCCGTTTTCGACTGTACAGTTTACATCAAAACGTTCTGCTTTTTCTTCGATATCCATAACAGGCGGTTCATTGCCTCGAACCTGAACGTCGATAACCGGGCGTTCGATTATTGTCGACGCTATATCGATAAGTACCTGTTTTGCGTCCGGGTGGGTGAGCAGGGCTTTGAAGATACGGTCGTCTGATGGCGGTAAAATGTCTGCATCTTCGTCAATAAATAATCCTTGTAATTTGTTCATTTGTTTTTCTCCTTCTAGCAAGGGTTACAGGAGCCTCAGTTATAATGGGGGCTCCGGACAGACAAAAGTCTGTCACCCTATATATGGCGCGAGCGTGCGTGGCGCTTGCTCGAAAATGAAAGATTTATTGTTTTTTTATTTTGTTCCCAAATAAGAACATTATTTGCATTAAAAAAGTTTACACCTGAGAACATTTTATTCTTATATTATATATATGAATGATATTCACTTTTGGCCGAGGGTAAGAGCCCTTATGAAAGCTCATAATTTGACTCAAAGGCAATTTGCTGAACAACTGGGTATTTCTCATCATACCGTACGTGGATGGATACACTATGATCGAGTTCCGGAACTTTCTGCTGCTTATGCTATAGCGTACGCCATGGGAGTATCACTGGAATATCTTTTAGGCGGAAAGGAAAAAAACATAACCGAATTAAGGCTTAAGGAACTTGAGCTTAGAAAATCCGCTGGTCGAATATTAAAATTGATGGATAAAATACAGGAAGAATTAAAACGGATGCGCCCTCTTACGGAACATTGGGCAAGAAAACCAAAGGGGTAGAGATAATATATTTATATTGCTGTCGTGTATAATACGTTATGTGAAATATGGGCTGGTATGTGAATATATTGAAATAATATTTGAATTGTGATATAAAAAATATATGAATGAAACAAACATAAAAATAGACCATTTGGTAATAAATATAAATAAGCAATACCAAGAGGATAATCCAATTATTAATGGAATTAAAAATGCAGGTTTTCCATATGAACCTAAATGGGGAAAAGGTACGTCTGGATTTAAGGCATCAAATATTTGGTTTGGTAATGAATATTTTGAAATGATAAGAATTTTGAAGAAAAACGGAGGTGGATGGAAAAAGGAATGGGTTGAAATTTATAATAATCATCACAGAGGACTTATTTGTCTTTTTATAGAAACAAATGATATAAGATACGAGTATCAAAGAATAAAAAACATGGGAATAAATATAACTGAACCTGAATATTTGAAATTTAAATGGTTTTTTGGATTATTTACTCGTACCATGCCATGGCAGAATGCTTATTTACCATTTTTTCAAGGAATTCCTTTACAATTGGGATTTCAACAAATGAAAGATGACGAATCAAAAAAATGGATGCAACAATATATGGTTCCTAATAGTAAAGATAATGGAATATCTGGAATAAAAAAAATAAACATTTTCGGGAATTATACTGAAGAAGATAAATCACTTATTAAAAGCATTTTTCCAAACGCTTTGGATGGAAAAAATGAAATAAATATTAAATTAAATAATAGTCAAAAAATAACATTTGTCAAAAGTGAATTATATAATATAGAAGTTTTGACAGAATGTAATAATCAGAAATATAAAGACAGAATAATTAATATTGAAAATTTAAAAATAATAAATTCTTAGAAAAAAGGAAATTAAATGAATATTAAAACAGTTGCTAGAATTGGGCTTATACTATGTTTTATGTATTTTGTAATTGTGGTCTTATTAGTTGTTCTTGGTAATAATATAACAATATTATTAATGGATATTATTACAATGTTATCTGGAATATATATGGTTATATTAGTAATGGCTTTTCCAGTGGAAAATAATTATAAAAATTACAGAATTTTAGCTATAATATTTGCTTTAACTTGTATGATACTTACAAATATGGTGCATTGGATTAGTATAATCGCAATAAACCCAATGATTGCCAAAGGAATAAATGTACCTGACTATTTTCAAATTGGTAAATGGCCGTCTGTATTAATGGCAGTTGATTATTTAGGATGGGGTTTATTTATGGGAATGGCATTTCTTTTTTCTGGATACTTTATGGAAAAAACTATGAAATTTAATTGGTTTTTATATCTGTGTGGCAGTTTGTGTTTAATAGGATTTTTGGGTATAATAATAAATGTAAATTTATGGTATATAGCGCCATTAGGTTATGGAACAGGTACAGCAATAATATGTATTAAATTATTAATGGAAAAAGACAGACCCTACTTCACATAACACACGGTAACAGCTTCGCCGCCTTTTGGCGGCTCGGGTTACATTAAACGTTATGTGAAATATGGGCTATGATGATCGAAGAATATTTGTATAAAAAATAATATATTAAAAATAATAAAAATGGTCATTTTCTAATATTTAGATATTGAATATTAATAAAATATTCACTAAAATCAAATGAAAGTACAGCAAAAATATAGAAGAATAAATATTTAGGAGTTATATATGAAATACATGGGTTCTCTATTTTCTGTTGAAGATATTAATAAATCAAGGGAATTTTATGAAAAAATAATGGAACAAACAGTTATAGATGATAAGGTAGATTATATCGTGTATAATGGTGGTTTTTCCATAACCTCGAAAACAAATTGGAAAGGTTTAATTGACAATAAAGAAATTATTAATGGAAAGAATAATTTTGAACTATATTTTGAACATAATAATATTGAACAGTTTGTTATTAAATTAAGTGAAAATAATATAAAAATATTACACGAGTTAAGAAAAGAACCTTGGGGACAAAAAGTCATAAGAATTTATGATCCTGATAATTACATTGTTGAAATTGGCGAGCCCATAGGAATGAATTAAAAGGATAATAATTAATGGTGTACGCCCATACTTCACATAACACACGATTAACGCTTCGCCGCCTGAGGGCGGCTCGGCTTCCGGTTTTGCTAGGTCGGTCGCTTCGCTCGCTCCCACGCAAAACCTCCAGCACAGTTTGCCAG
>Ga0123356_10006539_pt1 | contig 11741 bp, 12 predicted proteins | sample TergutEmb28metaG_2_FD_92546 | JGI IMG/M metagenome (GOLD analysis project Ga0123356, IMG submission 92546) | Embiratermes neotenicus P3 segment gut microbial communities from Petit-Saut dam, French Guiana - Emb289 P3 | ecosystem: Host-associated > Arthropoda: Insects > Digestive system > Gut ... | reverse complement strand
GCAGCCCGAGTCTGTCCGTGAAGTGACTGATGAACTGGATGCTGTCGGAAACACAACAAAAGCCGTGACAAAGGGTTATGCGATCGGCTCGGCAGCTCTCGGTGCGTTGGCTCTGTTTGCCGACTACAAGTTAAGAGTTGACTTGGGCGCGGGCGCGCTTTCCATTGACAACCCGCTCGTGTTGGTCGGTCTTTTGATCGGCGGTCTTTTGCCGTTCATCTTCTCTTCCGTCACAATGCGCGCTGTCAGCAAGGCTGCCATGAAAGTGGTCGATGAAGTTCGCCGTCAGTTCAAGGAGATTCCCGGCATTATGGAAGGAACGGCCAAACCCGAATACGGCAAATGTGTCGATATCGTGACATCCGCCGCTCTTCGCGAAATGGTTATTCCGGGCGTCCTCGCAATCGTTGTTCCGTTATTTGTCGGTATCGTTTTCGGTGCAGAGGCGCTTGCGGGTCTTTTGATCGGTATCATCGTTGTCGGTTTGATGCTTGCAATGACATTGAACAACGCCGGCGGCGCTTGGGATAATGCTAAAAAATTCATCGAATCCGGTCATTACGGCGGCAAAGGTTCCGAAGTCCACAAAGCGGCTGTCGTCGGTGACACTGTGGGTGACCCGGCCAAAGACACCTCCGGTCCCGGTTTGAATGCTTTGATTAAAGTCGTGAACATGATTGCCATTCTCTTCGCAACGCTTTTCGTGAGCGGTGGATTGCTTGGCGGTCTTTTCTGATGGAAAATTTGCTCCCTCACTTCGTTTGGTCGCAATTTTCATTCTGACTTGGAGTCCGAATGCGTTCATGGGGGTACCTTCGGTACCCCGTCTTCTTTTTTATTTTTTTGGGTCACGATAAGAACAACATAGCTGAATTTAGGCAGAATTGTAAATCTTTTCTTTAGATTCAGTACAGTTCAATCACTCAAATTATCGGTGTCAGTTGTTTTACGATTAACAGGTATTTGTGACGGCAATACGCGAAGCTGATTGCCGGATTCTGTGAATCAGACACGTTTCAAAGAGAAATTGAAGTTGACAAATATGATTTTGTCACACAGTGTGTCAAAAAAACGCAAGCATATCCAGTTCACCCCACACATGCGGTGAATTCCATATATAGAACTGGGCCCTTGGAAGCTGGTTACGGTTTACACTCACACGCGTGGGGAATTCTTCCCTCTTGACCTTGAACAGCTTTTGCGCGTCGGTTCACCCCCACACGCGTGGGGAATTCAATAAACAACATGAAAAACGCCCCACAGGGGTCGGTTCACCCCCACACGCGTGGGGAATTCGAGACGTGCCGGAGTGATTTTATAGTAAGCGTCGGTTCACCCCCACACGCGTGGGGAATTCACCGATTCCGCCCATTTTTGCGCGGTCGTTCGCGGTTCACCCCCACACGCGTGGGGAATTCTAGAAGCTTATCATCGGATGATAAGCTCTACTCGGTTCACCCCCACACGCGTGGGGAATTCTAAATGTCAATAAACGTATTCAGGGCCGTTACGGTTTACCCCCACACGCGTGGGGAATTCGGTGACCCATTAAAGGACAGCTCACCGCTTTTCGGTTCACCCCCACACGCGTGGGGAATTCCAGTTATTTTTCAACAGTTTTATTTTTGTGTGCGGTTCACCCCCACACGCGTGGGGAATTCGGGAATTGGATTAATTGAAACCTTCCCGATATCGGTTCACCCCCACACGCGTGGGGAATTCAAGGCAAAAAAGACGGATTTGGTAGAAGTTGACGGTTCACCCCCACACGCGTGGGGAATTCATTATCGGCGATACAACCGTAACGGGCGGCGGCGGTTCACCCCCACACGCGTGGGGAATTCATCTTTTGTTCCGTAATTAAAAAGATTTGTTCCGGTTCACCCCCACACGCGTGGGGAATTCTGTTTATTCGCGCCTCTGGGGGCTCGTCTACTCGGTTCACCCCCACACGCGTGGGGAATTCTGATTTGGGCAGGAGGATATAATATTCAGTGCCGGTTCACCCCCACACGCGTGGGGAATTCGTTCTTTTCGTTGCGCCCGTCATCGAATTGTTCGGTTCACCCCCACACGCGTGGGGAATTCAAGCGCGTACACGTTGCCGTTTAGGCGAACTTCGGTTCACCCCCACACGCGTGGGGAATTCATGTGAGTAAACGTGTCTTTAATGGATATTTTCGGTTCACCCCCACACGCGTGGGGAATTCGGTTTTCAACATCGCTTTTCTCGATGCGGTCACGGTTCACCCCCACACGCGTGGGGAATTCTGAGGTTTGATACTTCGGTTTCTTTGAGGTTGCGGTTCACCCCCACACGCGTGGGGAATTCTTTTGAATGTGTTTTCGTTTGCCATTTTAATCAGGTTCACCCCCACATGCGTGGGGAATTCAAACGTAGCCCTGATCGCATCAACGATTTTGTCGGTTCACCCCCACACGCGTGGGGAATTCGCGCGCGGCGGCTAAATTTGTTTTCCCGCTACCGGTTCACCCCCACACGCGTGGGGAATTCGACGATGAAATCAAAATCATTTGTTCAAATGACGGTTCACCCCCACACGCGTGGGGAATTCTTCGATATTCGTTAACAGTAAACGTTTAATTTCGGTTCACCCCCACACGCGTGGGGAATTCTTGCAACAATGATCAAAAATATACAACAGTATCGGTTCACCCCCACACGCGTGGGGAATTCCCATCGTCAACGAAATTCCGTGTTTTGACGTTCGGTTCACCCCCACACGCGTGGGGAATTCTACATTTGCCATAATTTTTCACCTTCTTAAATCGGTTCACCCCCACACGCGTGGGGAATTCGCCAAACAATATACTTGCAGGCCCTGCGGAGCCGGTTCACCCCCACACGCGTGGGGAATTCTGTATACTAAAAATGATGTAGTTGCCGTACATCGGTTCACCCCCACACGCGTGGGGAATTCCAATGATTACGCTGACAACTCGTCAGCATGGCCGGTTCACCCCCACACGCGTGGGGAATTCAATGGCGTTAAATATCTATACCTACAAGCTCACGGTTCACCCCCACACGCGTGGGGAATTCTTAAGTTGATTCAAATGAAATCAGACGGTGAACGGTTCACCCCCACACGCGTGGGGAATTCTTTTTGTATTTCTACACATTCGTTCACATACTCGGTTCACCCCCACACGCGTGGGGAATTCGTGGAGGCCGCCGGTTCAAATTTTTTTCTCCACGGTTCACCCCCACACGCGTGGGGAATTCGAATCTTCAAACAATATGAACAACAGCACAATCGGTTCACCCCCACACGCGTGGGGAATTCCGGCGACGTCAACACACACACAAAATTGATGACGGTTCACCCCCACACGCGTGGGGAATTCTTTTTTGTCGTTTGATTAAACGTCACGACGATCGGTTCACCCCCACACGCGTGGGGAATTCGCTGCACAATTTATTGATTGCAGTTTGGCGGGCGGTTCACCCCCACACGCGTGGGGAATTCATCAGAGCTTGTAATAAATCACTGCTGGCCGCCGGTTCACCCCCACACGCGTGGGGAATTCTTCAATTTCATTTACAGGGAAATCTTTCATCCCGGTTCACCCCCACACGCGTGGGGAATTCATCAGGAAGCGCGGACAGGTTGACCGTTTCTTCGGTTCACCCCCACACGCGTGGGGAATTCTTGGGAGGCCGAATCTTCGCAGACAATATCAGCGGTTCACCCCCACACGCGTGGGGAATTCGGAAAAATGAGAATAATCGATGCAATATTTTCGGGTTCACCCCCACACGCGTGGGGAATTCTATTCTACATCCGAATCATTACCGGCTAACACCGGTTCACCCCCACACGCGTGGGGAATTCATCAACATTCTGAAAAAAGAAGGAGCTTGGATCGGTTCACCCCCACACGCGTGGGGAATTCGCTGTAACTCAATTTTTGCGCAATTAGATATTCGGTTCACCCCCACACGCGTGGGGAATTCTTGTGCTGTCTCTGTGACCGGTGCCGTCCCACCGGTTCACCCCCACACGCGTGGGGAATTCGTTATTCAATTATTAATTGCAAGCGTCATCATCGGTTCACCCCCACACGCGTGGGGAATTCTTCAATTTGATCGGCTCCTTTCGATTTTTACCCGGTTCACCCCCACACGCGTGGGGAATTCTGTTAATCCTGCGATATTGTCAATTGTCCCCCCGGTTCACCCCCACACGCGTGGGGAATTCCATCTCTTTTTCTGTCTCCATATAGACGACATCGGTTCACCCCCACACGCGTGGGGAATTCTTGCGTACAGTTCTATACGAGCGACGCGCGCTCGGTTCACCCCCACACGCGTGGGGAATTCTTAGAGGTCAATCTTATTACATGGCGTACGAACGGTTCACCCCCACACGCGTGGGGAATTCTGAAACACGGGGAACAGGGTTGGAGAGTCTGCGGTTCACCCCCACACGCGTGGGGAATTCGGAATGGTGTTTGTTGTCATGATTTTCAGCTCCGGTTCACCCCCACACGCGTGGGGAATTCGTCTGCCTTTTTGTTTCTCTTTTCATTTTCCTCGGTTCACCCCCACACGCGTGGGGAATTCGTATTTAAAGGTATCTTTTTATACTGTTAATTCGGTTCACCCCCACACGCGTGGGGAATTCTATTTAGACTACAAACCATATCTAAATCATTTCGGTTCACCCCCACACGCGTGGGGAATTCGTAAAGCCTGAAATTGTCCGCTCTCTGCCGCCGGTTCACCCCCACACGCGTGGGGAATTCCGACGCTGCCGGCAAGGATTAGACCTTTTGTGCGGTTCACCCCCACACGCGTGGGGAATTCAGGGTCTTAAAACTTATACAAATTGCTTGAAACGGTTCACCCCCACACGCGTGGGGAATTCCTCACTGGTTGTTTTCGTCTGCTTCGTATAATCGGTTCACCCCCACACGCGTGGGGAATTCCGCAAACGGTCACCACTTTACAAATGGGCAACCGGTTCACCCCCACACGCGTGGGGAATTCGTTTTACCGCAAAGGTCACAAACAAATTGCTTCGGTTCACCCCCACACGCGTGGGGAATTCAGTCGAAAATTATAATCATCAACGGCATATACCGGTTCACCCCCACACGCGTGGGGAATTCATATGACGTTGCTGACCGCATTGTTGATGAGTCGGTTCACCCCCACACGCGTGGGGAATTCATTTTCTGAAATCCTATTCACAGTTGCGCAGACGGTTCACCCCCACACGCGTGGGGAATTCTGATTATATTTTTGTGTCGCTAGGCGGCATCGCGGTTCACCCCCACACGCGTGGGGAATTCCTAATCCGAGACTGGCCTGCCGAACTTGACGCCGGTTCACCCCCACACGCGTGGGGAATTCTCATCACATTCGCGTTCGTGCGTTCGGTTCAGCGGTTCACCCCCACACGCGTGGGGAATTCATCCGTGTCCGCGAGTGACGCGTTACTGTTTGCGGTTCACCCCCACACGCGTGGGGAATTCGTAGTTATAAACCGTCGTGTCGATGACGTTTTCGGTTCACCCCCACACGCGTGGGGAATTCGCGGGTGATTACATCATCGAGATCCTCAAAGCCGGTTCACCCCCACACGCGTGGGGAATTCTACTCGCTACGTCGGGCATCCGAGCCAATGAGCGGTTCACCCCCACACGCGTGGGGAATTCCTCATCGGATAAACTCATAACGAAATAAACTTCGGTTCACCCCCACACGCGTGGGGAATTCCGGAACAAAAACCCGATGGTCCAAAAATCGGCCGGTTCACCCCCACACGCGTGGGGAATTCCAGACCGAGACAGTAAAAAGAGCAAGAAACGCCGGTTCACCCCCACACGCGTGGGGAATTCGTATAGTCTCCGCTGTGAGCCTGATAGGCCGCCGGTTCACCCCCACACGCGTGGGGAATTCTTGCGCAACCGGAATATGGTTCTTCGAGCTTACGGTTCACCCCCACACGCGTGGGGAATTCTAACCGTAAATTCTGAGTGCGGGCGGGTGAACCGGTTCACCCCCACACGCGTGGGGAATTCTTTTGATTGTTCAAAACGGAGTTCCGCAGTATCGGTTCACCCCCACACGCGTGGGGAATTCTGCTCCGCCGCAAATTGTGTCGTCTGTTCCCTCGGTTCACCCCCACACGCGTGGGGAATTCTTCCGTTATCGGATTCGTCACCGCGTCAACTACGGTTCACCCCCACACGCGTGGGGAATTCTGGAGCTCGCCGCTGATGGCGGGCTCGATAGGCGGTTCACCCCCACACGCGTGGGGAATTCTATTCTTTCCGACATGGTTTTATATTACAGTACGGTTCACCCCCACACGCGTGGGGAATTCTTCAGCCAGTTCAATAATTTTTTTTTCAGCTCCGGTTCACCCCCACACGCGTGGGGAATTCTACAGGTTTTGACGGTTACTGATCCTGTCCAGCGGTTCACCCCCACACGCGTGGGGAATTCATCTTTGATAAAAAAACAAGGCTCTTCGATTCCGGTTCACCCCCACACGCGTGGGGAATTCTAAGGGTGTCTTGATTAGTTGCCGAAGGTGTGCGGTTCACCCCCACACGCGTGGGGAATTCTATCGCGGATAGACAGCCTGCTTAGGGGCAAACGGTTCACCCCCACACGCGTGGGGAATTCGCTTAAATCTAATTCCACAATAAAATCAGACCCGGTTCACCCCCACACGCGTGGGGAATTCGATGTATCTGAGCATTGTGAGCGACGTATACGCGGTTCACCCCCACACGCGTGGGGAATTCTTGGACTAAAAGGGGCGAATCACAGGCATATCCGGTTCACCCCCACACGCGTGGGGAATTCTCATGTTTTTGTTGGAGATACTGTAAAAATTCCGGTTCACCCCCACACGCGTGGGGAATTCGGATTTGAGTGTTTTTTATATCAGCTGTGTAGCGGTTCACCCCCACACGCGTGGGGAATTCGCAGCCCCGCCGGCGAACCCGCCGAACAGTCTTAGGTTCACCCCCACACGCGTGGGGAATTCTATTCTGCCCCCGTCATAAAATCGAGAGCGTCCGGTTCACCCCCACACGCGTGGGGAATTCTCATCGGCGTAATTCTGATCGCCTTCGTCCACGGTTCACCCCCACACGCGTGGGGAATTCATCGGGGTAATAGGTTTTCACAATTGCGTTTCCGGTTCACCCCCACACGCGTGGGGAATTCACAGGGATGTTATAATTTAATCAGTTTTAGGCCGGTTCACCCCCACACGCGTGGGGAATTCGCTGGTCCCCAATTTGAACCCTGATATTTTGACGGTTCACCCCCACACGCGTGGGGAATTCGTATAAGCTCGGCGACAGTCTGACGGAAAAAGCGGTTCACCCCCACACGCGTGGGGAATTCGTTACACTTCTGCCCGGCAAAAACAAAAACGTCGGTTCACCCCCACACGCGTGGGGAATTCGTTGTTGATTCTTTCGTCTTCTCTTGCGATGGCGGTTCACCCCCACACGCGTGGGGAATTCGAGCGCATATGTGCGCGCCGAGACGTCGCCTTCGGTTCACCCCCACACGCGTGGGGAATTCGCATTCAACAAGCTCGTCATATGACAAGCTTCGGTTCACCCCCACACGCGTGGGGAATTCATTCGGGATAAATTGCCGACACGTTTGTTATGCGGTTCACCCCCACACGCGTGGGGAATTCGATCCCAATACCTAAATGGGCCAAACAATATACGGTTCACCCCCACACGCGTGGGGAATTCCTTCAAATAACGATCGAGGTAATACGCCACGTCGGTTCACCCCCACACGCGTGGGGAATTCTGCCTTCGTCAAGTAAAAATGTAAAGAGTGAGCGGTTCACCCCCACACGCGTGGGGAATTCATATTATTTAACTGGTTCAGATTCATTATTCGCGGTTCACCCCCACACGCGTGGGGAATTCTGTGCCGTTGCTATTGGAATATCCAACGGACACGGTTCACCCCCACACGCGTGGGGAATTCACCTAAAATCAACATACCAAGACTTTAAACCCCGGTTCACCCCCACACGCGTGGGGAATTCTAATACGTCCCCTGTTATTTTTACTGACGTTACGGTTCACCCCCACACGCGTGGGGAATTCTATGAGAGATTTAAAAAAATCGTCATTGTGTGACGGTTCACCCCCACACGCGTGGGGAATTCTGCCGCCTGATTTTTCTTTGTCATTTTTTCACCGGTTCACCCCCACACGCGTGGGGAATTCTAAAAATAAGTGCACAATGTCGCCCGCCCCTTCGGTTCACCCCCACACGCGTGGGGAATTCTACCAACGGCTCCGTTAAGGGTGCTGTGATTGCGGTTCACCCCCACACGCGTGGGGAATTCTCTTTCTTCGGATGCGGATTCTGGCGGGTTTACGGTTCACCCCCACACGCGTGGGGAATTCATGGTGGAGTACTCGCCGGCGGTTCCGGCCAACGGTTCACCCCCACACGCGTGGGGAATTCTGATGACCTTAAAAATGAAATTTGTAAGCAAACGGTTCACCCCCACACGCGTGGGGAATTCGTGGTCCGATCCATTTTAGCAGACTCCTGATACGGTTCACCCCCACACGCGTGGGGAATTCCTTACAGATAGTTTTGAATTATATGACCAATCCGGTTCACCCCCACACGCGTGGGGAATTCTTTTATGGAAAATTAGAAGGGCAGATATTCACCGGTTCACCCCCACACGCGTGGGGAATTCGTCAGCAGTTGTTACACCATTTCGCCCTTTTGCGGTTCACCCCCACACGCGTGGGGAATTCTGTTACAATATAATTAATTCCCTCCACGTTGACGGTTCACCCCCACACGCGTGGGGAATTCCGGTTACCGTTTTTTAGCGTTAATGTACGTTACGGTTCACCCCCACACGCGTGGGGAATTCAAATTTATGTGTTGCTGAACTTGAAAATGATACGGTTCACCCCCACACGCGTGGGGAATTCGTACATCGCCCACATTTCCAGCGACGCGATGGTGGTTCACCCCCACACGCGTGGGGAATTCCGGGTAATTGGTCATGGGGTGCGCCCGGTCATCGGTTCACCCCCACACGCGTGGGGAATTCTTCCATTAAGCAACCGCTGGACTCTCTCCAACCGGTTCACCCCCACACGCGTGGGGAATTCATATTACCCTCAAATTGTCGGGTTTACAGATGCGGTTCACCCCCACACGCGTGGGGAATTCACTGTCGCAGATGTCGAATATTAACCGCACTTGATTTGCCTTCTGAACATTGATTTTTTGATTTGAAAGTAAAAATAGAAACATTAAAGCCTCCTTTGTTATACAGGATCAATCAATTTATCTTTCATTTGTTTTATTAAATTTAAGCCATCAAAATTAATAACATTTCGTGTTGTTTCTCCAAACGTTCGAATACCATAGCCTTGTTCATTGTTGGTCGGATAGATTAAGATACAACCACCTTTTTTAATATTTTTACATGCTTTATCCCAAAGTTTATCGCGGACAAGGGCAGAAAGTTTGCCAACAAAAATTCCAGCTTTGGGCTCAATCATTGTTCGAGACAAGTCACCTTTCAATGAAGGAGAAGCATTTTCAATAATTAAAACAACCATATTTGCCATGTTTTTCCTCAACCAAAATTAACTCCTCCAGTGATATGACCTAAATTCGGATCCCATATACCTGCAGGATAAGCATCCTCCGCATCAAAGTCCGGATACTCTTCCTCTGGGATTTCAACGGAAAGAACTTTTTCAATATCTTGAACAATTCTGGGAAGAAGATTATTTTTATTAAAAGAATCGCGGCATAATAATCGAACGTTCCGTTCCAAATTTGGAAGACCGAGAGATGCTGCTTCAAAGGCAATAGGGATGGTTATTTCTTCTTTATAAAGGTCAGCGATATCATATACAAAAGAAAGTTGTTTTCCGGTATGTATAAAACCGAGACCGGGGGAATAACCCATTGAAATAATAGCCGCATGACAAATGCCATACAAACATGCATTTGCGGAAGACAATGCACGATTTACAGGATCAGCCTGACTCCAATCATTTATTTTATAAACCCTTCCGGACCATTTAACTCCGGTTTTAGAACTTGCTGTTGAATATGCTTTTTTCATTCGCTGGCCTTCAAGTCCACGAAGTTGTTCCAGGGTATAGTCTTCCGGAAGGGGATCTTTGAATCTTAATTGGTACATATTTCGAACAACTTTTAATCGAAGAGAGCCGACACTCACCAGTTTGGCCTGTTTCGTCAATTTTGTCGTTTTTCGGGTTTCGCCATATCCATGCGCATAAAAACGAACGGATCCCTCCCCGCACCAACCGATTAGGCAGCCGTTTTCTGAAAGGTTCTTGACAGCTTCATGAGAAATACTGCTTCCCGGACCCAACAATAAAAATGAAAGACTGGCACATGGAATACATACTTTCCCTTCAGCATCATAAGAAGCAATGGCTTTTGCTTCTTGCTCTATTTTGCAATGTTCTAAGTACAAAAAGCTCCATCCATCTTCAAATCGAGGAAGTTCATGTAGGTCTTTCGGTATGGAAATCACCTGATTTTAGCTATAGATAATAATCCGAATCCATATGCTTTTCCGCTGCCTATGCCGTTTTTGAGTGCTTCTAAAAATAAGACCCTATTGACCACTTTTAAACGGCCTTCAAAAACAACAGAAGAAAATGTCATTTTGCAATAAACCCCGTCTTTTATTTTATCACCGACAGAAATATACCCTTCATCGTTTTCAAACAAATCAAAACTATCAGACAATTGAGTTGTCAATAGTTCAAATCCTGAATTTTCCGCTTTTCTCAATAACCAGTCAATCCTTTCATCATAATTTCGTAAAGGCTCACGACGGCCATTTTTTTTCGGATTCCCGGCTTTGATATCTGATATTAATGCTGTACCGACTTTTTTTGTCGGATTGACACGTATGCGAAACGCAAAAATATCTCCTTCGGAAATTCCAAGGAATTCATCATCGAGATGTTTAGTTTGTCCTTTTTCTAAGAGATATCTGTCTGGTAATTTGGACCAATCGGGAACAACATGAGACTGTACCAATGCTGTATACTGCCCATTATTTTTGTAATTTGACTCTAAACGGAACAATATTTCCATTTTTTGCCGCGCTTCTTTTTCTTCAATCGATGGAAAAGCAGACATGATTGTTCGATGAAATTGTTGGCAATTTGCAACATCCTTTCTAACCTTATTGTTTCTAGGATTCAAAACCAATTTTGAAAGATACATTTTAATCACATCCAATATACCCAATTCGAACATTTCTATTTCCATACATCCTCGCCGGGCTATTCAATATTCGATCCGGTCGAATGGCTTCTCCAGCTTCATCTTCAATAATATATTTTATTTTAGAAGCTGAAACGGAGTTTTCTAAAGGAGGCAGATCATATTTTCGAAGAACTTCCTCTAATGAATCATATTCAGTTGTCATACAATCAAATACGGGTCGAGTTGGTGGGCAAGATTTTCTTCCAAGATAAATTGGCCATTTTGGGTTTGAAAAAGCATGTGCAATCTCTGAGATTAGTGATCTTGTTCCCTCTAAAACAACAAGAAAAGATGCATCCAATAAATACGAACGATACGAAACTATTGTTCTCTCTTCAGACTTTTGGTCCGCCTTTGGAAGATTACCGGTAACCGTGTGAAAATCCGTCAATATTCCTCCGGGCTTATTTATTCGAACGCCCAT
>Ga0123356_10006538_pt1 | contig 11741 bp, 7 predicted proteins | sample TergutEmb28metaG_2_FD_92546 | JGI IMG/M metagenome (GOLD analysis project Ga0123356, IMG submission 92546) | Embiratermes neotenicus P3 segment gut microbial communities from Petit-Saut dam, French Guiana - Emb289 P3 | ecosystem: Host-associated > Arthropoda: Insects > Digestive system > Gut ... | reverse complement strand
TTTTTCAATAAAAAGAATGTATAAATCATAATTACCATAAGCTGCTCCTTTGAAGTGTTGTTTATAATAATCAGTTTGACTTTTATCTATTGTTTGCATTCTTACATACGGCGGATTCCCAATCACCACATCAAACAACCCCTTATCCTCTTCTTCCCCTCTGCGTCCTCCGTGCCTTTGTGCCTTTGTGTGAACCTCTTCTCTCTCTCCTTCTTCCCCTCCGCGTCCTCCGCGCCCCCGCGCCTCCGCGAGAGTCTTTTCCGAACCCCCCCGTTCGTGTTGGTTCGTGTGGTTCGTGGTTAAAAATTTAAACTCATCCCCCCAATCAAAACAATTAACCCTAATCCGATCATCCTCATTAAAATCAAGATCACCCTGAGCATAAAAATCATTCCCAATAAGGCTATTCCCGCATTTAATATTATTCTCAAGGGAAGGAAGCAAAGTAGAAGAATACTTAAAAAGCCAGTCCTTATGCTGCTTGCCCTCGTTCTCCAAAAGTTTTAAATACAGGGATAATTTGGTAACCTCTACCGCCTGACTATCAATATCAACGCCAAAAATAGTGCTGGTTAGTACATGCTGTTTTTCCTCAATCGTAAGTTTGTATGAATCAATGCCGGCTTTGTATATTTTATTCTTTTTTAAAGAAGTTTCCAGATTTTTATCCTGAGTATAATAATCAAGATGATAATTCAGCAAATACTGGTAGGCGCCAACAAGAAATGAACCAGAACCGCAGGCAGGATCGCAGATTTTAATCTGGGCGATTTCATTCGGCGTTTTGTTTTTAATTTTTTCGCCGACTGTATTTTGTACGATATAATCGACAATGTACTGAGGTGTGTAATAAACACCGCCAGCTTTTTTTACTTCGGGCTTTTCTTCGATAATGGCAGTGCGGGTATCGCCTTTAACGCCGCGGAAACGAATCGTCTTGCCAAGAAATCTTTCGTAAATACTGCCAAGAATCTCTATCGGCAGTACGGAAAATTCATAAGGACATTTAGGATAATATAAATTGACAATGATGTTTTTAAGTGTTTTATCTTCGACGTTAATTTTATCGATCCAATCTATTTGTGCAAAAAGCCCCGCATTATATTTGATGTTGGCATTTGTAAAAAGATGAATAAGTTTTTCGTAGATATTTTCTGTTTTGATTACATCTAAAAGCAGATTTTCACTTTCTATGCCTTTGTCTTCGGCGATACGCAGGAAAACAATGCGGTCGATTATTTTTTGTACAACCGTGTTAAGATCGTAAATATTAAGCGTCTGATTATTTTTAGCGATATTTTTTGCTAATTCAACGCGCCATTCTTCGATAAGCGCCAGAAGATCTTCATCTACTTCCGATGTGCCTTTTTTGTTTTTATTGGTTTCGATATATTTGTCAAAACTACCCTTAAAAATTGCATCTTGCGTAAAAGTATCACGGAAAAAATCAAAGTGTTCTTCATACTGGTCAAAAGTAAAGTAGGCAATGCGGGCTGTACCGGCTTTATCATTCATATCCGGTTTTATGCGAGTGTTATAAACGGCAAATTCCGCAAAGTTGGTTAATATCGAAATTGACAAACCTGCTGAGTAGCCGTAACGCCGAACCTGATAAGCTGCATCAGCAGTATCTTTAATATTGACCGAAGGCTTTTTTGCCTCCACAAAAAACTTTCGCACACCGCCGATACGGAAACTGTAATCAGGGGCTTTTTGAGCTCCGTCGATTTTCACCTTGTCTTCCCGTACAACATCACGATACGTTTCAGAACCGCCCTTTTTGTTGGTAACATCCCAATCCAATAAAGTGAAGAACTCATCGATAAAGTCGGCTCGTGTATTGGCTTCGTCGTATTTGCTGTTTTTATACTGGTCAATATTGGCAGAAAAGCGGGAAACCAGGGTACGAAGCTGTTTTAGGTGATCATTTTGAGACATAAATTATTATAATATGAAAAGGTATTAAAAATCAATATTGAGTTTTATTGGAAAATGGGGCAATAATTATTACAAAGGAGCCCCGCCCCATGCCAAGAAAACCAATAACATCCCCAAAAGCAATTTCCGCAGGACCATATTCTCATGCAATCGACTCAGAAGGATTGGTATTTTTATCAGGACAAACTCCGGTAGATTATACTACCGGTAAAATTGTTGAAGGAGACATTAAAGTTCAGACACAGCAATGTTTTAATAATTTGTTTGATGTTTTGGAGGCAGCAGATTTAACGCCGGATGATGTTCAAAAAGTTAATGTTTATTTAACTGATATGAATAATTTTTCCGCAATGAATGAGGTTTATAAGAAACAGTTTTCTGAACCGTATCCTGCAAGAAGCACAATTGGCGTAGCGTCATTGCCGTTGGGATCCGGAATAGAGATTGAAATGATAGCCCGTAAAAAATTATAAAGATTGTCTGCGCAGTTTTCTTAATTCAAAGAAAATTAAAACGCCGGTAACAAGAAAGGAAAATCCGTCGGCAACAGGAGTTGCTGTAACTACACCCCAAAGACCCCATACTTTGCCGAAGATTAGTATGCAGGGAATAAGGGCGATACATTGCCTTAACATAGAAAGAAAAATTGATGTTTTTGGGCGGCCTGTAACTACAAACAGATTAGTTGAAACTACCTGAAAACCTGCGACAGGAAGTAAAAGCATCATAATGCGCATTGCTCTGGGAGCAAACTCCATTATTGCGTCGCTTCCGTTAGGCGCAAAGATACTGACCAGCTGCACAGGGAAAAGCTGAACAATTATAAAACCTAAAGTACATATTGAAGTAGCGGCGGCAATTGCGCCTAAATATGCACGTAACACGCGGTTAAATTGTTTTGCGCCGTAATTGTAGCCAAGTATCGGCTGTGCGCCCTGATTGATGCCGAATACAGGCATAAGTATCAGCATTAAAATGGCGCCGATTATGTTCATTCCGGAGAGAGCAACGTCTCCGCCGTTTGCCACGCCAAGCGCGGCTTCACCGTACCAGCCCATGCTTTTATTGTATAAAAGCTGAACTGCGGACATTAAAAACTGAAGCATGGATTGTGCGGAACCAAAAGCCATTATCTGTAATATGATGGAAAGATTTGGTTTTAATATGCGGAAGTTAAGCCTTACAACAGCCTTTTTGCTTAATATAAATCTAAGTATATAAACGGTTGATGCAGCCTGAGCAATAACTGTAGCCCAGGCGGCGCCTTCGACACCCCACTTAAACCATAAAATAAAAATTGCATCCAGAATGATGTTCAGAACAGCGCCGAGAATCATTGCAATCATGGTAACAGCAGGGAACCCCTGCGCTCTTGTACAATGAGATAAACCAAAACTTACCATGAAAAAAACACATCCGTAGAGTGTTATGCGAAAATATTCCCTTGCGTAACCAAGTGCCTCGCTGTCCTTTGGCGCTCCCATCAGCGAAAGAATTGGGTCAAGAAAACAAAGTCCCGCAATGGTAATTATCAGTCCTGCGCCAATCAGCAGAAAAAAACAATGATTAAGAGCGTTCTCTGCTTCATGTTTTTTGTTTTGCCCAAGCCGCATGGAGATCATATTTGCCGCTCCAATGCCGAACAGCATTGCAAAAGCCATGCCTACTGTCATAAGCGGCAGCACAAGAGAAATACCGCCGAGCGCGATTTCATTTACTGCCTGCCCGACAAAGATACGATCAACCACATTGTAAAGAGCATTTACAAGCATCCCTGTAATAGCAGGTATCGAGAATTTTAAAAGCAGCCTGCCGATGGATTCCGTTCCAAGGCGATTGGGTCCTGCCGCAGCAGCATTTTCTTTATTCATTTTACCTGGTTAAAAAAACCATCTTTCCAGTTAAATCTGCCTGAATTGGGAAGAGGTGAATTTTCGCTGATGGAGCGCATTAAATCTTTATATTCTGATTTCTTTATTGAAGAGCCGGATAGATCAATGATAAAACGCCCAAATCCCGCTTCCTTTAAAAAAGGAATTTTATCAATTATGGAAAAATGTTTTTTTGGGTAAACATGAGAACCTTCCCTATCCGCAGAAAAAGAAAAACTTTCGCCCATGTTATCTGTAAACGATTTTATTTTAACGATAGAACCAATATCTGCGCGGATATTGAATAGCAAAGGCCATGCAAAGACCGTAATAAAAAACTTTGAATGTAAAAAATTTCGTTTTTTTCCTGCTTTGTATCCGGAAACTTCGCTGCAGGTCCGCTCCAGGTTTTGCCTGTTATTTTCCAGAGGCGTAACAAAACCATCTACGCCGTATTTTCCTACGGTAAATGAGGATGTTACAAACGAAAGCGCCCATGAATTAAATGTATAAAGCCAGGGACCCGCTATCAATCTTGTTTTTTCCAAATCTCTGAACATGGAAAAATGTCCGGGATTATTAGCCATATACAGATAGTAGCCTTTTTCATATAATTGTTTTATTTCTTCTGCCATTACCTCGTTTTCGTAACCGGCTATTTCCTGCGGGAACCATGGATCCAATGTCAATATAATTTCTGACGGTTTAAACGGGAGTATTTTATCAGATAACAAATATCTTGCATTTTTCCTGGATAGGGTAAGCATTACCTTCTGCGGACGGGATGATTGCACAATAAATAAATCTTCAGGACGTGATACTGCAACATAAAGCCCTTCCGGGAAAGGATCATGTTTTTTAAAATCTTCCCTGCGGGGAAATGTAATTTGCACAAGCGGCGCTCTTTCTCTGCCCGGCCCTCTGCCGCCTGTATTTTTAGCAGCAGCAACCGGCGCGTATCGTTTGCGCATTTCTTTTGTCTGTATCAGGTAAACGTGGTCACCTAACGAAGAATTCTCGGGAGCGGAAATCCAAAAGCCGCCAGCTTTTTTCTCTGCAAATGTCAGTTTATGCGAAACCCTCCCGGTATCATCACTGCTGTGTATCCGCACAGAATCCCTTGCAGACAGTGTAATTCCCCGCCCGGGAGAAACAAATATCTGTCTTTCGGCAGAGGGCATCCCCTTCACCTTCAAAACCGTCCCAAGACTAATCCCCGTCCCCCCATCCTGCCCCGGCTCCAACCAATCACCCCTCTTCTCCTCTCCCCCTCTTCCCTCTTCCCCCTCTTCCTCTTCTCCGCGTCCTCTGCGCCCCCGCGCCTCCGCGAGAGTTTTTCCCCCTCTTCCCGGCAACCCGTCAAACAAATACTGCGTCTTAGGACGCGCAAAATCATTCCGTAAAATCTCCGCACCCTGTTCGATACTGTGCCGTATCCGCCCTTCGTCTCCATGCATAACAGCGTCAGCAACAAGCCTGTAAGCGGAAACAACAGCGCCCACATAAGACGCGCTCTTCATGCGTCCTTCAATCTTAAGCGCTTTAATTCCCGCTGCAGCCAAATCCGGCACTCGCTCCAGCAATTGCAAATCGTTGGGGCTGAAGAAATAGCTCGCAGAGTTTTCGCCGTCATTGCAATGATACAATCTCCTGCATGCCTGAGTGCACATTCCCCTATTTGCAGATTTACCGCCCAGAAAACTGGAAAAAAGACAAAGCCCGGAAATACTGATGCAAAGCGCACCGTGAACAAAAACTTCAAGTTCAAGATTTGTTTCGGTTTTAATGCTGCGCAGTTCTTCAAGAGAAAGTTCCCGTGCCAGAACTACGCGGGAAAAACCATGACGTGAAAGCGCGTTTGCGCCCCTTGCGGAAGCAATATTCATCTGTGTAGAAGCATGAAGTTTAAGCGAAGGAAATTCCGATCTGCACATGGCGGCAACGCCGAAATCCTGTACAATTAGCGCATCCGGCCCCTGATCGGCAAGATATTTGAGAAGCTGGTACATACGATCGGCTTCGCGCTGTTCATAGACCGTATTTACCGTAACATATACTTTTTTACCCATTCGCCCAAGAGAGCGTAACGTGCTTTCAAATTGCGCGTATGTAAAATTGGTGCTTCTTAACCGCGCGTTAAAATCTTTTAATCCAAGATAAACAGCATCTGCGCCTTCCCCGATAGCCGCATCAAGCGCTTCAGGCGATCCGGCAGGAGCCAGAATTTCAATAGTCATATGAATATTATAGACGTTTTCAGAAAAATATGCTATTATCAATATATATGTCAGATAATAAAAACGCTAAATTAGCAACAATCCGTCACTCGGTAAGCCATATTATGGCACAGGCAGTAGTTAAACTTTTCCCCGAAACCAAAACCGCCATCGGTCCTGCGATCGAAAACGGTTTTTACTACGATTTCCTTTTTTCAAAGCCCATTACATCCGATGACCTTTCAGTCATTGAGGCTGAAATGAAAAAAATCATTGACAGCCGTCAGGATTTTGTTAAAGAAACTTTAAACCGCAATGATGCGCTTATGCTGTTTGCCCGGGAGCCGTTCAAGTCTGAACTTATCAAGGAATTGCCGGAAGACGATGAAATATCAGTTTATGAAAACAGAAATGCCAATGGTGATATTGAGTGGGGCGACCTTTGCAAGGGCCCGCATGTTGAAAATACAAGAGAGATTAATTCTGCAGCTTTTAAACTGCAAAGCATAGCCGGTGCATACTGGAGAGGTGATGAAACCCGTCCAATGCTTACCCGCATTTACGGAACAGCATGGGAGAACCCAAAAGATTTAAAAGCCCATCTTGCTTTTCTGGAAGAGGTGGAAAAAAGAGATCATCGCCGTGTTGGAAGAGAGATGGATCTTTACTCAACCCACGAAGAAGCGGGAGCAGGTCTTATCTACTGGCATCCCAACGGCGGCAGGATGAGGGTAGCCATCGAAGATTTTTGGCGGCAGCTTCATTACAGCAATGGTTATGAGATACTTTATACGCCTCATATCGGGAAAAGCTGGCTTTGGGAAAAATCGGGGCATCTTGGTTTTTACAAAGAGGGAATGTACAGCTCCATGAAAATAGACGAAAACGATTATTATATCAGGCCGATGAAATGCCCGTTTCATATAATGATTTATAATAACAAGGGACGTTCCTACCGTGACCTTCCCCTTCGCTGGGCGGAACTCGGTACTGTGTACCGCTATGAACGTTCCGGCGTTTTGCATGGTCTTTTGCGGGTACGCGGTTTTACCCAGGATGATGCGCACATCATCTGTACGCCTGATCAAATGGAAAGCGAGATTCGAGAAGTGCTGCGCTTTAGCCTCAGCTTATGGAATGTTTTTGGTTTTACGGAAATCAAAGCGTATCTTGCCACAAGGCCAAAAGAAAGTGTCGGCGAGCAGGAACGGTGGGATGCTGCTCTTGTAAGCTTGCGTAACGCGATAGATGCCGAAGGTCTTGCTTACGAAATTGACGAAGGCGGCGGCGCTTTTTACGGACCAAAGATCGATCTTAAGGTTAAAGATGCGCTTGGCAGAGAATGGCAGATGACAACAATTCAATTTGATTTTAACGAACCCGAACGTTTCGATATGACATTTGTGGATAACGACGGTCAGCACAAACGCCCCTATATGATTCACCGCGCGCTTTTGGGCAGCCTTGAAAGATTTTTCGGCGTGCTCATTGAACATTTCGGCGGCGCTTTTCCTGTGTGGATTGCGCCTGAACAGGTCGCTGTAATTCCCGTATCGGAAGTGTTTAACGAGTATGCAGAAAAAGCCGCAGGGCAGATTAAAACACGAGCAGCCGGCAATTTACGGGTAACAGCAGAGCTAAGCGATGATCGCATGAACGCCAAAATCCGCAATTGCCAAACCCGCAAAATTCCCTACATGCTTGTTGTAGGGCAGCGTGAGGCAGATGAGGGCACAGTATCAATACGTCTTCGTGACGGAAGACAGCTCCCCGCAATGAAACTTGATGATTTTGCGGCGTATGCTATCGAAAAAGTTGTTAGCCGCTCTTTGGAATTATAATAGACCGAATTTCATTGACCTTTTCCCAAATTTTATTATTTTATAAGTAATAGGGATATATTCTGACGTCATCGATTTTTATTCGCTTATTGGAGGAATTCTATGAAAGATAGAACGGTCAGGATTCTCAATATTTTAGCAAATAACAAGAGTATTAAAATAACACTGTTAGCAGAATTAATTGATGTTTCCCAGGCAACATTGCGTAAAGATTTGGATGGTCTGGAAAAACGAGGCATTATACAGAGGATTCACGGCTATGCAAGCCTTGAAGGGGCAGATATAATTGGCAGGCGGCTTGCATTTGATTATTCAATTAAACGAAAAATTGCCAAAGCAGCAGCGCAAATAGTTCAGGATGGTGAAACCATAATGGTAGAATCCGGCTCCTGCTGCGCAATGTTTGCAGAAGAACTGGCTCATTCCAGAAAAAATGCTACAATTATTACCAATTCCGTTTTTTTATCAATGTATGTAGGCAAACTTGCCGGGTTAAAAATAATTCTGCTTGGCGGATATTACCAGCCTGACTCGCAGGTAGTTGTCGGACCAATGACAGCAAAAAGCATTGAATCAATTTATTTGGACAAATTCTTTTTGGGCACCGATGGTTTTATTCCGGATCATGGGTTTACCGGAAAGGATTATTACCGCGCAGAAACCGCATTAGCGCTTGCCAGGCACGCCAATAATATTTTTATATTGACAGAAGCCGCCAAATTTTCACAGCGCGGTGTTTACAATTTGCTTCCGTTTGAAACCCTTGATGGTGTTTTTACAGATGATAAAATTCCCAAAGAAGCCGAAGCAATTCTGGCAAAGAATAAAGTGCAGCTGTATAAAGTTCCTGCCATTGATGAGGTTATCAAATGGCGCCAGTATCCCGGTCAGCCGCCGATTTTATACAAGGAGAAAGTAGAGAACTAGAAATTTTTTAGTATTTCCAGCAGCCGTTCTTTGTTTATCGATCTTAAAAAACTGGCTAAACGCGGACCTTGCTCTTTGCCGATTAATGCCTGATACGCGGCGCCAAAAAGCGCTTTGCCGTCAATACCTGCTTTTTCCGCTGCCGCATAAATCGCTGTAGCGCAGGTTTTGTCGTCTGTGAATTCCTCAATTTTGCTGATAACATCATCCCGCATAATGCGAACTGCGTTTTTTTCTGTATCAGATAACTGCCGTCCGGGTGTTTCACCTGCTGCCAGTAAACGAAAACGAAAATCTTCCGGGGCGCAGTTTTCTATCCAGTACTTTGCGCATTCAGAGCGCGCCCTTAGAGCCGGAAGATGATGCGGCTGGGCATCCAAATCCAGAAGCGCTTTTTCAATGTCGCCGTCTGCTATTTGAATAAGGTTGCACAAGTGACGGAACGGAACTTGATATGGCGCAGGTTTATCTTCAATACGCGGTGTTTTTCCGTCTTCGCTAACCTGCGAAAGTTCATAAATACGCCGTTCTTTCTGATACGCCGCCTCGTCTTTGGCAGCTTCTATTTTACGAGCAATGCGCTCATTTTTATCGTAGTCTTCGTAAATTTTAATTACATCCAGATCAAAAGAAATTGTAAATTCTGTATTTGGCCTTGTTCCCGCAAAAAGAAAACGCGTCACTTCCGGCGTGTACACATTCAATACATCATCCAGAGTGATAACATTCCCTGATGACGACGACATTTTCCCGGGAAGCCCCTTGGTACCGATAAAATCATAACGGAAGGTGACAGGCGCATTCCAGCCGTAAACATCCTTGCAAACATGTTTTGCCGTGTCGAAACTTCCGCCCTGAGAATGATGATCCTTTCCAGCCGGCTCAAAATCAACTTTTTCGTATTCCCAGCGCATCGGCCAATCGATACGCCACGAAAGCTTAATGCCCTTTGCTGTTTTAATATCCAGCTTTTCCGCACAGCCGCATTTTTTACACTTGTAACTTAAACCCCAATCGCCGTCCTCAGACGAAACGTCTGCGCCTTCAATCTCGGTTTCGTCTTTATTGCACTTTTCGCAAAAAACACTGACAGGCCACCACTCACCCTGAATCTTGTGATCCTCATCGCGGAACTTGTCCAAAATATTTTTTAACACATCACGCTTTTCCAGCGCCTTGCGGATACCATCGGCATATACGGAAGATCGGTATTTTTCCGCCTGATAAATAAATTCCGGGAATATTCCCACTTTCGGCAATGTGTTTTCTACATCAACTTCATGATGACGGGCATAGCTGGAGTCCCTCTCCCAAGGATCGGGAACCATAGTAATAGGCAAACGAAGGCAATCCTCCAGTTCCGCCTGCTTGGGCATATTTGCAGGAACTTTCCGGAACACATCATAATCGTCCCAGGAATAAATAAAGCGTACATTTTTACCCATGTCACGCAGCGCGCGCACCACAAGTTCCACAGAGATAATTTCCCTAAAATTCCCGATATGCACGCTGCCCGATGGCGTAATCCCCGACGCGCAAGTGTACTGCTCCTTCGCGCCCTTTTCAAAGATAATCTTCGCCGCCGCCTCATCAGCCCAATGGTAGGTTGTTGTTGGTTTCATAGTGTAATTGTATAAAAAAAACCGGTGCCTGTCACCAGACAACAGTGTCTGACACCTTTGGTCTTAGTAAATTTGTATTTTATTTGTATAGTTTTCCATACACTTTTATGCAAAATTCTTATAAATTGATGTTTGAACGGTTTGATGATTTTCCTTAACTCTATAATATATATAGATTTATGATATGATGATTTATGTTAAACTGGCTTGGCACAGTTATTGCTATTAGTATGATATGGAAAGAGCAATGTCTTTAATTCAATCTATGTTCTCAAGTAATGCTGTGCGCAATGAATTAAAAACAGAGATTATCAGAAAGGTTATTCATTTTTTAATCGCTCTTACTCCTTCCATGGCTGCTGTAAATAAAGCCGCTACGGTGTTTATTCTTGTAATTGGGACTTTGGGTTATACATTGATGGAATACCTGCGTCTTTCCGGCGTGAAGGTACCCGTTATTTCAATGTTAACCAGTATGGCATCCCGTCCGCGCGACATAGGACGGTTTGTGATGGGGCCGGTAACTTTGGGTTTGGGCGCTCTTCTTGCTCTCCTGTTGTATCCGTCTCCTGCCGCAGCCATCGCTATTTATGCCCTGGCTTTTGGTGACGGCATTGCCAGTCTGGTAGGCAAGTTTTTCGGCAGATTGCATCCGGCTTTTCTTTTCGGCAAAAGTATCGAAGGTTCCATTGCCTGTTTTGCTGCGGTTTTCGTCAGCGCTTATGCCGTAAGCGGCCGCCTGCACGTTGCCTTGATAGCAGCATTTACCGCAACGGCAGTAGAAGCCATGCCGCTGGAAGACTATGACAATTTGGTTATTCCTATAACCGTTGGTTTAGTCGTTCAATTTGTGTTTTAAAAATTTTCTGATTTTTTTTTCATTTTAGCTTGACAAAAAGTTAGAAAAAAATTAGATTTGTATCAGGATATCAAGGGGGAACAATTGCTTTCGGGCAGGGTTCCCGCAACCGGGATTTATCGGGAATTCTTCAGAGAACAGATATTACCGTGCCTTACATTCGTTAAGGCATCAGTGCCAATCTTCTTTGAGAAAGCGCGCGTTTTGGGGTCTGCGAAAGCAGGTTTCATGCGTAAACCCATGCGCTTTGCATCCAAAGGATGCGCACAAGAAAAAAGAATAATTTTTTCAGAAAAAGCTTGACAAAGTGCCTTTTGTGTGGTACTTTCTAAATCCTTGCGCATTTTTTTTTGACGCAGGGGAAGGGGCTAGTAGGCTCCAGGAAACCGTAAGGTTTCAGAGATATTTGGCAACAAGTCTACGATTGAAAAGTTGTAGACATTAGGGAAGGGGAGAGGGTTAAAGCC
>Ga0123356_10006537_pt1 | contig 11743 bp, 4 predicted proteins | sample TergutEmb28metaG_2_FD_92546 | JGI IMG/M metagenome (GOLD analysis project Ga0123356, IMG submission 92546) | Embiratermes neotenicus P3 segment gut microbial communities from Petit-Saut dam, French Guiana - Emb289 P3 | ecosystem: Host-associated > Arthropoda: Insects > Digestive system > Gut ... | reverse complement strand
CACGCGTTTGCCGGGTGCGAAAAGCTGGCGTCCGTAACAATTCCTAACAGCGTTACGTTTATCGGCAGGCACGCGTTTTGGAAATGCGGAGCCCTGAAGTCCGTGACGATTCCAAACAGCGTTACATCCATAGAGCAGGGCATGTTCAGCGGCTGCCGCAGTTTAGAGTCCGTGACGATTCCAAACAGCGTGAAATCTATCGGGAAGGCCGCGTTTAATTATTGCACGAACCTGAAATCCGTAACAATCCCGAACAGCGTGACGGAAATCAACGAGTACGCGTTTGCCGGCTGTAAGAGATTGAAGTCGGTATCAGTCCCCGGCAGCGTAAGGTCTATCGGCCAATACGCGTTTTCCTATTGCGACAGTTTGGCTTCCGTCAGGCTCCGCGAAGGGCTCCTTACCATAGGGCCGGACGCGTTCAGAAACAGCAAAAATCTGGCGGCCCTGAATATCCCTAAAAGTGTTTTGGCTATCGGCGAACGCGCGTTTGAGAGAACCGCTCTGCCGGCGGACCGTATGGTTGCCCATATTGACAAATTGAAAGCCGCGACATCCATAACAATTCCAAAAGGCGTTACCGCTATCGCCGCTGACGCGTTCTTGGGTTACAGGAACCTGACGTCAGTGACGATTCCGGAGGGTGTTATTGCTATCGGGGAAAGAGCGTTTAACGGCTGCGAGAACCTGACATCGGTGGCCATCCCCAAGAGTGTGGCGCGCATTGAGGCGCAGGCGTTTTTCGGTTGCGAGAAACTTACCGATGTGACGCTGCCTGACGGCTTGACGTATCTCGGAAATTTCGCGTTTGCACACTGCAAAAATTTGACATCTGTGGTAATCCCCGGCGGCGTGAAATCTATCGAAAAGGGCACGTTTGAATCCTGTATAACGCTCACATCTGTAACGATCCCTAATGGTGTGAAAAGTATAGGAGAAAGCGCGTTTGCAGGCTGTTGGGAGCTTGCATCCGTCACTATACCTAACAGTGTCACAAGTATTGGGGAAGGAGCGTTTTCTTCCTGCAAAAACCTGACATCCATAACGATACCGGACAGTGTAACAGACATTGGGGATAAAGCGTTTCGCGAATCCGGGTTGACATCGGTAACGATCCCCGGCGGCGTGCGCAGAATCAATCAAAGGGTGTTTGCCTATTCTAAAAACCTGACGGATGTAACGATACGGGAAGGCGTTCATATCATCGGGGCAAGGGCGTTTGCGGGCTGTGAAAATCTTACATCCGTCACAATTCCGGAAGGTGTTGTAATGATAGGGCAGGAAGCGTTTTCCGGATGCAAGAACTTGAAGTCCGTCACGCTCCCCAGAAGCGTGGCCACTATCAGAAGCGACGCGTTTAGCGGCACCGGGCTTGCCTCTGTCCCCATACCAGACAACGTAACGGCTGTCGTAGCCGGAATGTATCCCAAAGACATAACCTCTTTGACGATCCCTCCAAGCGCAGCCACTATCGGTGAGCGTGCGTTTCTGGGTTACAAAAACCTGAAATCAGTGACGATCCCGAACAGCGTTACCACAATTGAGGTGCAGGCGTTTCACGGTTCCGGCCTGACATCTGTAACCATCCCCGGCGGCGTAAGGGGTATCAGATACGCGGCGTTTTCCGAGAGCGAAAACCTGATGTTCGTCACGATTTCCGAAGGAGTGCGGTTCATAGAGCAGGATGCCTTCAAGAATAGCGCAAGCCTGCTGTCGGTAACTATTCCAAGCAGCGTAACATCTATCAGAAGGGGCGCGTTTTCAGGTTGCCCGAAACTTGCGTCCGTAACTATCCGCAATCCGGTTCCGCCAGCCACTCAAACATCATCGTCCCGGAGTACGCTGGGAATCGCGCCGCATGTAAAACTGTTCGTCCCGCCGGGCAGCGTTGAAGCGTATAAGAACTGGGAAGGCATTAAAAACGTCTTCCCGATAGAAGATACCTGCAAAACGCTGTACACGTGGGAAGTCGGGCCGGAAGACGACCCCGGCTCCGTCACCGCGTCAATCAGGGGAACACGGCTTGTCGTCCGTGGAAACGGCAGAATTCGCGACGGGGCCTTTAAAGAGTTTTACGGTATCACCGAGGCACAAATACGCAGAGGCATCACGCATATCGGGAACGACGCTTTTTTTAACTGCAAAAATCTGACATCCATAACAATTCCCGCCGGCGTAGTATCTATCGGATCGGGCGCGTTTGAAAAATGCGTTGAGCTTGAATCGGTAACATTGCCGGGCAGCGTAACGCATATAGGGCCGAGGGCGTTCCAAAACTGCAAGAGCCTGACATCCTTTACAATCCCGGACGGCGTGACGGAAATCGAAAATCACACGTTCGCCTTTTCCGGCCTGACAGAAGTAAAATTCCACGGCCGCGTGACGAAAATTGGCGCGGCTGCGTTTATTGGCTGCGTGGATATGAAGTCCGTCAAGATTCCAAACAGCGTGGCATATATCGGCCACGAGGCGTTCCACGCATCCGGTTTGAAATACGCCGCCACCGTTGCCGCCACCGAGGAGTCTGCGGGTATCTTTACCGATGCAAGAGACGGCAACAAGTACAGTACGATAAAAATAGGCAGCCTGACGTGGATGGCGCAGAATCTGAATTATGAGGCCGGCAGGTCGTGGTGTTACGGAAATAATGCCGCCAATTGTAAAAGGTACGGCAGGCTGTACGCATGGAAAGCTGCAACGGAGGCCTGTCCGGCGGGGTGGCGGCTGCCTACCCGTGAAGAGTGGAACGATTTGGTTCAGGCTGCCGGCGGCGCGGCGGCGTGTACAACGCTTAAATCAAAAACCGGTTGGAATACCGGCCTTAAAGTTGTGGAAGGCAAAGTTTATAATGTCGATGGCAACGGTACGGACGACTTCGGCTTTTCTGCGCTGCCGGGCGGCAAACGTAGCGCCGGCGGCAGTTTTAACAATGCCGGTACGGAAGGCGCGTGGTGGAACGCCACAGAGCAGGGCAGAAGTTACGCGTGGGGCCGGCACATATATTCATCATGCTTCATGGACGCGCGGGAACTGTATAGCCACAAGGGCTACGGATACTCCGTACGCTGCGTCAAGGAAGAAGCCGCGGAATCGCCGTGACAAAAGGTGCGTTTCGCATAAAACGAAGTTAAAAGGAGAGAAAGGAAAGTAAAATGAAATCAAAAGTATCGTCTCGCACTGTTAAAGTATCGCTTATTATTATTGGCGTTCTTGTCTTAGCGCTTCTTTCGTTTTTGCTGTTGTGCTCTTGTGCAGGCAGCGGTAAGTTATCGGCGAGCGGGGAGTGTACGTTTTTTGTTAAGGGAGTGCCTATTGAGATGGTGTTTGTTGAGGGGGGGACGTTTATGATGGGGTGCTCTGGGAGAAAGAATTGTTTTTGTAGTGCAGAGCCAGCACATGAAGTAACCTTAAGTAATTTTTACATAGGTAAGTATACTGTGACACAAAAGCAGTGGGTTGCGGTTATGGGGATAAAAAGTCTTGACAGGATAAGGATAACGCATAGAGATGATAATCTTCCAATGAATAATATTAGCTGGAGAGACGCACAAAAATTTATTTCGCGAATAAATTTAAGGACTGATAGAGATTTCCGTTTATTAACAGAAGCGGAGTGGGAGTATGCAGCTCGCGGGGGGCTTAGGAGTAACGGCTATAAATACTCAGGAAGCGACAATATTGATGATGTCGCATGGTATATAGGCAATCGCGTTAGTCGAAACGTATATCCGGTAGGAGGGAAACTGCCAAACGAACTCGGTATATATGATATGAGTGGCAATGTTTGTGAATGGGTTGCTGATTGGTATGCTAGGTATTGTCCATTACCCAAAAAAAATCCGAAAAGAAAACCAACGTATAATTTTTCAATTCGTGGACCATTGTTTCCGCAAGGTCTTTTTTCGGTACCTAGCGCCTACGGCCGTGTGAATCGTGGTGGCTACCATTTTAGCGACCCAGGATGGTGTTCGGTTTACAGTAGGAACGCTACTGAGCCAAGTTTTCGTCGCCCTTCAAACGGTTTCCGTCTTGCCATGAACGCGCCGTCCAAAATCCCATTAAAACACGTAAAAATGGAGGAGGATTTGTGAAACGCTCAAAAACAGCCATCGTATTGACGGTGGGCCTCACCGTTATCCTCGCGGCCCTGATTATTGCAGGGTGCGCGTCTCACGGGAAGGTGCCTGTGCCGGCGGATGTTCCCGAGCCCGCTCCCGCTGCCTTTGACGGGTCAGGGATTGTTCTTGGGGGGGAAGGCGAGGTTATCCGCGCTTTTTCTTTCATGGGGCGGAACGACATTTTTGAGGTTGCGATTAAGGATGGCACGACGGCTATTGAAACGCGTGCATTTAACAATTGCTATAACCTGACATCGGTAACGATTCCGGGTAGCGTGACGAGTATCGGGGATGAGGCGTTTGCCAATTGCCTGCGATTAACATCAATAACGATTCCGGGCAGCGTGACGAGTATCGGAAAGGAAGCGTTTGCCAATTGCGGGAGCTTGACATCAATAACGATACCGGGCAGCGTAACGGAAATTGGCGAGAAAGTGTTTGCTGTGTGCAAAAGGCTGGCATCCCTGACAATTTCTGAAGGCGTTGGCGTTATTGGAGACCACGCGTTTTACCGCTGTTCAAGTTTAGTGTCCGTAACAATTCCGAACAGCGTGACGGAAATAGGAAAGGGCGCGTTTTACTGGAGCAACAGTTTGGAAACCGTGACGATCCCCGCTGGTGTGACGCACATAGGGGATCGCGCGTTCGCCTCGGGCGCTGCGCTGACGGCCATAAACGTTGAGGAAGGCAATACCGCGTATACTTCTGTGGACGGGGTGCTGTTCAACAGGGACAAGACCGTTTTGATGCAGTATCCGGCGGGTAAAAAGGACAGCGTGTATATTATTCCCGACGGTGTGACCGCAATAGCGCCGGGTGCGTTTGAGTTATCCTCAAACTTGAAATCCGTCACAATTCCAGAAGGCGTTACCGTTATTGGATACCGCGCGTTCGCCGAGTGCACTGCGCTGACGGCTATAACAGTCCCGAAGAGCGTGGAGCGTATAGAGGGTGAGGCGTTTAGCGGCTGCCGCAGCCTTGAATCGGTGACGTTTTCCGGCAAGAACCTGACCTCTATCGGCAATGCCGCGTTTAATAACTGCCGAAGTCTGAAATCTGTCAACATTCCCGAGAGCATCACCGCTATCGCTGACAGCGTATTCGCCGGCTGCGGCCGTTTAGAGTCTGTAACAATCCCAAGCAGTGTGAAGTCTATCGGGAGGTACGCTTTTGCCGACTGCGACAGGCTGGCATCAATAACGATACCGAATAGTGTAACGGAAATCGGCAGCAGTGCGTTTTACGGCTGTTCGGACTTGAAATCTGTGACGATTCCAAACAGCGTGATATCCATAGAGAATAACGTATTCAAATATTGCAGCCGTTTAGAGTCGGTAACGATCCCAAACAGTGTGACATCTATCGGGGCTGGTGCGTTTGCTAGTTGCAGAAGCCTGAAATCCGTAACAATACCTGACGGTGTGATAGAAATCGGCGCGGGCGCGTTTGCGTATTGCGAGAGTCTTGCGTCCATCAAGATTCCCGGCAGCGTAAAGTATATTGGCGGCGGCGTGTTCCGTGGCTGCAAGAGCTTAACCTCCGTCACGCTCAACGAAGGGGTCCTGTTCATAGGATTAGACGCATTCTTTGCCGGGGGGTTCGGCAGCTACGAAAAACCTGTGCTCCCGAACATACCCAAAAGCGTTTTGGCTATCGGCAGAATGCTTGGATGCGGAATACCGACAGACGAGCGCATGACAGTTCATATTAACAGGCTGATGAATTCGACCTCCGCCTTAACGATTCCCGAAGGCGTTACCTTTATTCCGTATGAAGCGTTTCGCGGCTATGAAAATCTGACATCCGTCACGATTCCGGAGGGTGTTACTGTTATCGAAAACGGTGCTTTTTCCTCCTGCGAAAATCTGACATCGGTGACCATCCCCAAGAGTGTAACGGAGATTGGCGGCAGGGCGTTTTCAAATTGCCAAAAACTTACAGACGTAACGCTGCCTGACAGCTTGACGTATCTCGGAAAAGACGCGTTTCGGAGTTGTGAAAATTTGACATCCATAGTAATTCCCAACGGTGTGAAGTCTATCGAAAACGGAACGTTTATGCAGTGTACAAAACTCTCATCCGTAACGATCCCGGACGGTGTCACAAGCATTGAGGCACTTGCGTTTGCATTTTGCGAAACGCTCACATCCATAACAATACCGGACAGTGTAACAAGTATCGGCAGTGAAGCGTTCTTGAGATCCGGGCTGACATCGGTAACGATCCCCGGTGGTTTGACGGAAATCAGCGAAAGGGTGTTCGCCGATTCTAAAAACTTGACTGACGTGACGATACGGGAAGGCGTTAAAATTATCAGGGAGGGCGCGTTTTCAGGTTGCGAAAACTTAACGTCAGTCACAATTCCGGAAGGCGTTGTGACCATAGAGCGGAATGCGTTTTACGGCTGTAAAAACTTAAAATCCATTACGCTTCCCAAAAGCGTTATCACTATAGGAAGCGACGCGTTTAGCGGCACCGGGCTTGCCTCCGTACCCATACCCGACAACGTGACGGCTATCGAAGCGGGCATGTATCCCAAAGACATAACGTCCCTGACGATTCCGAACAGCGTTGTTACAATAGGCGCGCGCGCGTTTTTAGACTACAAAAACCTGAAGTCCGTAACCATACCCAACAGCGTTACCGTTATCGGATACCGCGCGTTTGAAGGTTCTGGCCTGACCTCCGTAACCATCCCCGGCAGCGTAAGGGATATCATAGACGCGGCGTTTCTCGACTGCGAGAGCCTGATGTCCATCACGATATCCGACAGTGTGCGGTATATAGGTAAGAATGCTTTCAGGAACAGCGCAAGCCTGTTGTCGGCAACGATCCCGAGCGGCGAGACATTTATCGGAACTGACGCGTTTTCAGACTGGCCTGTACTTGCGTCCTTAACTCTCCGCAACCCGGTTCCGCCAACCATTCGAGATTCGACATTCCGGAATACGCTGGGAACCGGGTCGCAGGTAAAGCTCTTCGTCCCGTCGGGCAGCGTCGAAGCATACAGGAATTGGGGCGGTATTGAAAACGTCTTCCCGATAGAAGAAACCGGCAAGGCGGGGCACACATGGGAAGTCGAGCCGAGAGCGTTCGATACTTCCGTTCAGAAATATGCCGCCGTTACCGCTGCCGAGGAGGCTGCCGGTATTTTTATTGATGCAAGAGACGGCAACAGGTACCGTTCGGTGAAGATAGGCGGTTTGACGTGGATGGCTCAGAACCTGAATCATAAAACCGGCAGGTCGTGGTGTTTGGAGAATAAAGCCGCCAACTGCGAAAGGTACGGCAGGCTGTACAACTGGCAAACCGCTATGGAGGCCTGTCCGGCCGGGTGGCGGCTGCCGACCGGTGATGAGTGGGATGATTTGGTTAAGGCCGCCGGCGGTATGGCGGCGTGTGCAGTGCTTAAGTCAAAAACCGGTTGGAATACCGGCGTTAAAATGGTAGAAGATACAGTTCATAATGTCGATGGCAACGGTACGGACGACTTCGGTTTTTCCGCCCTGCCCGGTGGCAAACGCAGAAGCAACGGCACTTTCAACTACACCGATAGTACGGAGGGTCTGTGGTGGAACGCCACAGAAAGGGAGTCGCTAGACAGGTGGTTGAAGCCCGTAGAGGGGGAGAAAATACTTGCGTGCTGGCGGAACATATATTCGTCGTGCATGTGGAGTATACGACAGCGGAGCAGCAGGGCTAAGGATGACGGGTTATCCGTACGCTGCGTCAAGGAAGAAATCGCGGAATCGCCGTGACAAAAGGTACGCTTCGCGTTCCGGCGGTTATGCATATCAGCGTGTTGGTGATGGCACCGGTTATTGGTACGGTTGTGCCGGTAAATGTGTCTTGGAAGTCGAATAAAACCGCGCTAGGAGAGAAAAACTATGATTAAGCCCCTATCTCTCCGGGACAGCAATATCCTGTTCGTTCTCAGCGAACGCGTTTGGGGCGATAAACTTCACGCCGCGCGGGATGTTTACGTCTGTGAGGCGGTTGCGCGCGAACGCCTCAGAGCCTATCGCTCTTACGCCTCTTCCGATAGTGATGCGTGTGATTTGATTGTCAGCGAACGCACCATCTCTGATAACGGCCACGCGCTTGGGAACAGCGGCGCTTGTTAACCGGTTGTGCGCGAACGCCTCTTCTCCGATATGGGCCACGCCGTTCGGTATTGTAACACGGGACAGCGCGTTGTACGCAAACGCTCTTTCCCCTATGTCGGCCACGCTGCCGGGGATAGCGGCATTAGTGAGTTCGTTGGCCAAAAACGCTTCGGCCCCGATAGCGCGTACTCCGTTGGGGATAGCAATGCCGGTGAGCCTGTTTTGCATAAACGCCCTGTCCCCTATAACTGTTACGCCGTTTGGGATAGTAACGCGTACGATACCCCTGTCGGCAAACGCGTCTTTCCCTATTTCGGCGACTGTTTTACCGTCTAATTTTGAGGGGATGTCCAATATCGTATCGTTTCCGGCATAGCCGATTATCGCCACCGATTTCCGCTTGCCCGTCGGCCTTACCTTAAAATCTCCGGCCGTGTAGTTCTCGAACTCGTCGTTGTATTTGCCGCCGTATTTGTTTTTGCTTTCCCAGTTGTACGTTTGAAGCAGGTAAAGTCTCTTGTCTTTGACTTTCCGCAGGTTGTCTTCATCTGACACATAATCGGGCAGATAATTTTCGTACACAAAGTCGCCGCCGTCGCTGAGCGCATAATAAATCATGTCACGGGCGCTGTTGTGGTAGAAATAGAGTTCCGGATCGTCCATCGCACGGGCCATATCCGCTATCAACATGTGTTTTGTGGCGTTGGATACGCTCCACGGGCCGACTGATGAGAGTATGAGCAGCGCGCCGAGCGTTATGGGTATCCACTTGACGCCCCGCGCGTTTGTGAAGAAGAGGTACGCGTAGATTCCGTAAAACCAGAGGTTCAGGAGAATAAGGTAGCCGCGCATTATTGTCATGCCGTATTCGTTTACGCGTATGGTTATTGCGACAGTCATCAATATAAGCAGCGGCAGGATCGCCGCGCAGAACCAACGCGACTGCTTCGCGATGGAGAGGCTGTAGTTTGAGGGGGGGTGCCAGTAGACGCACTCGCTGTCTTCGTCGAAATCCTCGTCGAACGCTTCGTCTTCGTAGGGGCTTTCCCCGCGCAGGCGCGATGGGTACAGGAGCATTATGGCCAATAGCCCGCCGGCCGCGAGGATGAATATCGGCACCGCGATATGTTCCGGCAGCGCCTCCGTTTTGCCTTTCACCCACAAATCCCAGTGATACAGGTAGTATACGTACAAAGATATCGCGTATATCGCGATAACCGGCCTCAAAAATAATCCGGCCGCCTTGGGGAACCGGTTTCTGGCGGCTTTGTTGTTGTGTTTGGCTTTTTTGCCCGGTATGTGCGCCATGACCCAGAGCGGCAGGAACAGTATGTAACAGAATAAAAATATACTCGTCTCGGCTGACATCGACGCGGGGCAGCAACCGCAGTGCCCTAAATTAAATATTGATGTCAGCATTACCTTTAAAAGGATGCCGATGGCGCCGGCGACCGTGAAATGGAGGCATATCCGTGAAAAGAAGTTCCCAAACGCGATGTCCCCGCCCTTGCCCCAAAACGGGATAAACACCAGCAGCGCGGCGCCGGCCGCGATTGCTAGGGCTTCCAAAAAACTGAATATTAAAAACCCCTGCAAGACTTCCGTGCCGATTAACCTGAGAGCCGGTAAAAAATCAAACCATCCGGAATCTAAGAAGTAGTGGTGCTGCGACATCGGGGTCTGCCCAAAGTAACTGTACGCGCCCCACAGCAGCGTCACCGCCGCTGTCGCGGTGTGCAGTTTCAACCCGCGGAGATGGTCCTCAAGCCACAGCGCGGCCGCCAAACTGACCGGCACGCCTCCGAAAAAAAACACATACAGCCGTATATTGTCAATACCGGAGTTAACGCCGCCCGAGGACAGCTTCACCGCCAACCAAACTAACAGTAAAACGCTGACCGGAAAGCGCACCGCCATCCGCACGGTTTTTCTTCCGGTGGCCCAGTTAATGAAAGTTGTGGTTTTCATAAGTTCAACTATAAAGATAATACTTACCGCGTAGCCGTGTCAATACAAACCCGCGGTGCATCTGCAATACCGTCCTGTCATTCTCCCCCCAAATTTGGTTTTGAGAGGGAAATGTTATATATTATGATAGTTGCCCTTATATTTTGATGGAGCTGAATACCCGTGAAACTGTACGCCGTTATTCCTGAACCTTTCAAAAGTAGAAATCCGCTGAACGATTTCAAGATACCGGCAACGCGCCGTGCCGTCCTAATTGCAGCCGCGTTCATGGTTGCGGTTGGCTTTTGCGCTGCGGCCTACGCGTGTTCCGCCTGCGCATACAGGCGTCAGCCGACATTTTTTCAGCACATCGCCCTGCACACCGAGACGATACGACGGGGCGGTACGGAGGCTGCGGGGGCATATTACAGCAGGGGCCTTGCTTTTTACCGTATTGCAGCCGGTGAGCATGAGGACTTGGGGTTGTCTTCACGCAAGGAGGCCTATGACAGGGCGCTCGCCGATTTGAACGAGGCGGTGCGGTTGAGCGCTAACAGCCGGGAGCCGGAGCGCAGGAAGAGGTATTTTAAGACGAGGGGCAATATCCACTTAAACCTCGGAAACTTCGTTCTCGCGGCAGTTGATTATTCGGAGGCGATACAGCTTAATCCTGACGATAAGATCAACAGTAATTCTTGGCGGTCCTACGTTCTCAGTGATGGCCTTTACTTTTCCAGAGGGGCCGCGTATTATTTAGCTGGCGCTTACGACAAGGCGATAACGGATTTTGAGACGGCGCGGCGCACGCGCGTTGCCGATGATGAATTTTTGGCTGAGACGGCGATAGAGTTTGCCAAAAAGAGGATAGCGGCGGGAGGCGGGCCGCCCTCTGAAGCGGAGCGGCAGTATTTCAGGGGGCTTGTCTACTACAATAATTACGATGTTGATATCGAAAGTTATGGTATCAAATACTTCGAAGCGGCGCTGAAACTCGACACCGCCAACGCGGAGTATCACCGCATGCTGGGGCTGGCGTATGCCTGGCCGTTAGATTATATTGAGGTACGATTTGCAGGGCCCGACGGCAGTGACCGCACACATGCCATGCAGCATTTGGCGGAAGCGGTACGCCTCGCGCCCGGCGAGGCTAAAAATTACGCCGCGCGAGCGCGTGTAGGCGCTTCGCTCGACGCCGCCGGCTACAAACAGGCGGCATTACGGAAACGGTTAAAACTCGACGAGAAAAAGGATACAGCTATAGTTACGAAGGTGGTCTCAATAGTTGATTACACTCAGGCGATAAGGCTTGCGCCCCACGTACCGGAATATCGTATCGGAAGAGCCTCCATGTATCTGATACGGGAAGATTACAACAAAGCCCTTGCCGACTATCTTGAAGCAGTGCGGTTAGATACCGGCATCATCTACCGCACCCGGGCGTTGGCGGCAAGGGACGATGCGAGGTGGGCCAACATGTTGATGGGATACCGTGACAGTACATTCGACAGGATGCTTTGCGCGGAATTGAAGCGCCACTATAAAAACGGCGAGGAACTTTGCGGCAGAGATTTT
>Ga0123356_10006536_pt1 | contig 11743 bp, 11 predicted proteins | sample TergutEmb28metaG_2_FD_92546 | JGI IMG/M metagenome (GOLD analysis project Ga0123356, IMG submission 92546) | Embiratermes neotenicus P3 segment gut microbial communities from Petit-Saut dam, French Guiana - Emb289 P3 | ecosystem: Host-associated > Arthropoda: Insects > Digestive system > Gut ... | reverse complement strand
TCAGCACATGCGATTAAAGTTGCTATCGATGAAGCAATCAAATGCAAAGAAACCGGAGAAGCAAAGACAATTCTCTTTGGACTCTCCGGCACAGGTTATTTCGACCTCGGTGCTTACATGAGCTACAACGACGGTACAATGACCGATCAGATTCCAACAGACGAGGATCTCGAAAGAGGCTTTGCAGCAATCCCACCGGTGGAAGGATAAAATAATAAGGGGACAGGGCTAAAACCCTGTCCCCGGAAAAGTCAAAAAAGGGGACAGGGCTTTAGCCCTGTCCCCACAATTGTTTAGAGTTAAAAATCAATTCCGAGGGCTGCCATCAGCTTGCCGAGAGAGGGCATATCCGGAAGCAAGAGTACGTTTGCGTTTGTTGTTTTGCCTTCAATTTCAAGCTCGTTTTTCATAAGTAGAATCGAATCGCCGATGTCAGCAAAGTAAATTGACGGAACACTCATGATGGAGCCGAGCATGTCGAGTGTTGCTTGTGGAGGGGAGATGTCGATTACCATATCGGTCATTTCGGCGACGGCTGTGACAAAAGAAGCGGACATAATGTTGGAGCATTCCATAATAACAGACTCGCCCATTTCGTCAATCTCCTCATGGCTCTTTATATCGGTACCCATGAGCATGTTAACCAAATCACAAACTATGTCGATAGGAAGCAAAAACATCATCATACCGTTGATTCCCTCGGACAAAAACAGAAGAGTTCCCATCATAATGGTTTCAGGACCACCGAGTGCTTCGGTAGCTTCGTTAAAGCCTTTAATGGCGATTTCAGGAATCTGGATGTCAACGGAACTTCCAATCATACGTGACAAAGAAGACGCGGCATTACCGGAGCCGATATTGGCAATCTCCTTTAAAACGTCAAGATGAATTTCGTTAATGTTGTCAAATGTAGCCATATAAACCTCTCAACATAGTATTTTAACTAAGAATCAACTGCCATTTTAACATATATTACTAATATTTTCAAGAAAAATCGATAAAAACAATAACCTTGTCAACATTCATGCCAACATTTGGTATACTATGTCGCATATACTATTATATTCCAATTCGTATCATATTCCAAGATAATGGTTTTAAAGAAGCCGTTACAGAGCAGCCGGAAACTGTTGCAGACTGCGACGGCTTTGGCATAACGGAGCAATCATCTTTTGAATTAATTTGCTTGATATCAAAGCCGCAAAGCTCTGTAAACTCAATAATTTTATCAGGATTAAAACCCTGCAGCTCTGCTTTAAACTCTATATCCTCGTCTAATGAACGGTTTACCGCAAAAACTACTATTTCGTTCTTATCTTGATTATACACAGCAACTGCTTCAATATAAGGGACATCCTTATACTCATCACAGTCATATACCGGAACATCAATTTTATGACGAAGAACAGTTCCGTATCCATGTGATGCAGCTTGCATAAACGGAAAGTATGTTGTTTGTTGCCACGCGTCGCCACGTTTTTCTGTCATAATAGGAGCTATAACATTAACCAGCTGGGCAAGGCAGGCAATTTTTACTCTGTTACAATTTTTCAAAAGTGTAATTAATAAACAGCCGAATAGTAAAGCATCCTCGAAGTTGTAAATATCCTCTAAAATCGGCGGAGCTGTCTGCCACGGTTCATTTTTTTTGTCAGCTTCGAGCGAGTGATACCAGACATTCCACTCGTCATAAGATAGGTTAAGTGTTTTCTCACTTCGGGTCTTTGCTTTAATAAAGTCGCATATTGCAGAAACACTGCCTATAAACCTGTCCATGTCAATAGATTTTGCAAGATAACCCGGAAGGTCGTTTTTTTGATTGCCGTAATAACTATGAAGTGATATATAATCAACATGCTCGTATGTGTGCTCAAGTACTGTTGCTTCCCATGCTCCAAAGGTAGACATCATTCTACCCGAGCTGCCACAGGCTACAAGCTCAATGTCGGGATCTACGAGTTTCATGACTTTTGCGGCTTCTGCAGCAATGCGTCCGTATTCTTCAGCAGTTTTTGCTCCGATTTGCCACGGTCCATCCATTTCGTTCCCCAAACACCATGTTTTTATCTTAAAAGGCTTTTCGGCACCGTTTTTTTTTCGCAGGTCGCTCCAATATGTCCCACCCGGGTGGTTGCAATATTCAACTATATTACGCGCATCATCTATACCCTTCGTACCGAGGTTTATTGCCATGCAAACCTCAATACCTACCTCTTTTGCCCAGTAGAGAAACTCATGGAGCCCAACTTTATGTGATTCCACAGTTTTCCATGCCAAGTCAAGACGTGCAGGACGATTTGCAATAGGACCTATCCCATCCTCCCAATTATAGCCGGAGACATAATTGCCACCCGGATAGCGCACTATTGTTGTACCAATTCCTTTAACCAAATCCTTGACATCGTTTCGAAACCCTTTAGAGTCTGCGGTTTTGTGGTCGGGTTCGTAAATACCTGAATACACAGCTCTACCCATTTGCTCTAAAAAAGACCCGTATATACGCGGATCGATACTATCAATTTCGAAGCTTTTATTAATTGTCATATTGGCTATCATTGCAGTTACCACCCTTTTCAAATTCTTAATGACATTCTAAACCGAGCAGAGTTGTTTTGCAATAATTATTATACACTCAGTAAATGTTATAATGTATTCTTGCGTACAATTGATTTAAATGATAAACTGTAACGTGTTATAAATTATTTTACTTATTTATTATATGTCCGGAAGATATGAATGGAGATGCAAAAATGAAATATTGTTCGAACTGCGGAAATCAAAATGAAGAACATGTGGCCTTTTGCGGCCACTGCGGAACCCCGTTTCAGCAACCTGAGCCACCGTCGCAAGCGGCACCACCTCCGGAGGCACCTGTAGATTCTGAGCCGCCACCTTCGGAGGCACCTGTAGATTCTGAGCCACCGTCGCAAGCGGCACCACCGCAGTATGTGCAACCGGAAGCATTTCCTCCACAGGAACCCACCCCACAGCAACCACCGCAATATGTACAGCCTGACCAAGCTAATGCACCGCAATATGTACAGCCCGACCAGGCTTATACACCACCTATAGAGCCACAGCTTGCACCTGCACAGCCGATTATAGTAAAAAAGAAATCCGGTGGCGGATTTATCCAAAATGGTCTGGGTTTTGTTGTGATGGGTGTTATACTTTTAGCTACAGCTGCGCTGGTTACATTGGAAATACTAACTACAGGTATCCTTGCATCATTTTGGTTGAACATTCAACACACAAGCATTCTTAACAGATTCTTTATCTATGCTACTGTAGCAATATTTACGGTAGTAGCAACAAGGATAAAAGGCCCCGATCTTTCTGCGCCGGTTTTAATGGCTGTGGCAGCTATTATTATGGTACTTATACCGGGAGAAATGGGTTTAATTATTACTGCTGCAGTTTGCTTATTACTTGGTCTTTTCAACGGAACAATTATTTCGCTCTTTAATGCTCCATCTATTATAGTAACACTCATAACAGGCACATTATTTTTTGCAGGTGTTTCGTTTTTTGCATCTTTCTTCACAATTAACGTATTGTTTATTACTTGGGCACGTCCCGGTATAACACAGCTGAATCTATCATTAATTGCCTTTAGTGTTGCAATAATACTCGCTTTTGGAGCGCTGGCTATTACAAGACATCTTGTAAAGCAAAAACAGAAAATTAAACGTGGTATATTATCCAAAGTAATGGATATTGCAGGATATGGTTTGGTTGCATTAATTGCAGGAATAGCAGGTTATCTTTCAGTAAACTTATATGGCAGTGCGCATCCGAATATGGGGCAGGGATATGAAATCTATGTACTGATTATCTTTGCAGCAGTTCAATCTTGCAGAATGTTTTCAAATGGTATGCTTGCACTTGTATATGGAGTATTTGTTGCGTTTATTTATACACTTTTATCAATGGCACTACAGATACTTGTATCGGGCTATAATTTGCTTAACATAATATATACATCAATTGCACTTATATTACTTTGCACCGCCTGTGTTGCACAGGGCGGCTGGAAATCGGCACTTGGTGCAAACCTGTCAGATTAGCAAAAAGACATAAGAGTGAGTGAAATGTCAAACGAATATTTACTATGGTATAAGAAGCCTGCTGATATTGATAAATGGACCGAAGCCTTACCAATAGGTAATGGTCGGCTTGGCGCAATGGTATTTGGCGGCACACATTTTGAACGAATACAATTTAATGAGGATTCAGTGTGGTCGGGAGGTTTTCGCGACCGCACAAATCCGTATGCAAAAAAAGAGCTCAAAAACATCCGCGCCCTCATTAAAAACGGCGAAATTGCCAAGGCTGAGAACCTAACACGGTATGCAATGACAGGCACACCTGAGTTCCAGCGTTCATACCAGACCATGGGAGACTTGCTTATAACCTTTCAAAATATTCCCGGTGAAATAACCGGCTACATGCGCTCTCTTTCGCTCGAAGATGCAGTAGCTGTAACGAGCTTCAAAGCCGATGGGTTTAACTATAGCAGGGAAGTGCTTGCCTCTAACCCTGCAGACGTAATTACAGTGAAAATGACTACAGACAACCCCGACGGTCTTACACTTGATGCCCGTCTTGTCCGCAGTCGATATTGCGAGAATACCGGTGCTATAGACGAGAACACGGTATTTCTCAGCAACAATGATGCAATGCCGTTTCATTGGTTGATGACAGGGAGAGCTTCGGGTGGTACGGTTAAAACAATTGGAGAATACATAGTAGTTTCAAATGCTAAGGAGGTCATACTTTATCTGACGGCAGTTACACAGTTTCGCTCAGAAGACACACTTGGCGATTGTAAGCTAATCCTTAAAAAAGCAACAAAAAAATCCTTCGATGAGATGCGTCATGAACATATCAGTGACTACAAAGTCCTTGAAGGACGTGTTTCCTTGTCACTTTACGACCGGCAAAAAGACGAAGCAAAAAACATACAGGATAACAAAAAACCGACAGATGAACGCCTGGTGAGTGTTAAAGCAGGTGATGATGACCCCGGACTATATGAGCTTTATTTTCGCTACGGGCGCTATTTACTGATATCATGCAGCCGCCCAATGGCGGCGGCATGCAATCGGCCCGGAACTCTGCCTGCAAATCTACAAGGTATCTGGTGCAACGACTTTCTTGCTCCATGGGACAGCAAATACACGATAAACATAAACACACAGATGAACTATTGGCCTGCCGAGATATGCAATTTACCCGAGTGCCATGAGCCGCTTTTTGACCACATGTGGCGTATGATGCCAAAAGGCAAGGAAGTGGCGCAGAGCATGTATGGAGCCCGTGGTTTTGTTGCTCATCACAATACAGACATATGGGGAGACTGTGCTCCGCAGGACACGTGGATACCCGCAAGTTACTGGGTGCTTAGTGTTGCGTGGTTTTGCCTTCATATTTGGGAGCACTATGAGTACTCGCAGAGCAGGGAATTTTTGAATAAGCACTATGAGATTATTAAAGAAGCATGTTTGTTTTTTATAGATTATCTCGCCGAAAACAAACATGGTGAGCTTGTTATTTCGCCATCGGTTTCGCCGGAAAATGTTTACATATTAAAGGATGAAACGCAAGGCACGATTTGTGAAGGCTGCAGTATGGACAGTCAAATCCTTTGGGAGTTGTTTAACGCATTTGAGAATGCTTCAAAGATTCTTGGCAAGGATATGGACATTACAGAGCAAATAATAAAAATACGTGCAAAATTACCTAAAACAAAGATTGGAAAAAACGGCGGAATTATGGAGTGGCTTGAAGATTATAAGGAAGCAGAGCCGGGACACAGACACATGTCACACCTGTTTGCACTTTTCCCGGGTAGTGCTATTTCACCGGAAAAAACACCGGCTCTTGCAAAAGCCGCAAGGAGAACACTTGAACTTCGCCTATCACAAGGGGGAGGGCATACAGGCTGGAGCCGCGCGTGGATAATTAATTTTTATGCCATGCTAAATGATGGTAATCAGGCATATCATCACCTGAAAGAACTGATGTGTCATTCCACACTTGAAAACCTTTTTGACGATCACCCGCCGTTTCAGATCGACGGAAACTTTGGTGCGACTGCTGCTATTGCAAATATGCTCCTGCATAGTGAGAAAGGCACAATATCTCTGTTAAAAGCACTGCCTGATAGGTGGAGTAACGGAAGTGTTAAGGGACTTTGTGCCAAGGGTGGAGTAAATGTAGATATTTCATGGGAAAATGGAGAGATTATACAAGCTGAAATTTTTGCAAAGAGCGATTATACAGGGAGTGTAATATATAAGGACCGTACCGAGCAAATTTCACTAAAAGCCGGTGAGTCATGTAAGCTGCATTTCAAGAAAATAGGTCTTAAACAACATATAATGGGGCTAAAGTTTGATGAATGACAGAAAAACCAAACCAAAAAAGTCCCTGGGCCAAAATTTTCTTATCGATAAAAACATCCCGGCCAAAATTGTCAGATTGTCGGGAGTTAACAAGACATGCACAGTTCTTGAAATCGGACCGGGTCTCGGTGCGCTTACAATGCCGCTTGCGAAGGCGGCAGAATTTGTTGTGGCGGTCGAGCTTGACAGGAGTTTGGTCGACAAACTCCAAAATAGTCTTGTCGGGTACTCAAATGTTACTGTTGTTCAAGGCGACATACTAAAAATCGACGTAGATAAGCTGGTTAAAGACACACTCATGCATTTAAAGCAGCCGCTGCAGACAGAAAGAGACCTTCATGTTTGCGCAAACTTGCCATATAACATTACGACACCGGTTCTTACAAAGCTGATTGAAGCAAGGATATTTAATGTAATTACAATTATGGTGCAAAAAGAAGTTGCTCAGCGGATCTGTGCCGGACCGGGAACACCGCAATATGGTGCATTTACTGTTTTTTCAAATTATTATACTAAACCGGAAATCCTCTTTGATGTTCCGCCGGAGTGTTTTGACCCGCGCCCGAAGGTCACATCAAGTGTTGTAAGGATGAGTATCCGTAAGGAGCAGCTCCTTAAGCTAAATGATGAGAAATTATTCTTTAAAGTAGTCAGGGCTGCGTTTTTTCAGAGAAGAAAAACTCTCGCAAACGCGCTGTACGCAGTCTTTGAGAGTACACATAACAAAGAAGATATTATTAAAGCGATAGAAAACTGCGGTTTTGACGTAAAGATACGCGGCGAAAAACTTGGAGTTGATGAATTTATTAAACTTGTAACCAATTTGTAAATAATTGTTGACATTTGTGATAAAATATAGTAAAATTGCGGCATGTTTAAGTGAAAGGAATGGGCATATGGCATTAGTAAATGATATAAAATGCGCTAGATGTGACCGCAAGTATTCAGGTGTTCGCAGCCGTTGTCCATACTGTGGAGCACGCCGTATAGGCCGCGGAAAGTATACGGAAGACTCGGATAACGCAAAAGGAAAAATGCTTATAAGCATTTTAATCCTGTCTGTATTTACAGTTGCTGCAGGAGTGATGCTCTTTACAACACCTGTTGAAGATACGGGACCGCCTGAGGACGATTCATCAATATCAAACCCGGAGGATGGTATAGATAGCCAACCCGGACTGTGGGAAGATCCAACACCAAGCCCGACAATAGAAATAGTAGAAACAGCCCCGCCGCTAACAGTTGAGACTGTTCAGATTTGGGTGCCAAGATCACATAAAGCTGAAGACCTGTCATTCTGGTTGGGTAGAGGAGATACATCATTCCAACTGGCAGCAGTTCTTGATCCGCCGGGCTTAGAAATACCTTTATCATGGTCAAGTACCAATGAAGAAGTGTTTGAAATCGAGACTGTTGTTGGAGGAGTTCAGTTAAACTTTGTGGGAGCAGGCACTGCAACTCTGGTACTCACGGCCGGTGACAAAGAGGCGAGATGTATAATAAGAGTTAACCCGTAGAAATCAAAGTCTTATATAAATCATTTCGAGAGCAGCCCGTATCGAGGGCTGCTTTTCTTGAAGCATCACGGACAGACATCCCGTCTTTAATTAACTTTTTTGCGCTCTTTACAGCACTTTCAAATAAAGCGCTTTGTGCATTTTCACATGCCGCTATGTCTTTTGCGCCTTCAACAACAAGCACAAACTCACCTCGCGGAGCATTACGGTCAAAATACTCTACCATATCGGATAGAGTCATACGAAGTGTTTGTTCATATAATTTTGTTATCTCACGTGAAACTGAAACAGACCTGTCGCCAAAAACACTAAGCATGTCAGCAAGTGTGCGTTTTAGCTTATGTGGTGCTTCATAAAACACTATAGTTCGTTTTTCCTGTTTTATGTCGTTTAGTGCAAAAAGACGCTTTTTTTTGTCTGCCGGCAGAAAGCCTTCAAACACAAAGCGGCTTGTATCAAGACCGGAAAGAGAAAGAGCACAGATGACAGCGCAAGGTCCGGGAAGAGAAACTACCGGTATATCGGCATCAGAACATAAACGCACCAAATCAACACCGGGGTCACTGACTCCCGGTGTGCCTGCGTCTGTCACAAGTGCACAACTCTCACCCTTTTTCAGACGGGTGAGAATTTTGTTACCTGCATCAAAACGGTTAAACTCGTGATAACTGACCAGCGGCTTTTTGATACCGAAATGTGTCAGGAGTTTGCGCGAGACACGGGTATCTTCAGCCGCTATAAAGTCAACGCTTTTTAATGTTTCAATCGCTCTTTCGGAGATATCCGAAAGATTTCCAATAGGTGTTGCTACAAGGTACAACAAGGTCTAATTACGCAGAGATCGCATCAACAGGGCACACACCAAGACATGCACCGCAGTCAATGCAGGTTTCGGCATCAATTACGTATATTCCGTCGCCGTCAGAGATGGAATCTACCGGACAGTCGCCTACGCAAGCACCGCAAGATATGCATTCACTACTAATTTTATGAGCCATGATATTACCTCCTAGTTTAAATTCAAATGTAATTTTATCACGATATCAAAAAAAAGCAATAGCTAATTGTTAATGGTGAAACAAACGCAAACCTGTAAAAGCCATTACCATATTATATTTATTGCATGTTTCGATAACATTATCATCTCTGATAGAGCCGCCGGGCTGTGCAACATACTTGACACCCGAACGCTTTGCGCGCTCGATGTTGTCGCCAAACGGGAAAAAAGCATCACTACCAAGTGCAACATCAGATGCTTTACTAAGCCACTGTTTACGACCCTCGCGTGTTAGTTCCTTTGGAAGGGTGGTAAAGAGAGTTTGCCATATGCCGTCTTGCAGTACATCATTACTGTCGTCTGAAATGTAAAGCTCGATAGTGTTGTCGCGAACAGGTCTTGCGATATCACTTACAAAGGGTAATCCCAGCACATCGGGATGCTGACGCAAAAACCAGTTATCTGCTTTACTACCGGCGAGTCTTGTGCAGTGTATACGACTCTGCTGTCCGGCTCCGATTCCAATAGCCTGCCCACCGCTGACATAACAAACAGAGTTTGACTGTGTGTATTTAAGTGTAATAAGGGCAATAAGGAGGTCGCGCCTGCCGGAATCGGGCAGGTTCTTATTTTCAGTCACTATGTTTTTTAAAAAGTTATCGTCGATTATTAGGTTATTTCGACCCTGCTCAAAGGTAATGCCATAAACGTCCTTATATTCCTGACTTTGGGGAATATAGTCGGGGTCGATGCGGACAACACTATAACCACCCTTGCGTTTTTCCTTTAATATTTTAAGAGCAGCATCAGTATAGCCCGGAGCGATTACTCCGTCCGAAACCTCCGGAGCAAGGATAGCGGCAGTTTCCTCGTCGCAAATATCGGAAAGCGCAACCCAGTCACCATAAGAGCAAACTCTGTCGGCTCCTCGTGCTCTGACATAAGCGGCGGCAAGAGGTGACAGTGGCAGACCCTTAGCAAAAAACATCAACTCTTCAATGTCGCTCAGCGGTAAGCCGATAGCAGCTCCGGCCGGCGAAACGTGTTTAAAAGATGTAGCAGCAGCAATGCCCGTAGCTTCGTGCAGCTCACGTACTAACTGATAACCGTTGAGAGCATCAAGAAAATTAATAAACCCCGGCTTGCCGTTTAGCACCTCAACGGGGAGATTTTTGTCTTTTATAAATATACGTGCAGGTTTTTGATTCGGATTACAACCGTATTTAAGTTCAATTTCGTTCATAATTAAGCTCCTTAAGTTTTATTAGCTGTTGTCCGTCCGTCCGTCAACAAGATTTATATATGCTTATTTATAATAATATCCCAAGCTTCTCCTGACTCGATATTCGACTCACGGACGTATAAGGAAACCTTGTTTTCTTCGTTTAAAGCATTCCAAATACTGTTTGCAAAAGCTTCAAAACCGTTGTTGTCATTTATACCGATTGCAATAGGCTCACCGGTAAATGAAGGAAGAGGATCACCGTCTGTTTTGTAAGTGGAAACAAAGTGCCCCAGTCCGGGAGCAAGACAGGAATACTCATGAAACTGACGTAGTGATTGCTCCGGGTTGCCTTCGCTTGTTTTGAGAACCGAAAGAGCATAAGCGCCACAGGGCCAGAGCATGCCTGATATTCGCGGAGTGTAGTTTGGAACATCGGGCTCAAAAGTGCGTGTTTTAAGAGCCTTGTAATACCCTTCTTTTTTAGCCTGAAAGTCTAAAATCGTATCGGTCTGGTCACCGTTTGTGACAATGGTCACATTGTCATGTATACGAACAGGATGATAGATGATAAGGCTTGGGTCGGTCATTTTAGACTCGTCAAAAGCCATTGTGCGAATGCCGTCTTCGGTTTTTACGAAAATGCGGTTGCGGCTGTTTTCACTGCGCCCCATAATAAAATAAACAATAATCGAGCGTTTACCATCCCCGCTACAGCCTATAATTATCCCTCGCCCGGGATAAGGGTTTTCCTGTAGTAGTTTTTCAATATTATTTTTCATTGTTTGACCTCTGTATTAGCATTCGTGCCACAAGGGTTATTCTTCTGCTGTGATTCGTCACGGAACCAACCCGCTCCTCACACATCAGAAGAGCAACCCCTATGACAATTATGCTAATAATACAGTAAAAGCATGTTATTGTAAACAAGCAGCAGATAATATATAATAACAATCATGCCAAATGTATATAAATGTAAAATAATTGAAAATACTGCAATAGCCGAAGGGATATACTCGCTTACCTTCGAGTGCGAAGAAATAGCAGCGCACTCTCAGGCCGGGCAATTCGTGCATATCAAGTGCGGAGAAAAGCGGATTTTGCGTCGGCCAATCAGCATTACAAGTGTTAAAAAAGAAACAGTACGAATTGTTTATGAGGTTAAAGGTGAAGGAACCGGGTGGCTCTCGGAGCAAAAAGCAGGAACTGATCTTGATGTACTCGGACCACTTGGAAATGGTTTTAAAATCCCGGAAGGCAAAATTATTATAGTCGGCGGGGGAATCGGAGCGCCGCCAATGTTATATGTTGCTAAAAGTATAAATCGCACAGTGCGATCTGGGTATCACAATGCAGCTATACTGGGTTTTCAAAATAAAAGAAGGATAATAATTCAAAAAGAGTTTGAAGAAGAATGCGAAAAAGTGATAATCACAACAGATGAGGAAAGTGCAGGAATTAAAGGCTTTGTAACACAGCCACTTGAAAATCTTATAACTGAAGGTAGCTATGTTACAGTATTATCGTGAGGGACGCAAGCAAAGCAAGATTAAATTAAGAAGCATTGCGCCAAAAATAACATACCAAGCCAGGTTTAGCT
>Ga0123356_10006535_pt1 | contig 11744 bp, 8 predicted proteins | sample TergutEmb28metaG_2_FD_92546 | JGI IMG/M metagenome (GOLD analysis project Ga0123356, IMG submission 92546) | Embiratermes neotenicus P3 segment gut microbial communities from Petit-Saut dam, French Guiana - Emb289 P3 | ecosystem: Host-associated > Arthropoda: Insects > Digestive system > Gut ... | reverse complement strand
CGATGGTTCGTTCGATTAGCCCGGAGCAGGCTTCGTAGTATCTCGACACTGGCAGTGCCACTTCCGGCACCGGCGCGTCCGCACCCAAAGCTGACTCGACGTCGACGAGGACCCTTCTTGAAGCTTGTCCCAGTTTCTCTTTTGCTTCGCGACAAGCATCGACGAGCCTTGTCCTTAGGCTTGGATCCAGTCCTTCGGAAATTCCCATTTCGGATGCCACAAGATCAGCAAGCACGTCGTCGAAGTCATCCCCGCCGAGACGAGCCACTCCCGATGTACTCGCAACGTCGTGATGCTGCCCTTTCATGTGAACGAGGGAAGCATCGAAGGTGCCGCCCCCAAGGTCGTAGACGACGACGTGCTCGCGTTTTGAGGTGATTGAGGATCGATAGCGGTGGGCGTACTCGAACCCTGCTGCCGATGGTTCGTTGAGCAGAGCGAGCACGTCGAATCCCGCGCGACGGAATGCTTCGATGGTGAAGAAGCGTTGGGTTCCATGTGCGTTGGCTGGTGTTGCGATGACTGTTGGGATGCGTTCGACGTCTTGCAGGGACTCGATGATGTTCGAGCGTTTTCTGAGGTCGTTGGCGAGGGAGGATATGAAGGTGGTGAGCAGTTCGAACAGCGGCATTGAGGTGCTGCCGACCCGGATTTTGAGGTCGGAGCGCATCGCTGGGTCGGAGAGGAATCTCTTGAATGATCTGATGACGAACCAGGAAGGGTCGCCAACGCAAGCGTGGGCGTCCCAGCCGCATCGCAGTTCGCCGTCCTTTTCGGCGATCAGGGATGGGTACCAGTCGACGTGGTCACCGTCTTCGGATTGGAATGAGACGATGGGGTAGTTTCCGCGGTCGCATGCGGCGACTACGGTTCGTGTTGTTCCGAAATCAATTCCTAAGTGCACAGCGGTGTCCGGGATCCTTGGGATCCAGTTTTGTTGGAATCTGACATCATATTCTGTGTGGGGCTGTTGGGAAGTTTGGACTGAGTTGAGCTCTGCCAACCGTGTCATCGATCCGAGAGGGTCACTGCGGCATGGTCAGGATAGTAAGCTGGTGTTTGCTGCCAGATCGAGTGCGAGTCGCGCTCTGGTCGTCCGCTGTTCGCGGGCGCAAGTGGTTAATGCAGAAGTGTTCCCCAATAGACGTAACTCGCAGCCAGACTGCTGTGGTGCCGCCACAATTCGTTTTGTCTTGCGCCGCGCGGTGGTCTAGGCCTGAGCTATGCTCACGCGGATTAAGGTTAGCGGGTTCAAGAATCTGGTCGATACGGAGATCCGATTTGGACCATTCACATGCATTGTCGGGTGCAATGGGGTCGGTAAATCGAACGTTTTCGACGCGATCGAGTTTCTTTCCGACTTGTCGCACTCGCGGTTGGAAGAGGCAGCCGCGAGGGTTCGTGGCGGGCGGGAGATCGGAGACTTTTTCACCTCACGAGGTGATGGTCGGCTGCGAATAGAGTGCGATGTGCTCATCCATCGCTGCGGAGTGGACGACTTTGGCCAGGAGGTGGAGACAGATCACACGTATCTCGCCTATTCTGTCGAACTCGCCCTAGTAGATGGGGACCTGGGGGGTCGTAGAATCGAGCTGATTCGCGAAGATCTCAGAGGAATATCGCGGAATCGCGCACGAGCACGACTTGGGTTCGAGTGTTCGGACGAGTGGTTTGATTCGGCGGTCCTGGCCTCGGACAGACGGGTCCCGTATATTGGGACGATTGAGCACGACGAGGGGGCAAGAGTTCGAGTCTATTCTGACGGGGCCAGGGCTGATCAGGAGGGCAGCGCCACGTGCGAGACTGCACATGACTTTCTCGCTAGCAGATTGCCTCGTACGGCATTGTCGGGGGCGACCAGCGCCAACGATACGCGCACTGCCGCGTTGGTGCGTGTCGAGATGATGTCGTGGAAAACCTATCACCTCGAGCCATCTTCGCTGCGTGAGCCTGATACCATCGGCGTACCGCCGGTGATCAACCGACGGGGGGGAGGGCTGCCAGCAAATCTATATCGACTCAAACTGGGGCCAAATGGCGACAATGCGCTAGTCGATATTTCCAACAGGCTCGCGGAAATCGTGGACGGCGTGAAGCAGGTCCGTGTGGAGCGTGACATCATGCGTCGCACGTTGCAGGTGGTGCTGATGGATAAACAAGGTGTGGAATTTCCGGCTGCGTCTCTGTCCGTTGGCACTCTCCGCTTCATGGCGTTTTGCGCGATTGAACGCTCCCCATGGCGGAATCGTCTCTTCTGCATTGAGGAACCCGAAACGGGGATCCACCCAGAGCGGATGGGGGCGATGATGAACCTGCTGAGAGCAATTGCGACAGATGTTGATTTCCCGATTGATGCGGACAACCCCCTCCAGCAGGTCATTATCAACACGCACTCTCCAGGGATTGTTGCCCATGCCAATCCAAATGACGTCCTCTTTGCCGATCTCCGGGATCCTCCGAGTTGTCCAGGCAAAGGGCCTCGTGCCATTGTGGTGAAGCACTATCCGGAAACGTGGCGTGGGTCCTTTAACGACAGCGTGGAAATCGATCCGGGGAGAATCGTCAGCTATCTCGTCGCGGCTGCACCATCGGACGATGATTCCAGGGGTCCTACCGTCTTCAAGCGTGCTGGAGCGCGTTTCAGCCTTCGTTTCGAGGATGACAAGTAACCGGCATGCCACTTACTTTGCTGGGCGTCGGCATTTTTGGCGCGATGGACGTCGAAATGGTCATTAGTCGGACTCATCGGACCTGGGCACGATAAACCCTTTGTGCTATCATGGCGCGTATGTCTTGCGGCACGGCGGTCGATACCGCAAACTCAGGATTGCGAATCCGCCACCATCACCAACCCCCACACCCGCCAAACAATGGCATCATGATCGAACGCCAGGGACACCCTGTTCCCCGAATCATCCCAAACCACACCATCGCTAAACAGAAAGTACCGCGCATCGGCCGCATCATCACCGGCGCGGGTTTCCAACAACCCTTCGGACATTCGCGCTAGATACACAACGCTTATCACCCGCCCCCGGGGGTCTCGGTCCGGATGACCACATGTACAAACCTGGACAAGTGGCACGTGGGATAAATCCGCTATCCCGGTTTCCTCGCTCAGTTCGCGACGCGCTGCGTCTTCCAGGTCCTCATCAAGCTCCACAAATCCACCTGGCAGCGCCCAACAATTCTGAAACGGCTTGTTCTTCCTGCGAATCAGGAGCAGCAAATGCCGCTTCGAATCCCGAGTCGTGTCATCCACCACCAACGCCAGATCAGCCGCAACGCTCGGCCCAACCCCATATCGTGCTTGAACGGCTGCTATTTCTTCTGGCGTCATCCCATGATCGCGTCGTCCTTGGTACTCCATGGTCGAATCCTATCTAAAAATGATTCTGAACCTTATATCGCCGCCCAGATTCCCCAGGGACGAGTTCGCCACATTGTTCGCGTTGTCCCAACCCCCCAACAGCGATGTGGTGCTGGTCAATTCCCACTCAACATTTGAACGCACCTCGCGGGTGTCACTCAAGCCACTTGTCACGTTGGCTCTCACTCGCTCAGTCAGACGTTTTCCTACGGTTACAGTCGATTCTGTTCTCCCGGATCTCGAGGAATACGCGCTACCAAACCTAAAGTCATCGATTACCGGGACTGTCTCACGAACAACAGAATCAGCACCGGTTAGTGTTGACAGCGCTTCGAGGGCTGCAGTCTCGCCCAAGCTTGATGCCTGCATCTGGTCTAGTTCTGCGCGAGTTACTCCCAGCATCAGCACCAATACAATGTCTTCCTGCGAAAGAGCAGGCTCGCTGGTCATGTCCAAGCGCAGGTTATCGGTGTCCCCATGCGCGTGAAGCTGGATTCGCCAATGTCCGCCGGATCTCGACACTCCCGATATCCCAGATCCGCCAGATGCCCCGGATCCTGCGACCGCCAGGTCAGAGCCACCGAATCGGCGATACTCAGTCACCGCTGTGATGTCGAGAATCGGAGCTATACGCGTTGGATCATCAAACCGAATGAGCCCATCGCGCACTTCAAACTCGCTAGATCTCAGCCTGATTCTACTTCTCGGCTGAACGCGAAGCGCACCAACCAGACCAACCCTTTGATTCGATCCGGACAGCACCAACACCGGCGTGTCCAGAACCAACCGCATGTCAGCAATGTTGTTGCGTATGCGAACGGGCTTAATAGCGTGGATCCTCACGTCGAAATCGACCAAATCTTGCTCTGGATCGTACAATTCGACAGTTGTTTTTCGCACTCTCTCCGCTATCGACGCTATGTCCGCTTCTATGCCGAACGGTCTCGAGTACTCAAGCGATTTCAGAGTAACGTCACCAACCACCCGCGGAATTCCTTCGGGGCTTCCCGCCATCCGTGCATCCCACAATGCAGAAATATCCGCATCAAGAGTCGTTTTGACACCATCGATTGGACTAAGAGTGATTTCACGAGCCGCAACCACGGCGAACGCCGCGCCAAGCCCAAATCCGTCCACAGCCACGCTCCCGGTTGCCGAAAGTGTCCCTCCCCCTGCCCTCGCATGCGCCCGCTCCAAGGTTATCTGCCGTTCGTCAACCCGCACAAGCACGTCAATCCCATCAATCGGCATCGGCATCCCAGGGATTCCCGACATCGACACGGCCCCATCTTTCACTGTGAGCTGACCTCGATAGCTCGGTGAATCGATTTGCCCGGTGATGTCGATCGAAGCCTCCACAATCCCACGAGCACGATCAACCCCCGGGATCATGTTCGCTAGGGCTGACAGATCAATCGGGCTCAATCGTGTATGCAGATCAAGCTCGGGCTTTGTGCTGATGTGCCGAATCTGGCCTCCGGCGAGGAACGCACCTGACAGACCAGTGGTCGAATGATAGTCTAACTGGATCCCAGGAACGTTCAGAGTGTCGCCCCGCAACTCGATCGGCGAAGTCCCCTGACTAAGTCTCACGATGCCAGATCGAGAACCCAGTTCCAGTGAGGATATCGACACAGACGCGTCCGCCTCGGCGATCCTGTCGAATGGCATGTGACGCACTTCGATTTGCCCGTTCAACAAACCTTGCGGTCGTTCCTCGCTATGTGCAATCGCTGGCATCGCTTGCGCGATTTTGCCTAGATCAAGGTCATTCGCTACAATCGTCCCACTTGCCACCTTGCTCGATTGCCTCGATATCTGGAAGTTTGGCACCGTCACCTGCCCCCCAAGCAACTCACCACGAACATTGAACACCCCGGTCGGCAAATCTTTTGCGTATGCGACCGGATCAAAAGGCGGAGTAATTGGATTTCCGCACTTAGTCCTTCCAATTGTCCGCGCAGGCGCACCCACCGGCGAAAGACGTACACCGATCCAAGAAGACGGAAGAACCGATGAACCAATGCGCAACGGCCCAACCCGCGCGTCCACATCAGCCTCCATCATGTCAATCGTGCCACCAACATGCGCCGTCGCAAACACCTGCCCATCCAACAGTGTTCCGAACGAACCGAACGCATCCAAACTGGAAATCGGGATATTCGAAGCCACTGCTCTTGCATCCAGTTGGCCGCCGGGCCGAATTGCTGCCTGCCCCATGATCGTTCCTTCACCTTTTCGAAGGAGAAACGAATTCACATCCACACGCAGCCCCAACTCCTGCGCTTCCCGATCAAACCACTCGTAGTCCAACTCGAATGAACCGCTGTCGAACCTCTCCCCATACAATTCCAACTGCCGAAGGGCCCCATCCACCCGAACTCCAAGCCACCCATCACCGCACTTATCCAACCCCCCACCTTGTTCGAGATGCACCGACGCTTTCGCTGACGCGATTCCGTACAGCCCGTCAAACCGCGGATCCTTGTCGTAGCCGAATATGGCGAGAAACTCTCGCAGGTCCAAACGGCTCGCCTCAACACGACCATCCACAACAACCGGCGTCGGACCAGTGAAGTCCACACGCAGCGACGGCACCTGATACGAACTACTCCCCTTCTCCACCTGCACATCAACAATGTCCATCACCATGGGCGTGAACAAAATTGTCCCACGCCTAACTTCCCCAAACGCCATCCCCGCAAACTCAAAACCCTCTATCGACACATCACCACGTATCAGCGGCCGACTGTAGATCGGCCCTATGTCCACAGCCAAATCCGTCTTGCCCTTCCACGGAATGTCCAACAACGGATTGATGTCCTCGAGCTGCACCATAGAATCGCCATACGCAACAAGACGAAAGTCATCGTTGAACCCCAACGACGTAAACACATTCAGGCGAGAGTTAGCGAACTCAATACGCGCGTTCTGAAACTCAATCGCGTTGGGACGAACCGCAAACTTCGACTTCACCACACCCAGCGGAACCCCAAGAACACGCCTCGCTGCCGGATCATCAAACCCCGAGTCCAACACCTCGAAATCCTTCACACGCGCAATCAAATCACTGTCGATGTGCAACGGGACGATCGTCCCTTCGATCGACGTGTACGTCGCTTCGTAGATGTCCATGCGCACGACAGTGTGTGCAGTCACGTCGAGGTCACGCATCAGCCCGGGAAACATCAGGTGCTCCACATCCATCCTGGGGACACGCAAAGGAACACCATCCTCAAGTGGAAACGCCTCGCCATCGTGAATGGTGACAATCCCATCACCAAACCCAATGCGAGCCCTTGGCACCCGAACCACACCCGCCTCGATGCCCCCCGTGAGATCCAACGAGTTAGCGACCCGGTAGACCCCGAGGGCAATTCTCTCGCCATGCACCTCAGCATGAATGTCAGGAAGCTTCTGTCCTCTATGCCACTCACCATCAACACTCGCGCCAACCCACCCGTCAAACATCAAAAACTCCATGAACCGATTCGCAAGCAGCAGTGGCGACCGAGCCCTTGCATGCCCCTTCACTGACGCGAGTCCATCGGAGTCAAACGCTGCGCGCACCTGTCTCAGTTCGACATCGAGCCGATGCAGATCATTGGCCCCCATCTCACAGGACTTCCTAGTCCCTGCCTCGTGCGCCAAATCCACCGCACCCATCACGCGCAGCCGACGGACAAGTACCGACTGCGGTTCGATCAATACACGAGCATCAAGCTCGCAAAGCGTGTCCTCGAACACTGCCTGGACAGGGTCCGGTGCCCCATACCCAATGAACGCAAGCCGACTCTGACTATCAACATCAAGCTTCCCAGTCCGCATCGCTATCTCGAAGCTCGGTCCCGACCCTGCCGACACATCAATATCGATGTCGCCCCCGACAATTCGCGTCCCATCAAAGGTCACATCCACGTGGGCGTCGTTTATCGACACCGATGTGAATGGCGCACTCTCCATTGGCTCCGATTCTGGCTCCGCAGACGAGAGCCGAAGATCAAGATTCGAGATTTTCGAGTCGTTAACAACCAGTCGAACACGCGGATGCTCAACCTCGATGTCACCGGCGTTTGGTCTGCCTTGCAGAAGAGAGAAGAACTTCGGACGTAGGGTAACTCTGTCAACCTCGAGCGCAGGATCGTCACCGTCTGTCGCATGAACCAAGACGCCGTCGACAGTGACTGCGAGAGGCCAAAGACGAACAGAGACGTCGAGGGAACAATCCAGCCCGGTCTCATCCTTGATAACTTCCGCGGCGAGCTTCGAAGACCAAGTCTTTACCGTGTTGGTTTCCAACAGTCCCGCCACCACGAATGGAAGCAGGCCGACACCCGCAAACGCACTCGAGATGACGCGAGCAATCCATCGTCCAACTCGCGGCTGCCCTGTCCACGATGGTCTTATGGAAGGCGACGACGGCAGATCACCGGAATCTGTCACTGTTCACCTCTCGTGCCATCGTCGATGACCGCGATATCCACCGACATTCCCCCATGCTTAGCGGGTTTGCAGACGATTATGGCGTGCGATGCTGGGCTTCCCACATCCGGGAACGCAAACACGGTGCGCTTCGGTTCAAGTCCTCCAGCGCGCAAGCTCAGCCATGTGGAAACCACCGCGCTTGCGGAACACATAACGAATGCACACCCGCGAGGAGCCATGGACTTCCGCATTGCGACAGCGTCTTCTGCAACAAGCCCCGTCGGAAACTCACACACACAAGTTCGCACGCGATGACCACGTCCATGCACAGCGAATCCAATGGACTCGAGGTTCGGGCGTAGCCTGATGGCGTCCCCGAACAATGCGAGTGTGCCTGTTCGCGATTCGACTCTGAGTAGTTCTAGGAGGAGGTCGTCGTGATTCAGTGGGCAACCACATCCCTGGTGGATCGCTGACGTTCTACATCTGGCACCGAGTCAAGAATGCGACCGTCGTTGGGGAAACTCTTGAGCTCGGTGTTCAAACGTCGAAGGGTCTGTTGCTTCATGTGGAACGGCAAGAAGGCTGACTTGAATCCAGCGACGATTAGCGACTTGATGTCAGCAATGCTGAATCCCATTTTGGTGTGACAGAGCCATAGCTCCTTCGATACCGTCGTGTCGGTGATCAACCTGTTGTCGGTGTTCACGGTCACTCGGAGACCAAGGTTGTAGTACAGCTTGATTGGGTGGACTGATAGGTCCCGAACTGCGCCGGTTTGTACGTTGGACGACGGGCAGCACTCGATGGGGATTCGGTGGTCATTGACGAAGTGGAGCAGGTCGCCATTCTCGCGGAGCCTGACGGCGTGGCCCACGCGGTGCGCGCCGCATACATGGATTGCTTGGGCAATTGACTCTGGTCCGTAGGCTTCGCCCGCGTGGATTGTGGTGTTGATGTTGTTGTCGCGCACGAGTTGGAACGCGCCCTTGTGATGCTTGGCAGGATTGTCGTACTCGGCCCCGGCGAGGTCAAAACCTACAACCCCGCGGTTTTTGTATGCCACGGCCAGTTCCGCCATCTCCAAGGACCTTTCCGGGGAAATGTTTCGGATGCCGCAGACAATAATGCTGCTATCGATCCCATACTGCTCGCGCGCCGTACTGAGACCCGCGAGAACGGACTCGATAACCGTGGTCAAACTCAGCCCCCGCCTAGTGTGAAGCATCGGCGAGTACCGCACTTCCATGTACTTCACATTCTCGCTTGCCGCGTCTTCGGCCAACTCAAATGCCGCCCGAAACAACGCTTCCTTGGTCTGAAGAACGCTGAGAGTCAGATCAAATGTCTTCAGATACTCAACCAGCGAACCAAAGACCGAACCGAACCTGAAGTGCTGACGCAACCCGTCGGCGTCACCTCCCGGCAACTCAACACCTTGCTCACGCGCGAGATCGACGATGGTTTCCACACGCATCGATCCGTCGAGGTGGACATGCAGATCTGTTTTCGGAAGCTTCTCGAAAAACTCGAGGGGAAGAGTGGGTTCTGCACATGTGTGAGGCGCTGCCGTGTATGGCTTGGCTGTGTGTGGCTGAGCTGTGTGTGGCATGAAGAGGATCGTATCACAGCCCCACACGCGCGCAGCATCCAAGACTTGTCGCGACCAAGGGTTCCATCGGTGACAACTCGAGTCGAACCACATGGAGAATCAACCAAAGGGGGATCTCATAACAGTGGTAGTATCGGCCACCGGCTACCTATCTCGGATTGCTCCATGGTCTCAAAATCACACACACGCTTGGTGTTGCTCCCCGCTGCTTGTCTGGCTTGTTGTCTGGCTTTTTGTCTGGCCACTTGCCTGACTTCGACAGCGTCAGCGCAGCAGCCACAACAGCAACCATACTCTCCTCAACCTGGAGGCTCGTCCGCGCCACCCAACACGTACCCAAACCAACAGCAGCCACAGTGGCAACAGCAGCAGCCGCAGCAACCGGAACAACCATGGAATCAGTCAGCCACGACAGATATGCTGGACCGATCCGAGAGATCTGACTCAGGTCGCGGTCTGAGCTGGGTGTACTTGGATGGCGAAGCTGGATACGAATATGTCGGGCTGGAAGCCATCAGCTCCAGCGGGTTGACCTACGGTGACATTGGCCCGTCGGCCAGCGGGTTCGTTGCCGGTGCCGGTGCCGGAGTGCGCTTGCTCATGTTCACTGTCGGCGCTCGGTTCCGCGCTGGCATGTTCGAGGACTTTCGCCTCTACACGGTTGGCGCTGAAGGAGGACTTCGGTTTCCATTGGGATCATTCGAACCGTTCGTCACACTCGGCGCGAACTACGCTTTCCTGGGTTCCCTGAGCGAGGACACTTGGGGCGGGGACACTTCGATCCGAGGATTCGGCGCGAACCTTGGAGCTGGGATCGATGGATACTTGTCATCGATATTTTCCATCGGGCTCAGACTATCTGGCGACATCCTCGTGCTGTCCCGCACGGCGGTGACGACGGATCCATCGAGCACGAGCGCACAAGCACTGGCAGCTTCGAAAGCTGGAACTGGTTCTGGGGTTGGTGCCGCGTTCACCAGCACACTTGTTTTGGGACTCCACTTCTAAGTCGAACCTGTCCATTTGCCCACCTGGCTTCCCACCCTGTCGTTATGGTTTGTGTTGTGCGGTGTTCCGTGTGGGCTCGCACTGCTCGCGATTTGGTTCATCCCACCTAAACGCGCGCCCATAGCGATGGTCCTCGGCACCGCGCTCCTTGGAGCCGGTGCGGGTGCAGCAACACTTTTCGCTCAAAGATTCGTGTTTCGGTTAGCCGAGCTTGACCGATCCGCCGCCACATTCGGCTCCCCCATCGGTCTGCTGTTCGTGCTCGCGTTCTCTGCACCCATCGCGGAGGCGAGCAAGGTCGCGGCTGTCTGGCCTGCGTTCAGGTCACGTCATTTCAATGCGCAGTACGACGGCATTCTCTGTGCTGTCGCGGCGGCTACTGGGTTCGCCGCGAGCCGAAGTGCCCTCGGTGTTATGCATGACGCAATCACGATCGACAGCATCCTGCGCGTTGAGATTCTCATGATTGCGCACCCGCTGATGTCGTCAATCTGGGGACATGCTCTCGGCAAGGTGCATGACACTCGGATTCCGACGATGCGGTTCGCGGTGTCGTGGACTCTGGCCACGATGGTCCATGGGCTCTTGCTTCACCTCACACTTGCGACTTCGCTGCTGGCGCTCGTGGCGGCATTCCCTGTTCTCGCGGGCCTCGCTTTCTCAACTTGGTGGGGCGCTAGGGATGTCCTCGCGATGTACACTCGAACGTCGCGGATATCCGCTCGATCGATACTCCCATCCCTGCCTCCCCCTTCATTCAGAGCAGTGCGTCATGCTCTTCGACGTACCGAGCGTCCGATTCACATGCTCTGGATTGCCATCGGCACTTTCACAACCACCGGTGTGGCTCTGGCGATGGTCGTGATCGCGGTTTTTGCGGGCCACAAGATGGGCTTCGATTTCTCTGCCATCGAACGAGACGACACAACGGCGATGTCCATCGCGCCTTTGGTGCTCCTCACTCTTTCTGTCCTCAGCGCGTTCCCAATATCGGGCTACCTCGTCACAAAATCCTGCGACGCCGATGGCATCCTCGAATCATCGGTGGCCGCCATCCTCGCAATTGCCGCAATCCTGGTGGTGCTGGCCCTCGCCACTCCCGTTGCTTTGGTGTTCGCCCTCGCGTTTACGCCAATCGCATTCGGACTTGCCTGCACTGGAGCTTGGTTCGGTTTGGGGAAGTAGGCTCTTCCCACCATTCCCCGATCCTAGTTCCGTGCTACTTCACACAGCCATGGAACCACTGTCTCAAGAACCACAATCACAAGAACCACACACCAAAGAACCACTGTCCCAATACCAAACCAGAATCGATGAGCTTGACCGCAT
>Ga0123356_10006534_pt1 | contig 11745 bp, 13 predicted proteins | sample TergutEmb28metaG_2_FD_92546 | JGI IMG/M metagenome (GOLD analysis project Ga0123356, IMG submission 92546) | Embiratermes neotenicus P3 segment gut microbial communities from Petit-Saut dam, French Guiana - Emb289 P3 | ecosystem: Host-associated > Arthropoda: Insects > Digestive system > Gut ... | reverse complement strand
TTCTGGCCGTCATGACGAGTCTGGGTCTTCGACAGCGCGAAGAATCCACCACAGGATCTCTGCGAGAAATGCTGCAGGCTTACGTTGCGCGGAGTGAACGCCTGATCAGAGCCGCCGATTTGGGCAGCTATTCGCTCGTGATCCTCGCGATTGGCGGAATGCTTGGGTACGGTCTTCGGGTTCGGCTGGGCCGCCCGCCCGCGGTATCTCCAATCCAGAATCTTCTGTTGTTGGCACTCGTAGGCTCGGCGCTCGTTTGGTACCGTCGGACCCAGGCGCGTGTTCTAAGGAAATATCGGCATCTCAGCGAAGTCTTCGGATCAGAAGATAACCGGCAATGAGCGCCCAACAGTCTGCGAGGTTCCCAGAATTGACCCGAGCGCCCGACGACCACCGCCGTCTGAGGACCCAGACCCTGGGGTTCATCAAAGTTGAGATTCGTTTGATTCGCTGGAAAGCTGCAAGCTACGCCCACCAGAGAGGATTATGTGAGGGTGGTTGGTGGCGCCGCGCTTCAGCACCACCAACCGAACTCCACATATCAGAGACGTCCCGATTCAGCGAAACTGACCACGCTCGTGCCGGCCACGATGAGGTGATCGATCACACGGACATCGATCAATGCCAACGCCTCTTTGAGGCGTTGCGTGATCAGCTCGTCTGCGTGGCTCGGTTCGCCGATTTGTGATGGATGGTTGTGCGCGAGTACGACCGCGGCCGCCTGGGTCTCGATCGCCACCTTCACGACTTCGCGCGGATGCACGCTTGCGCTATCGATGGTGCCGCGAGACAGCTCGACGAACTTCAGCAGTCGATGCCTCGTGTCGAGAAGCAGAACGCAGAAATACTCCACGTCACGATCCGCGAGGGTGATCTTGAGGAATTCTCGAACGAGCTGGGGGCTCGTCAGAGGGGTGCCCCGGCGCACCCGGGTTCGCATATACGCCTGTGCGCCCGCCAGGACGAGTTCCCCGCTCGCCCGTACAAATACTCCGTGCTCGTCTCTCACATAGAGTGTTCGGCTTGTCATGACACGGCTCCGTGCTCGGGCGGAATTGCCCGGCGCGGGGGAGTGCACGCGGCAGCGCAGCCGTCAGGGACCGCGCGAAGCGCGCTCGCGAGCACGGCGTAGCCGGGCGCAGGTCTTGACGGCGAGAACCGCGTGCGAGAATGAACCGACCCGCCATTCCGCCCGTCCGGCTCTTGGGGTTTGACTGGATCGAATTGCTAGGCTGGGTCGTCGAGCTCGAGGATCGCTCGAAGTCGGTCTTCCAGGATGCCGGCCAGCGCAAGCGCGTCATTGAGCGCATCGGCCGGATCGCGTTCGAGCGCTTCACGTAACGCAGTCTTTAGCCAATGAGAGATGGAGGCGTCGGCGAGCACACCCTCGGCGGTGGGGTCCGTCAGCAGCGTGCTCATCGGGAGGGATCCTCGCGCTTCGGATCCCGTCTCTTGACCGCCGGCGCCTCCGTCGTGTGGTTGCGCAGCGAGGTCGAGGGCAATGGTTCGCCTTTGTGAATGGAGCTCGCGATCGCGCCCCGGATGAGCTGCAAGAAGCGCTCGCGATCCTCCGGCTTCGCAATGGTCTTCGCCGCGTACTCCTCCGCCGCGCGCACGGTGAGGAAGGTGGATTTCAACTCCGGGTGCGCGCGCACCGACTCACGCACGTCGGCCTGCTCATCCCGGAGGCGCCGTGCCATCTGCACGCGCTGGGCGAAGAAGCTCACCTTCTCCACCACCCAGCGGGTGCGATGCGCGTGGCGCTCTTCCTGCGCGATCACCCGGCCTTGCGGGTCGCGCTGGCGGGAAGTGATCGTGACGGCTTCGCGCGCGATGCGCCGCGCGCCGATGAGATCGCCGACCTGGGGGCGGGTTTCACCCTCGAGGAGCGCACGCCGCAGGTCCTTGCCCCAGAGCGTGCGCTCGCCGCTGCGCGTCAGAAGCTTCACGTAATAGGACGGATCCTGCTTGGTGCGAAACTGATAGTTCGCGATGCCGTGGTCCTTGAGTCGCCCGATGAGGAGCCTGTCCGACCGGCGCCGACTGACCTCGCGCCCGCCCGATCCGACAGTCCGGCGGTCGTCGGGGTCAGCCACAGCTGCCCTGCGCGCTTGCCATCCTCAGCCTCGCACCCGTACGGGCTCGCGCTCCGGGGGCGTGGGTGCGCGTGCGGGTGTGCGCAAGCGCACGGCGGGGAGCGGCTCGCCGCGTGCAATGCGCTCGGCGAGCGCCGAGCGGACGGTCGCGACGAAGCGCTCCTGATCCTTGGGATCGAGCTTTTTCGCCGCGAGCTTCGCAAGGTGGACCTCCAGGAGCGTGCCCAAGAGCTCGGGGTGCTTTTCGACGGCCTGCTTCGGCGTGAGCGAAGAGTCGCGGACGATGCGAGCGGCGTCCTCGCGACCCTCGAAGAACGCGTGCCGCTCGACGACCCAGTGATTGCGGTGGGTGGCGAGCTCGCGCTCGATGCGCCCGCCCGTCGCATCGAGCTCCCCGCGACGCACCTTGACCGGCTCTTGGCGTAGCGAGCGCAGGCCCACCTCATCGCCGATGTAGGGCTTGGTCAAGGACTCCCTGAAGGCACGCTCGAGATCAACCCCCCAGATCGTGCGACTCCCGCGCGCGGTCTCGAGCTTCACGAAGTAGGACATGGGCTGGCGCGGGTCGTGGCGGTAGGTCGCGCGGCCATGATCGACGAGGCGGCCCGAGAGGAGCTCCTCGCGAGGGGGCGGTGGCTCGGCCACCCGCGCGCCGCTCTCCCTCAGTGTCACGCTGTCCTCCGCCGCTACGGGAGCTTCGCGCGCCGCCGCGCGGGCGAGACGACCGCGCTCAAACTCACTCGGGCGATAGCCGCGCACGTCGATCCCGGAGAGCTGCGCGGCGAGCCAAGCCTCTTTGCGGAAGCGCTCGGTTCCTCGGACCGTGATCTCGCTCCAGCCGCGCGCTTCCGCGATCTGGATGAGACTCCTGATGACTTGAGTGTTCTCGCTCGCGGTCGTGAGCCTCGTGCCTCGGTCGGTGAACGCGCGCGTCCCATCGTGGAAGTAGTAGCGGTTCTTCACCACGACGAAGCGCTGTCGGACCGCCTCCGGCACGGCCTGGGTGGGTTTCGCGTGCGAGCTCGCCGGCGGGCTCACGTTCTCCACCGGATTCTGAGCATTCCCCTCCTGGCGGAGCTTTCTCGAGACGTGGATCGAGTTCTCGTCCCGAGGTCGGCTCGGTGCTTCTGTGTGTTCCGGGTCGGCCATGAGGTTCCCGTTATCGGGTCTTCAGGCTGTCGAGGAAGCTCTCGACCGCGCAGTGGAGCTCCTCCGATGTCAGCCGCTCGCCGGACGGCTTCTCGGGCATCTTCACGCGGCTCAAGTCCACGTCGAAATCCTCGAGCGTCAAGGACGCGAGGCGATCGAGATCCTCGATCGTGGCGTCCCGGACCGCGGGAGGCGTCACCGCCTCGCGCGGAGCCGCATCGATGCTTGGTCCCGTCGCCGCCGTTTCGCGCTCTGCGAGTGGCTCCGCGTCCGCGCGTCTCTCCGGCGCCGCCCGATTGGGCGGCGGCAAGAGGCGCGGCAGGAAGCGGCGGTCCTCGAAGTAGCGCAGCTTGCGCGCGCGTATCGGCGGCAGTCCCTCGTAGAAGAGAATGGCCTCATCCGCTCCGAGCGCCTTGACCTCCTGCGGCAATAGGAGCGCCCGGCGCTGCTCGCTCACGTTCTGACTGCGCCCGCGCTGACCCCTCATGCTCCCGAGGTTGAAGAGCGGCGTGGAGATAGTCTTCACCCGGACCGTGGTGTAGCCGAGCTCGTCCGAGATCTCCCGTGCATCGTTCGCGTCTTTCGCTGCAAAAACGATCCGGGCCGCGAGACTTTTCAACATCGTCTCCGCCGCGTGGGCCCCATAGATCTCGCGCAGCTGCGCCGGGGTGTGAATCACGAGCACCACTCGCACGTTGTAGCCGGGGAGGTACGAGATGCCCTCCGCGATGATCGGAATCCTTCCCAGTGCCGCGAACTCATCGAGAAGCATCATCACCTGGTATTTGAGACGCGGGGTATGCTCGGGGAGCTCGCGCGTCTGCAGCCCGATCGCCTGCTGAAAGAGGAGATTCACGACGGGCCTGAGCCGATGCAGGTCATCGGGATTGACGCCGACGTAGATCGAGATACGCCGAGCGCGCAGCTCCCGCAGGTCAAAGTCGTTGCCCGAGGTCGCCCAGTCGAGAATGGGGTTGAGCCAAAGATCCAGGCGCGAGGTGAAGGTCTTGCGGATCGAGCTCGCGGTCACCGGCGCCAAGTCAATGACGTCATAGAGCGCCCGCACGCACTGGGGCGATAAGGGAAACTTCCCGCTATTGCGCCCCTCGATGAGCCGCTTCCAGTGCTGCCCGAACCCTTCATCGTCGGACGCCATGCCCTGCCGGAGCACCTCGCCGATGGTCTTAGGCAGGGAGGGGGTTTCGAAGAGATAGAGCGCGATCCCCAAGAAGAGCGAACGGGCACTCGCCGTCCAGAAGGGATCGACGTTCGGCGGATCCGGATAAAGCATCTCGGCGATGCGCTGCAGGTCATTGACACGCCGCTCAGGGTTTTCGGCAACATAGTGGAAGGGATTCCAGCGGGCGGAGCGCCGCTCCTCGGAGAAAGGATCGAATAGATAGCAGGCCTGGCCGCTCGCGGCCCGAAAGCCCGCGGTCTGCATCCAGTTCTCGCGCTTGATGTCGACGCAGATGACCGAGTCGGGCCAGTTCAAGAGATTCGGGATCACGACACCCGCCCCTTTGCCGGCGCGCGGGGGAGCCGCGAGACACGCCCCTGTTGTCCTGCGAGCATCAGGCACCGCCGGCCCCAGCCCCCTAAGATGATGCCACGGTCACCGAGGAGGCCCGCGCGGGCGACCTCCCGATGGGTCGCGAAACGCGCGGCGCCGTGCAGCGCGCGGCGGCGCGGTAAGAACAGCACGAGTGGGACGACCGCCATCACGGCGAGGCCCCCGAGCGAGCAACCCCAGAGGCGCGAGCGCACGCCGGCTTCGTGTCCGTAGTAGTAGCCGTAGCGGGCGATTGTGAGCGGCCCCGCGGTGCGCGCATCCAGGTGGAGCGAAGCCAGGAACAGGAAGCCGGCGAGGTACTGCGATACGACGCACCCGAGTACCGCTAGGCCTGCGAACCTCAACCACCGCGACGCCGGGAGTACTCTAAGCGACGGCGGCGAGACTGCGGCGCTTTCGGTCGGGGTCATACCAGATCTCCTTGATGAAGCGGCGATGACGCTCGATGCCAAACTGGATCACGACATCGACCAGGAGGTAGAGGAGCTGTTTGATGTCTGCGCGCGGCAGCTCCTGCCCGCCTCGACTTAGCTTGACCAGGAGGACGAGCTGCTCAAAGGCGAGTTCGGCGCTCGCCGCGTGCACGCTCGTGATCGAGCCCGGGTGGCCGGAATTCACGTTCCGCAGGTAGTCAAAGGCCTCATCCGCGCGCAGCTCCGCCAAGAGAATCCGGTCGGGTTTCATGCGAAGACACGATTCCAGGAGCTGCTTCGGAGTCACGCGCGCGAGCCCCTGGTCGTCCTTCGAGTAGAAGAGCCGCACGTGATTGGGGTGGCGGTCGAGGATGAGCTCCTGCGTATCCTCGATCGTGATCAGGCGCTCCTCAGTCGGGATCTCGCGAATCAACGCCTTGGTCCAGGTGGTTTTCCCCGAGCCCGTGGGGCCGGACACCAGGATGTTCTTGCGCGAGGCGACCGCGAGGCGCATGAAGGTTCCGTACTGCTCGGCTTCCAGGAGCTTCAAGAGCTCGCTCTCGGTCTCATCCAGCGCCTCGCTCGCGCGACGCGTCGCACGAAAGATGCCGCTCGAGGACAGCTCATCGATCGACCAGACCTGATCCGAGGGCCGGCGGATGCTGATCGCGACGCACCCGGCCGAGGTCGCCGGCGGCAACACGATCTGGACGCGCTCGCCCGAGGGCAGAGACGCTGAGAGCAACGGCGATTCTTCGTCCACGCGCTGACGCGTGGAGTTGGCGACGAGTTTCGCCAGTCGGCGGCACCAATCGAAGTCGGCAAACGGGATCGCCTCGCGCTGCCACCCCTCGCGGGTCTCGAGGAACGCGAAGCCGGGCTGATTGATGCAGAGCTCAGTCACGTCGGTGCGCGTCAGGAGCGGGTGCAGCGCGCGCAAGTTGAGCTCGAGCGCGGACGCGCAGGCTGTGCTCTCAGGGCGCTCGGGTCTTGAGCTCATAAACGGACCTGAAGTCGAGGTCGCGTGCGACGAAGACCTGGATGCGATCGCCGTGGTTCTTGGAGATCGTGGGCGGGATGTTGACCGTGCTCTTCAAGACCTCCTCCATCACCCCCTGCGAGGCGGTGGGATTGACGATGATCGTTCCGCTATTGCCCGCACTCGACTGGATCCCCGCCTGCACGGCGCCATCGATGACCGAGATCAGGAGGGCGGCGCCAAAGCGCTGAAAGAAATGGCGATTCACATCGCCCGAGAGCCCCGAGCGGCCGAGCTCATCGGTCCCCGGCGAGGCTAGAGGGACGATGACCCCCGTCGGCGTACGGGCCTCGGTCCAGAGCACGAAGATGCGGGCTTGGCCCTGCGCGACTTCGCCCCGTGTCTCCCCGACCAGCTTGCTGCCGCGCTCGATCAAGACGGTGCTCCCATCGACGCCGAACGTATCGCTCGCGGTGACGCAGGTCGTCATGCCCGGGAGGCTCGAGTCGATCGCGGTCTCGAGCGTGCAATCGATGAACGCGCCCTTCGGCAGCAGCAGCCGCTGCGCCGGCAGCACCCGCGCGCGCATCGCCGGCGTGGCGCTCGGCTTCAAGAGCGTACCGAGCGTGGAGTCCGCGGCGGTCGGCGTGTCCGTCACAGAGGCGCTCGCCGCTGCGGCATCGGGTGTCGTTGTTGAGCTTGCGCCCGACTTCTCGACCTCCGGGCCTTCGGAGACCGGCCCCGCAAGTCGCCTCTCGAGTGCCACCTGCCAGGCGGGCTTCTCGGGCGGCTGCCCAGGCGCACCTCCCAGCGCGCCCGTGCCTGGAGTGGCCGGCGACGCCGAGAGCATCCTGTCGGAGGGCGGCGCAGGCGCCGGCCCGATCGCTTGCGCGACCAAGGCGGCCGGAGGATCGACTTTTCCTAAGGACGGTAGGGGCATCTCGCCTTGTGCCTGGTTGCGCGAGGCAGCCAGAGCTGCGCGCTTGACCTCGCCTTGATGAGCGAACGTGTGGAGGTAGTACCAGCCCAGGAACCCGACGCCGAGCGTGGTCATGAGCCCCATCGCCAGCATGTTGTTCACGCGGGACTGAAGCGGTCGCGCCGCGTTGACCGAGGCGATGCTGCGCTCGCCGACAACCGTGTCGGGCTCGCTCGGCGCACCGTCGGGCGCGTTCGCATTCACGGGTGCGCCTCCTTGGACTCGCGCTTGACGTCCGGGGCCACGGTCCCGGAGGGCAGCTGCTCACCGCTGCCTGAGAATCCCTTGTTCACGATGCAGCCGGTGAGGCGTCCGCGGCGCACGATGAATCGCGGCGCCACGCGATGGATCAACACATCGCCCTGATCGATGCTGAAGTTCAGAAGCGATTCGGTGTTGTCGTCGTTGCGCGCGAAGAGCGCGGGGAGCTCCTCGCGCGCTGCGAACGTCAGGCGCGTCTGCACGCCATCATCGGAGGCCGCTGTCGGCCGCACGGCGGGATTGCCGCAAAACCAGTAGTCGGTGTTGCGCGGACGGTTCCGCCGACCCTTGGCGAGCTCGAGCTCGAGGCGGCCCTCCTCCGTTAACCCATCGCCCGCTGGCTTCGCGGGCGGATAGCTGAAGCGCACCGCGTACATGACCGGCGCGAGATCGGGATCTGGGTGGTGCGCCGAGACCGTGTACTCGAAGTAGTAGCGACGCTTGCTGGTGGTCACCGCCAGGTTCATCTCGGTGTAGGGGACCTTGGGCTTCAAGGTGAGGACATTCGCGTGGGCGCTGTAGGTCAAGCCCTCCAGGTCCCCACCGCTCAAGGACGAGAAGGTCTCATCCGCCTCGAACTCGAGGTCGATGTGGAAACCGACATAGCCGTAGAGACGATAGACCTGATCGGGACTGTAGACAGCGCTGCGGATGCGGGGGTCGACCGTCCCACTCTGCGGCAGTGTCTCGGCGCAGGCGCCACCAGACAGGACTGCGGCGAGGAGAAGCACGCACCGCGCGTTCACGAAGTGCTCCCGCCTGAGGGCTTGGGCGCCGTCGGCGGGGGCTCGGCGGCCTCGGGCTCCGGGTGAAAGTCCACGATCTTGAACCCCAAAGGGTTCCAGTGCCGTACATGCGGGTCGGTGGAGGGCGCGGCGTAGGTGTAGCGGATGCTCGCGATCCAGTAGGTGCGGGCCTCCTCGGAACTTCCCGCCTGGCGCTGACCCTTGACATAGCGCACTTGAGCCAGGTCCGTGACACCATCCGCTCGCGTGAAGAAGCTGACCGAGGTCACCTGCGCTCGGATCGTGGTGCCGTCCTTGTAGAGATTCAGTGGCGATTGTGGGTTGGTCTTGTTCCACTGGGCGAACCACGCTTGATTGCGCTGTGCGCTATGAAAAGCTCCGCACTCGGCGTAGTCGCTCTCGGCGGTCGAGAAATTGAAGCGCTCGCACACCGTGACGTAGTGATCGAGGAAGTAGCGGGTGACCGCCTCGGGCATCGGCTCGCGCCCGGCATAGACCGGGACCACGTCGACGAGCCCGGTGGTGTTGTCGACCCGGATGACGAAGGGCTCAACACGCTTCAAGGGCATCAGGAGCATGAGTGCGAGTGCGACCGTCAACGCGCAGGTCCAGCCGGCGCCTGCGACCCACCAAGCGACGCGCGCACTGCGGCGCTGCATGGCGACCCGATCGGCGTCCCAGGACGCTGCCTCGTCAAGATACGCATCGAGTGCTGCGTCGGCGTTCATGGGGTATGAGGCGCCTCGTGGGGTTTCTGAACAGGATTCGGCGGATTGATCGGGACGAGATGCCCCTCACAATCGACCTTGGGTGCGTGATGGGCACAGGCACTCAATCCGAGGAGCAGCCACGCCCAGAAGAGTGGTTTCACGTCCCTCTCCTCACGCCGGCCGGATCGCGTTCGGCCGCGCCACCTTCGCCAGGCGCGTGATGCCGGTGCTGGTCCCGCGCTTCAAGTAATGGCCGGCCTTGCGCGAGAGCGGATCCCAGCGGGTAGTCTCGGAGTCGACGATGCCACGCATGAACTGACCCGAGGTGCGGGCGGTTCGCCCCAAGCCCCAGGCGACTGCCGCACTCACGACCCCGAAGGAGGACAGCGCTAGCCCGCTCGCGAGGCCTGCCGCCATCGGCATGACCTGGCGCATGATGAGGAGCGTGAGCCCCGCTGCCATGCAGACGCGCACGGCGTCGGCGATCGAGATGCCGCCACCCGCGGCCGCTGCCTGTTGGGCGGCGGAGGTCACGATACCGAGCATCAAGGCGGCGACCAGGACCGTAAGGATCGCGATGAAGGCATAGTTCGCGAGCTGCGCGATCCAGGCCTCGAAAAAGCGCTTGGTGGTGTCGAAGAAGAGAAGCGCGATGAAGAGCGGACCCAAGGCCAGGAGAATCGAGAGTGCGATCTTCGAGAGCGCGAGCAGGAACATCGCGTAAACCGCCGTCAAACCCACGATCAGGTAAATGGCGTAGCCCGCGATGTAGTAGGAGAAGTCCCCGTTCAGAATGCCGCCCTTTTGCAACAGGAGGCTAGCGGCATCGCCGCCCGCAAAGATGATCTGATCGAAGATTGCGATCGGGTCGTAGGCCCCGAGGATCCCCGCGGCAAGCTGGCCCGGAGCGTTGAAGAAGGTATTGACAATGGCTTGGTTGTAGAGCCACAGATCGAGTGCTCCGCCCAACACGACGACCAGGACGATGATGCGCTTCAAGCCGGTGACGAACGGCTCCTCGATCCGACCCGTGAGGTGCAGGTACCCCCAGACCATGACGTAGACGGTGGCGAGCGTTGCGACCGCCGGCTCCAGGAGGGTCGCGATCTTGGCCGTGTTGGTCGCGATGTAGTTGGCCAAGATGCCGTTGAGCCAGGCGCTGAAGGTCGCGAAGAATCCCACGGCGCTACTTCTTCTGATCCGGAAGTTTCAGTGGCGGGAGCGTGCGCAGGTTCCCGACATCGAGGCTCTTCTCGGCGTCGCGCACGTTCACGCAGTCGGCGGAATTTCCCAGCGATCCTGGGTCGTTGCCACAGCGCGCAAGCGTCTCTTGCCGAAGCATAGGATTCTCCTTGTAGTCCTCCACGGTGTGCTGGGCCCGATCCGGCGCCGGTGCACAGCCGGCGGCGCTTAAGAACGTGACAATGATCCCTAAACAAAACCGCACGGACCGTGCGCCGGGCCGAAACCTCATATCGAGAATTCCTTCACTGCAGCTGCAGCGCGGGCAAAGTACGCAGGTTCCCGACGCCGGCGACAGCCTGCTCGCGCGCGGTCTGCCGCCGCGCGAGCTCCTGGGCTTGCGCGGCCTGGTAGAGGACGTTGAGCTTAGTGTTGTCGTTCTGGAGCATCCCCTGCTCGGCCGCGATGCGCGCCTGGAGCTCCAGGATCCCCTTCTGGTCGGTCGCGCTCCCAATCGCACTGATCAACTGCTGGACAGACGCGAAGCGACTGCTGGTCGTCGAGTAGGCCTGCTGAGTCGCGACCTGAAGGAGCGCCGCATTCGTTCGCGCGCCGACCAAGAGCTGTTGCTCGGCTGGCGAGAGTGCGGACACCTGTGCCTGCGTCAGGACCGCATTCGAGTTGATCTGGGTTTGCAGCGGGGCTCCAAGCCCGGTGGGCAGCGCCGACCAGGTCGAAGGCAGATAGTTGCGGTTGATGCCCGAGAGGAGAGATTGCATGCCGCGGAGGCCCGTGATGGAGGTGTATTCCTGCTGGGCTTGACTCAGTTGGCTCTGTGCGGTCTGCAGCGCCTGCTCCATCTGCTGGACTTCGCGGATGAGCTGCGCAATGGCCCCGACATCGACCACGGCCCATTGCGCCCGGGCGGGCCGCACGGCGCCGAGCAGCGCCACGAGTGCCACCAGAATCCCTGCCGAAATTCTCTTCATGACCGTCTCCTTCTGCAGATGTGCCGGCTTCAAGCCACTCTTTGCTCGAACACTGGAAGCCACTCGCTCGGCTCGGGGCCCGTCTCCTCCATGATCGAGTAGAGCTGCTCGATGGAGCTCGCACGACCGGAGATCACGGCGAGCTCGCACGAGAAGCCCTTCAAATCCAGTTGACAGACGACCGAGTAGTGACCCTGTTTGACGAGGAACATCCGCGACCCCGGCTCGAGCTGCTCCTTGATCAGCTTGAATTCCCGCTCCGAGAGCCCGAAGCCCTCGATGTACTCCTGCGCGTTCGCATCGGAGTTCGGAAAGAGGATCTTGGTCGGGGTCTGCTCGATGATCGTGCGCGCGATGCGCGAGGAGAGCGCATCGCTCGGGCTCTGCGTCGCCGCGCAGAGCACGCCATTCAACTTGCGCCAGACCTTGAGACCGTCCTTCGCAAACTGCTCGAACGCGGGATCAGCCAGGAGGCGCGAGAACTCATCTGCCCAGCAGACCAGGCGCCGGCCATCCAAGAGCGAGCGGATGACGTGAAAGAGATAGAGCGTCACCGGCGCGCGCGTGATCTCGTTGTCGAGAAACTCGGTGACGTCCGCCCCGAATAGCAACTTCCCCTGAAGGCTCGAGGTGAGCGTGTCCTCGGGGTTGTCGAACGCCCAGGCATA
>Ga0123356_10006533_pt1 | contig 11745 bp, 8 predicted proteins | sample TergutEmb28metaG_2_FD_92546 | JGI IMG/M metagenome (GOLD analysis project Ga0123356, IMG submission 92546) | Embiratermes neotenicus P3 segment gut microbial communities from Petit-Saut dam, French Guiana - Emb289 P3 | ecosystem: Host-associated > Arthropoda: Insects > Digestive system > Gut ... | reverse complement strand
TTGCTGTTTGATTATTGTGGCTTTGATGTGGCTTGCGTTTATGGGCGATATTGTTGCGGTAGCAGTTGCGTATGCCGAGCTGCCTCCGTTTAATGCAATGGCAAGCCGTAAAACCAAAGGAGCCAAAGCAAGCATCCGCCTTATTCAAAACAGCGACAAGGTTTCAAGCATCCTTTCCGACGTGCTCGGCGACGTTTGCGGAATTGTCAGCGGTGCGATAGGTGCGGCACTTTCGCTTATGATTACTAACGGCATGTGGATTACTGACTTTCAAAAAATTCTTATTGTGGTAACCGTGACGGCAACAATTGCCGCTGTGACCGTTGCGGTCAAGTCGCTTGCCAAAAAAATCGCAATTAGGAACTGCCAGGGCATCGTTTTCGCAGTTGGAAGGTTTCTAAGTTTGTTTTCTAAGAAGCAGTCCTAGTTCTTTGTTTGTTCTTTTGCTCTTCCCTGCGCCTTATAATGATGATTACTATAAGTGTGATGAGGCAAACAAAGGCAATGCAAATTGCAATTGCGGTTGGTATGGCGAAGCCGTAGAATCTATTTTGTGGTGCTGGCGGTGGAGGTAGTGCGTTAAATATGCGCTCACGTGCAAGCAGGAATTCGTTGTCGACATATATATCGACCTTGTATGTCACGTCTTCATCGTCGTCAAGTTCTATGTCAACCCATGGTTGGTTTGGTGGAACGTCTAGTTCTTCCCATTCTCCGTTTCCTACCCTGCGCCACCACCTAAACGTAAGTTTCTCGTCTTCAATTCGTTCTTCATCAATGTCAACGAATGCCTTGTTGTCATCGTCCGAGCCTATGTTCACATATGACAAGTCAGGCGGCGGGTCTTTTGGCAACGGTTCAAGTTGCTCAGGTGTCGGACCAAAGGGGGTGAGGATGTTGTAAAATTCCCACCGTGACCATGCGTCATAATCCCCATGGTTTCCAATGCCAAGTTCTCCACTTCGATTACCTCCCCATACCCACAGTGAACCATCGGCTTGTATTCCTAATGAACTAATTTGACCAGTGGATATATATACCCAACCTGTGTAGCTGCCAACTTGTGTTGGGCTTGCCCTATTCGTTGTCCAACCGCTGTCACCAAGTCCGAGACTTCCAAGACTGTTAGCCCCCCACGACCACAGCGACCCATCTTGACGTATACCAAGACCAAATCCGTTACCCGCAGATACATGTTTCCAATCATTATCCACACCAACTCGTGTTGGAACTGCTATCGCAATGGTTGGGCTGCTGTCACCAAGACCAAGTTTTCTCCATGTATTGTCGCCCCATACCCATAACGAGCCATCGTCTCGAATACCCATCGAAGAATACAACTCTGCGGATATATGTGCCCAGTCATAATCATTTCCGACTTGTGTTGGGACTGTTCTTTGCGTGCCGTTGCCACTATCACCAAGACCAAGACACCCATACAAATTGAACCCCCACGACCAAAGCGAGCCATCAGTACGAACCCCAAGAACATGATACCAAAGTGCTATTTGTTTCCAGTTATTGTCTTCGCCGACTCTTGTTGGAACTGTTCTCTCTGTGCCGCTGCCGATATCCCCAAGTCCAAGTTGCCCCCACCAATTGTCGCCCCACGCCCACAGCGAACCGTCGGTTTTAATTCCAAATGTATTTATTTCACCAGTAGTAATTGTTGCCCAGTCTGTGTCCACACCGACTTGTGTTGGCACTGTTCTTTCGATTTCCCGACCACTATCTCCATGTCCAAGTTGTCCAATGTGATTACTTCCCCACGACCAAAGCGAGCCGTCTTGTTTCAAACCAACGGAAAAATCATCGCCGGCAGACACATACGCCCAATCGGTATCAGTGCCAACTTGGACCGGGGTGTATCTATCTGCGCTTGTATCTCCCCATTCCTCTTCCTTTTCACCAATTCCAAGTTGCCCATATCGATTGTTTCCCCACGCCCAAAGCGAGCCATCAAGACGAATACCAAGGGAATGCGTCTGGCCACCCGCCACCATTTTATACCTTGCAGTATGTGGTATCGGTACTGTCGGCGTCTCCGCAGTCACTATTGAAATAAGCATGGCAAACGATGCAAGCGACGCCAACATCATAACAATTGCAACAGCCGTCGCAGTTATTCGTGAAGTGAAGCCTTTAATAAAACTATTCACATTCACACCCTCCCTGCTTTCGCTTTATTCTTTTGTTCTTCCCTGCGCCTTATAATGATGATTACTATAAGTGTGATAAGGCAAACAAATGCAATGCAAATTGCAATTGCGGTTGGTATTGCAAAGCCGTAGAATCTATTACCTGGAGGTGGTGGCGGTGGGCTTGATGGTGGTGAAAAAGTGCGTGAGCGGGCGAGAAGGAACTCGTTATCGACATAGATGTCGACTTTGTATGTTACATCGTCGTCATCATCAAGTTCGATGTCAACCCATGGTTGGTTAGGCGGAACATCTAGTTCCTCCCATTCTCCGTTACCCACTCTGCGCCACCATCGGAATGTAAGTTTTTCGTCCTCTATTCTTTCTTCGTCTATGTCAACAAATGCCTTGTTGTCATCGTCCGAGCCTATGTTTACATATGACAAATCAGGCGGTGGGTCTTTTGGCAACGGTTCAAGTTGTTCGGCGGTGGGACCGAAGGGAACAAGCGAGCCTGCTCCATCTCCGGAAACTCCAATTCCAAGTTGTCCATAAGAACTGTCTCCCCAGACCCACAGCGAGCCGTCGGAACGAATACCTGAACTGTGAATATTATGAGCTGCTACGTCAATCCAGTCTGTCTCTGTACCTACACGTACGGGGCTGTTTTGTTGTTCTGTGTCTCCTGTGCCGAGGTGTCCTTCCCACCATGATGGTCCTCCATTATATCCCCACGCCCACAACGAGCCGTTATTGCGAATTCCGAGAGTGTGGTCCCTACCAGCCGATGTATACTTCCAGTCTGTGTCAACACCAACTCTTGTCGGGAAGTATCTTTCAGTGCCCCAACCAGCATCACCAAGACCAAGCGAACCCGCCCAATTCAAACCCCAAGACCAAAGCGAACCGTCGGCACGAATTCCGGTTGAAAATGCGTTACCAGCAGATACATGTACCCAGTCATTGTGTTCACCAACTTGTGTAAGTTCATATCTGTTATCTGTATCGCCAATCCCCAGTGAACCCCTGTAATTCTCCCCCCACGACCAAAGCGTACCGTCGCTACGGATGGCGAGATAATGAGTATGGCCACTTGATGTAATCTTCCAAGTATCCGTGCCAAGACGAACAGGGCGTATCTGGTGTCGGACTTCAGTATATTGTAATCCGCAACACCACTCGCAGAACCAGTACAGCGGGTTACCATCTTCGTCATAATCAAGCAAGTTTCCATTCTCGTCCACTGCGTAAACAGCACCGCCAAGACCACCACGATTATTACTTCCCCAAACCCACAGCGAGCCGTCTTTCTTAATCCCAAGAGTATTGTCGTAACTTGCCGACACATGTACCCAGTCAGTGTCTGTGCCGACTTGGACTGGGCTGAATTGGTGGACGGGTTGAAAACTACCCCATTGGTTATAATGCCCAATACCGTCACCCTCACCAATGCCAAGAATGCCTTCCCAGTTACTCCCCCATGCCCATAACGAACCATCGGCACGGATACCAAAAGAACTTGAACCGCCGGAAGTCACATATACCCAGTCATTGTGGATACCAACTTGGACAGGGGATTGCACCCCTAGCATTTCCATTCCATAAGAACCTATTATGGTGCTTGTGCTATCGCCTATACCAAGTTCACCGGACCCGTTTCCTCCCCATGCCCACATCGTACCATCTAAACGAATACCAAGCGAGTAACTGTTCGCCACACCAGTTGTAACCATCTTGTACCTTGCAGTGTGCGGTATTGGTTCGTCTAGCAGTGTTTCAGCTGTCACTATTGTTATAAGCATGGCTGTCGCAAGTACTGATGAGAGCATCATTACTATCGCAACCGCCGTCGCCGTTGTTTGTGAAGTAAAGCCTTTTATAAATTTGTTCGTTGTTTTCACGCTCTCCTCACTTTTTGTTTGTTCTTTTGTTCTTCCCTGCGTCGCAGGATAATAATAACTATAAGTGTGATAAGGCAAACAAAGGCAATGCAAATTGCAATTGCGGTCGGAATTGCAAAACCATAGAATCTATTTTGTGGTGTTGGCGGTGATGGAGGTAGTGGATTAAAGATACGTTCACGTGCGAGGAGGAATTCATTGTCGACATAGATGTCAACCTTGTAAGTTACATCGTCGTCATCGTCAAGTTCTATGTCAACCCATGGTTGATTTGGTGGAACGTCTAGTTCTTCCCATTCACCATTACCCACTCTACGCCACCATCTGAATGTAATCTTTTCATCTTCTATCCTTTCTTCATCGATGTCAATAAAAGCTTTGTCGTCGTCTTTTTCTATTCCTACTTGTGACAAGTCAGGCGGTGGGTCTTTCGGCAGTGGTTCAAGTTGCTCGGGGGTTGGGCCGAAGGGAACTAATTGGTTTTCTGTGGTGCCAATCCCAAGTCCACCATCACGGTTGTTTCCCCAAACCCATACCGAGCCGTCTGATTGGAGACCGATAGAGTTGCTCCAACCTCCACCCGCAGACACCCAATTTGTACTTGTGCCGACCTGTATAGGACCCAATTTGTCGTGGTCAAGCAACATTCCCCAACTATCGGTTTCGGTTTCCCCGATGCCAAGTTGTCCGCAACAATTTTGACCCCATGACCATAACGACCCGTTGGTTTTAATACCGAAAGAATTATACCAACCACCAGATACATATACCCAATCTGTGTCTGTACCAACTTGCGTTGGAAGATACTGGTCATCTGGTACCCATCGCCCCACGCCGTCATAACTACCAGGATGTGCGCCAAGTCCAAGTTGATTATTTGCATTCCAGCCCCATGAAAATAATCTCCCATTACGAATTCCTAGGCTGTGGCATGCGCTAGCAAAAACATGTGTCCATCCATAGTCTTCACCAATTCTGACTGGGCTTGGATGTGGCGCACGACCTGAAACCAGGTCACCCCAATAGTTGGGATACTCGTGTTGGACATCACCCACCCCAAGTTCTCCGCAACAATTCCATCCCCACCCCCAAAGCGAGCCGTCTGCTTTGATGCCGAAAGAATTGTCCTGCCCTGCTGATACATATACCCAATCTGTGTCGGTGCCAACTTGGACAGGTCTTGTTTGCGGTTCTCCCCGAAATTGCCCAAAAATATCTACCGAGCCATATTCGGCACCGATGCCAAGTTTACCGCCAGTGACGTCTCCCCACGCCCACAACGTGCCGTCTTCACGCATGGCCAGAGAATGATAATACCCTGCCGATATATGTGTCCACACATAGTCATCGCAGACAAGTGTCGGAACGAACCTAGCGGTACTCGTTTCGCCATTCCAATTATATTGCTGCTCGCAACTATCGCCAAGACCAAGTTGTCCATGAAAATTCCACCCCCATGACCACAGCGAGCCATCAGCCCGAATACCAAGCGAGTGGGTTTCGTTCGTTGCAATATGTGTCCAGTCATAGTCGTTTCCAACTTGAACAGGGCTTGGTTGAGTAGCTAGTCGTCCCCACCTAATGTCATTTACCCAAACTTCTCCTATGCCAAGGTTGCCATGTTCATTCGAACCCCACGCCCACAACGAGCCATCATAACGGATTCCAAGGTTGCTAGCAGTCCAGCCACCTGCGCTGGCCACCATCCTATACCTCGCAGTATGCGGTACAGGTTCTGTTGGCGGCGTTTCCGCCTTAACGATTACAGCAAACATAGCCATCGATGCCAACGACGACAACATCATTACTATCGCAACAGTCGTTGCCATCGCCCGTGAAGTAAAGCCTTTCAAGAATTTGGTTGTCTTTTGCACCAATTATTATATCACATTTTTGGTATCCTAACAAGTCAAATGTAAGCCAAATGCGCCGGTACAGCCTACGGCAGCATTTGGCTTGCGGTAGTTGTATTTTCTATCAATGTGTAGTATAATAAGGATGCTTGTAAAGGTGCAGTATCCTAGTACAACTTGTAGAAGGAAAACTTCTAGGCTGAGGTTAACTCGCCGTTGGATTGGAGATTAAAGTGCAGGCTTAACGGTAATTCAGACAGTTGTGCGGTGACGCCAACTTGTGTTCTTAAACCGAAAGGGCAACTTGGTAACGAGTTGTAGGACACGGGGAAATCCTTCTGAACCTATGTCGCAAAGTTTACCCAATTCAAACCTTTACAAGCACCAGTCATTGCGAGGAGGAACGACGAAGCAATCCATACACGGATTTGCTTGTTTTGTTTTGCTGTTTTCTGTCAAGAATTATAGTATATGAAACTCCCTCTATATATAGCCCTATGTGTATCTCTTTTATATTACTCCATCAGCGTTACAGACAACCCCCGCCTGGAACTCCTCGGCGAGGGCGAGTATGCGATTTACTCACGTGACGATATCCACAGTTCACTTGTCGAAAGACGAGTTGCAAGTGGCATTGGGTATATCTATTACACGACTTCCGCCAACGCACCCGCACTGCGAACACTGTTCACCAACATCGACGGCGAAAGTATAGTGTTGCCCCGAATCTCGGGGAGGCAAGTATTCAAGAAGTTGGGATATCAAGAAGTAAGTCCAGGTTACGGATATTCGCCACGTGGGCGGGATTATATCAAAGTCGACGGGCAACGGGTGAATTTGCAGGTGGTCGAGCGAAACAACTCGACGGTGGTCGGGTGGCCGGTGGTACTTGGAACATATTAATTCTTTACTTGCAATGAAACCTTTGATACAATTCTTTCATGGACTACGTAGCTATTCACAAAAAGTGGAACCAGTACTGGGCGCAAAGCGGCACCAACAAATTCGACTTGAATTCAAAGAAGCCCAAATATTACTGCCTTGAAATGTTTCCATATCCAAGTGGGGCGAATTTGCACCTTGGGCATTATTTTAACTATGCGGTGTGTGATACGCATGCACGCTTCAAGCGCATGTCGGGTTTTAACGTGTTCCAGCCGTTCGGGTTTGACAGTTTCGGTTTGCCTGCGGAAAACTATGCGATAAAGACGGCTACTCAGCCACGTGTGAACACAATGAAAAACATCGAGATTATGAAACGCCAAATCGACGAGCTCGGTCACATGCACGACTGGGACTTTGCAGTGAATACTTGCGATGTGGATTATTACAAATGGACCCAGTGGCTTTTTATCGAGTTATTCAAGGCGGGGCTTGCGTATCAAAAGAATGCGCTCGTCAATTGGTGCGGCAAATGCAACACGGTGCTTGCCAACGAACAGGTGTTGGGCGGCGAGTGCGAACGGTGCCAGACCTCGGTTGTTCGCAAAAACATGAAGCAATGGTTTTTCAAGATTACAGACTTTGCGGAAGAGTTGCTTGCAGGCTTGGATAAACTTGACTGGCCCGAAAAAACCAAAACAATGCAACGGAATTGGATTGGGAAGTCCGTCGGAGCGCAAATTTGGTTTGACGATGTACAGGTCTTTACGACTCGCATCGACACGATTTACGGCGCTACGTTTATGGTGTTGGCGCCAGAGCACCCTCTTGTTGATAAGTATGTAACGAATGAACAACGCAAGGCTTGTGATGAGTATATCGCCAAAGCGGCGAAGAAAAGCGACATCGAGCGACTTGGCGCAGAAGGTGACAAGACGGGTGTGTTTACTGGTGGCTATGTGACAAACCCAGCCAATGGCGAACGTGTGCCTGTGTGGATAGCGGATTATGTATTGGCGACTTATGGCACTGGTGCTATTATGGCGGTGCCTGCGCATGACGAGCGTGATGAGGCTTTTGCGAAAAAATATAAACTGCCGATTATCCATGTTGTTGACGGCGAGTGCGAGGAATACAAAGCGAAGTTGTTGAAACAACTTGGCGATAAAGCCGAGGCAAAAACCACCTACCGCCTGCGTGACTGGGGTATTGGGCGCCAGAGGTATTGGGGTTGCCCGATTCCTATTGTTTTTTGCGACTGCGGCGTCCATGCGACGGAGATTCCAGTCGTGTTACCCGAAATCGATGATTTCAGACCAAAAGGCGTTGCCCCACTTGCAAGTGTTCCCGAATTTGTAAACTGCAAATGCCCGAAATGCGGCAAACCCGCCAAGCGTGAAGTTGATACGATGGATACGTTTGTTTGCTCCTCATGGTATTTTTTGCGCTACCCCGATGCAAAAAACACAAAAGAACCGTTTAGCAAAGACTTAATGAAAAAAATGTTACCTGTTGACAAATACATCGGCGGTGCCGAGCACGCCTGCATGCACCTGCTTTACGCAAGGTTCATAACCATGTTCCTCAAAAAACAAGGCCATATAAATTTCAGCGAACCATTCACGTCCCTTGTCCACCAGGGCACGATTTTGGGAACCGACGGCACAAAGATGAGCAAATCCAAAGGCAACACAAAAGACCCAAGCGCCTACACAAGCATTTACGGCGACGACATTTTGCGCCTGTTTATGTTGTTTGGATTTAATTACATCGAGGGCGGCCCGTGGAATGACAACACGCTAAAAACCGTGACAAGGTTTACCGAACGCATCGAGGGTGTCATTGCGAGGAGCAAAGCGACGAAGCGAAACGCTGAAAGCGTCAAGGAGCAAAGCGACTTATCCATGCCAGAAGACAAAGACCTTCTCTACATCATGCACTCTACCATCAAAGCCGTGCGCCATGACCTCGACACATTCAGCTTCAACACAGCGGTTGCCCGTTGCATGGAACTGCTTAATGCCATTGGCAAGTCAACAGGCGACACACGTGATGCGGTTCGTACTTTGGTATTACTAACCGCACCGATGTTCCCACATATCGGCGAGGAGTTCTGGGAAATGCTTGGCAACAAACCAAGCGTATTCGACCAACCCTACCCCGTCGCCGACGAGAAATACCTTACACGTGACACTGTGGAAATCGCCGTTCAAATCAACAGCAAAATCGTCGGGCGCATTGATATTCCAAGCAAAGCGACGCAGGCAGAGGTCGAGAAACTTTGCGCAAGCTTCACCACTGGCAAGCAAATTAAAAAAGTTATTTATATTGGTGGAAAATTGATTAACTTTATTGTATAATAAGGACGCTCGTTCCCGTAGTTAAACGGATATAACCCGCCCCTCCTAAGGGTGAATTTCAAGTTCGATTCTTGACGGGAACGCCAAAAAATTATTACACAAACAATGCGACGCCGACTCTGTTAAGTAGGAACTTCTGGCATTCAAGGAATGTTTCGTACGCATAAAAACTCAAATCTGCGTTATTTGTTATCGAAAATGTGTTCCTCCAAGCAACCACACTTGTCGTGAATGTCGTTGTTCCGGTGCGGGTAAGTGTTCCAACGCAACTTGCATCGGCGACCATTGTGCTGTGGAAATACAGGACACTGTCAAAAGTGAATGTTTTATTCGTGCTGTTTATTGTGTGATAGCTGAAAGTAAGCCAATCTATCCAAACTGAAGTAGCGTCGAGTGTTTGTGCGATACTGAAATCAATGTTTCCAAGACTGTTTATTTGAAACCAGTACAGGTCGGAATAGTCCCATGAATACCATGCAACTCGGTACCTGCCGTCCGATTGAAGAGTTCCATTGTTTTGTGCATATGTAAGAATGGTTTGCAGATTACCACCTACGGTAGGGCCAGGTGGATCCGATGGTGGCCTTCCACTCCAACAACCGCTCAGGGCGAAAGTCATCGGTATTACAAGCAACGTTATTATCAACATGCTTAATATTTTTCGCATTGGCATTTCCTCTTTTGTAGTGAATATAAAAGTCTATCATAATCCTAAGTGAAACGCAACGGAATTAAAAAGCGCCTTGTCGGCGCTCCTTTATTTGCAATTATTTCGTGATGTCACTTCGTGATGAAAAACATTTCTCGGTTTTGTGCATTTGCAAGTTTCGTTGCGGTAAGGCTTTCAAGTTTGACGATATGTGTGGTGTTGATGGTTGAAGTTCTGTTACCGTCGACAATTGCCATCACGCCAACCCTTGGTGCAAGTTTAAGTAAATCCTCGAGTAGTTTTTTGAACTTTTCCATCGATGTGTCGATGAAGGTGGCGGAGGTTTTTTTCTCGGCCGCAAGTTCGTCGAAAATGTTTTTCTCGTTTGATTCGGTACCTGCGCCCCACGAAACAAGTCCACCGACACTTTTCCCTGCGGCGGTGTATTTTGTTGACTCGTGAAGTGTTTTGTTTCTCTCGACGTAACTGTCAAGTTTGCTTTTGGCTTTTGCAACCTTGGCGTCCATGTTTTGTTGCTCTTCAAATTGCTGTGCTTGATTTACAATGTCGCTAAGATTTGCAATGGCTGTCAAACCACTAAACCCAGTACCAACGCTTGCATTGGAAGTTTTTCGTGCGCTCATAAGTTTTTGCTGCATCTTGTCATACTTTTGGTTGAACTTGTCGAGTTTGCGGTCGTATCCTTCCTGCGTGATGACACCTGCAATTTCTTCCAACTTCGAGGAATTTTGCTGCGAGACATATCCTATCAACTTGCAAAAATCAGGCGCACTAGCAAGCGGCACAAAGACATTCACGCCGAACTTTTCCGCACCATTCGGGAAGTGTTTTGCCAACACTTTTTTGACCACATTTTCATCCTTGACACCCTCAAGTTGATACATAATTAAAGTTTTCATAATTCCCCTTTATTTAATCAAATCTCTCCGTTGTTCTTCGAACTCGGTCGAAATCTTTTAGATTTCTCCGTTTATAACTTTCAATAGATAAGCAGGTCCTGCGGCGTCTGGTGCTCCCCCACCCATTCCAGGTAATCCACCGCCCATTCCAATTGCCGGTCCGCCGGACGAAGCGGGTTTAGGAGCCGCTGCTTCAACGGCAGGAGGCGGAGGTGGCGGTGCCGCTGCGGGGGCGGGTGCTGCCGCTGGCTCTGGTGCTGCGGGAGGCGGTGGCGGCGGAGGTGCTGCTGCTGGCTCTGGTGCTGCGGGAGGTGGAGGCGGAGGCGGCGGAGGCGCTGCTGCGGGAGCAGGCGCTTGCGCTGGCATTGCCATTGGTTGTTGCATTGGTTGAGCCATCGGTTGCATCATTTGCTGTTGCTGCATCATGGGCTGTTGCATCATTGGTTGCATCATCATAGGCTGCTGCATCATCATTGGTGCCTGGTTAATCACAACAGGTCGGAACACCGGCTGTTGCACATTCGGTACCCGACCTCCGTGATCGTCATAGTTACTGTAATATCCAATATCAATTCCCATTTCCGCAAGTCGCATAAGAATTGCTTGGCTTGTAAATGTGTCCATGTCCGCCATCTTTTGCATCATCATGCCTTTGCACGAGTCATTAAAAGGGCTCGTATGAATACTTGTCGAGAGGTTTTCAACCGACTTTAACATGTTCATAGTAGCACCGATAATCATACTATATTGCGCATTCCCCACTGTGCTTGCGTCCATAGTAATGTTCATCAGAATTTTTTCAAGCTCATGCAAAGTCATAGCGACCTCTTTTCAAAAAGCCTTAGAATTTGCCGAGTAAGTAGAATCCGTAAACGTTAGAAAGAACAGCGTCTTCCTGAATCAACAAGCGTGGGTCGTTGAAAAGTTCACGAAGGTATTTTTCATAAAGCAACGCACCACCACCAGCGATGATGATTTTGTTGAACTTGTTATATTCAAGACCAACACCCATAACGTTCTTATAGATGTTTTCGGCTTGACG
>Ga0123356_10006532_pt1 | contig 11746 bp, 10 predicted proteins | sample TergutEmb28metaG_2_FD_92546 | JGI IMG/M metagenome (GOLD analysis project Ga0123356, IMG submission 92546) | Embiratermes neotenicus P3 segment gut microbial communities from Petit-Saut dam, French Guiana - Emb289 P3 | ecosystem: Host-associated > Arthropoda: Insects > Digestive system > Gut ... | reverse complement strand
TAAACATTGTCGGAGGTGGTTGTCAGGATGAGTATCTCAATGAACTAGCTGCAGAAATGACTGGATTAAAGGTTATAGCTGGACCTGTTGAGGCAACAGCTATTGGAAATCTGCTTGTGCAGATGATTGCAAAAAAAGAGATTGTGAATCTAGATGAAGCTCGAGCTATTGTGAAGAATAGTTTTGAGATGAAAGAATATCTACCATAACGATATATTGGAGGGAAAAATGACGGTATATGAAGAGGCAAAGAAACGTTATGAATCTATTGGTGTTGATGTAGATTCTGCACTTAGTCAGCTATCAGAGAAGGCAATTAGTATTCACTGCTGGCAGGGTGATGACGTTACAGGTTTTGAAGGATCAGGAGCTCTCTCAGGAGGTATACAAGCAACAGGCAACTATCCGGGTAAGGCTACTACCCCTGAGGAGCTAATGATGGACTTTGATAAAGCAATTTCACTCATTGGTGGAAAGAAGCGGATAGCTTTACATATGACATATGCTATTACCGATGAAAAGGTGGCAAGAGACGAACTTGAGCCAAGACATTTTAAAGCATGGGTAGATTATGCAAAGAGTCGCAATATCGGGATTGACTTTAATGCAACATTCTTTAGTCATCCTATGCTCAAGGATAATCTTACTCTATCGAGTAATGATGAAGAGGTTCGTCAGTTCTGGGTACGTCATGCTATTCAAAGCAGACGTATTGCTGCATATTTTGCCAAAGAGCTAAACACAGAGTGTGTTAATGATATCTGGATACCCGATGGATACAAGGATATACCTGCAGATAGATTAGGTCCACGTCAACGCCTTAAGAAGAGCTTAGATGAGATATTTGCTGAAGAACTAGAGGGTGTAATCGATGCGGTAGAGTGCAAACTCTTTGGTATAGGGATGGAAGCTTTTACCGTTGGTAGTAGTGAGTTCTATATAGCATACTGTGCTTCAAATCCCAAGGTATATAACTTGATGGATACCGGGCACTACCATCCTACCGAGGTCGTAAGTGATAAGATATCAAGTATGCTCAGTTTCTTTGATAAGCTTCCACTTCATGTCTCAAGACCTATACGATGGGATTCGGATCATGTTGTACGTCTTGATGATGAACTCAAGGAGATTGCCTGTGAGATTGTACGTAATGATGCACTTTCAAAAGCATATATCGGATTGGATTTCTTTGATGCTTCGATAAACAGGGTGGCAGCATGGGTAATTGGTACCAGGAACATGCAGAAGGCACTTCTTTGGGCATTACTACAACCAAACAAGAGGTTGAAACAGCTTCAGGATAGTTGTGAATTCACCGAATTATTAATGCTACAGGAAGAGTTAAAAACCCTACCCTTCGGAACTATCTGGGAGCATTTCTGTCAGAGTCAGGGTGTTCCTTCAGATGAGAGTTGGTTCGAAGAGATTAGGCAGTATGAAAAGGAAGTTCTGAGTAAAAGGAACTAGAAAGGTATATTAGTATGAGTATGTTAGATGCATATATTGTTCAAGAGTATATAAGGATGTGCGATGATGCTTGGAACCAAGGTTGGCATGAGAGAAATGCTGGTAACCTGACCTATCGTATGACCGATATGGATGTTGCTGAGTGTGAGGATTACTTTGACTACTCCGGTGATTGGATGGAGATGGATATTACTGTAGAGAACCTTGCTGAAGAGTTCTTTATCACAACCGGAGCAGGAATATATTTCAGAAACGTATCACTTGATGCAGAGGAATGTATCGGAATTGTAGAAATCAATGAGACAGGAGATGCATATAGGCTTGTCTGGGGATTCAGTGGTGGAGCAACTCCTACTAGCGAGTTTCCTAGCCATATGCTAAACCATAGTGTGAAGAAAGAGGTAACCGATGGACGAAATCGAGTTATCTACCATGCACATCCATCAGCAGTGGTTAGCATGACCTTCATTGTTCCCCTAACTGCAAAAGATTTTAGTAGTATTCTGTGGAGAACCATTACCGAATGCCCCATTGTCTTTCCAGCAGGTGTAGGGGTTGTAGATTGGATGATACCTGGTGGTAAAGAAGTTGCTGAGAAGACCTCAGAATTAATGGAGACATTTGATGCGGTTATCTGGGCACACCACGGTATGTTTGTAGCAGGGGAAACCTTCGACTTAGCTTTTGGTCTAATGCATACGATAGAAAAATCTGCTCAGATATACCTAAATACCTTAGCAAGTGGAAAGAAAACCCTTCAGACAATTACTGATAAGCAGTTGAAACAGATTGCTAAAGAGTTTGACCTAGTAGATTTTAACTACTCATTGCTAGAGAAGTAAAATCTAAATCAAATAGTTTAAGCCTTCGCATAATGACGATGGCTTTTTCTTTTTGAGTTAATCCTGCGTAAGGTATCCTTCTAACTGTTGGTTCAGATCAAATATCTTCATAGGCATTATCGGTTCAGAAACAAATCTCGGAATCATCTCTTTATCCCATTGCTTACAGATCTCTGTTGCTCTTAGTCGTGCATTTGCTTCATCATGATCATCACATTCGAGATATATTATCGACTTGTTATCGTAGTACCAGATAAGTTCATTGTAGAAACCTGCCTGCTTGATAGCTTCTAGCATCTCACGCCAAGGATTATTGTGTATAGCAATATACTCCTCATTACATTCTGGCTTAACCTCGATAATCATTAGATATCGTTTCATCTATTTCCTCCTTTATACCCTCCATTGTCGACCACAGCTTTGGCATACTGCCATCCTAATTACCTTGGATCGACGTCCTCGTATGAGACAAAACAAAGCAATCCACCCAATAATTGGAACACCTAATAGGAAGATGTAGAGTAGTGTTGAAAGACATCCTCTCTTTTTTGTCATCGGTACCGATTGAATAAACACATTGTGACTATGACATCTGCGACAGACCATACTTTATCCCTCCCTTTATGATTATGAATAGCACTAGTGTACTGTTTTCTTCTCATTAAAAATTCTACATTCCAATTATCATCTTTTTATCAACAAATGCACACTTTTTTTAGGTAAAGGTTATCACGGATAATTTTCTAAATTAATGCTTTTTAAACAACCTGTTCTCAATGGATTGCTCTAGCTATGGCACAGAGTTTCTTTACTAAATCTATAGTAGCAACTACTTTCCTATGAGCTACTTAAACAATACTTTGCAAAGCATTTAATGCTTTGCATTTAATGCTTTGAATGCTCTATTACAAATCATACTATTTCCTCTGAAATAGTACGCCTGTTATGTAGAGAAACACTACGCGAGAAGAAACCAGCATATCCTAATAATTATCAACTAACTGTTATATTTGCTATTTATATAACAGTTAGTCGGGTGAAATGTTCAAGTTACATGAAGGTTTGAGGTAAAACGTCTGCATTATATCCTGTGTAGTTTTCTCAAAATAGCATGGTTTACTAGCAAATAGGCACTAATAATTATTGTTTTTGCCACAAAACTGAATTCTTTTTGGTAAAAATAGAAAATAAAAAAGTTGTCTGTCAAGGTATTGACCTTAATGTTACTTTATCCTTTAAGCTTTTGTTGAAACTAGTGATACAGAGAAAAGAAAGAATGATAACGAACAATCATTTGGTTTCTACTCCGTATACAACCAACTATACCAGTAAAGGAGAAAAAAATGGACTATACCAGAGAGAGTAATGCCGTATTCCTACTTCAGCAGATTTATGAATCTTTCTCGTCATTTGCAAAGAAACTACAATCCTATGCCAGACGAAGAGAATATAATCTCACAGCAAGACAGTTTATGGCATTGACGACTATTGACCTAATGCCTGCCGGGGAGGCAACAATGGCAGCTATTGCTGCAAAGCTAAAGACAACCAAGCAGAATGTGAATAAGTTAATACCGAAACTTGAAAACAATGGTTATGTGTTTAGAACTGCAGGTAAGAAGTACAAAAAAGCTGCGGTTATCGTAGTAACCGAATTAGGTCGAAGCAAAAGACTAGAATACTCAGCAGCTATGTCAGGAGTTGCATCAGCTATGTTTAAGGATTTTTCCGAGAGTGAAATTGACACTCTACTATATCTATTAAGAAAGCTTAACCATCCCTCCTAACACACTATTTTGATAACAAGATAATTTCCTATATCTTCTTATATCTCCCGTTAGCTAATCCCCAAGCCGGCGGGAGATTCCCTTTGCTAAATCTTCTGATTTACTCTAGTCAAGTCCTTAAGAGGCATAGTTATCGAAGTATCCTTGTATAAGGACCACTGGGGTTCCTTTATCTCCCGATCCACTTACGAGGTCACACAGACTTCCGAGTAGATCGGTATATCGACGAGGTGTTGTACCAAGCGACTCCCCTGCTTTCGCCTTTATTGCAGCAACTACTGCTTCATTTTGCATCTTTTTATCTTTCGGAGTTGCTTCATCGTCTAGTAGGAACTTAAGCTTAAGCTCATTTGGTGTCCCTTTTAAACCTTCTGTAGATGCTGGGCAGACAACTGGATCCGCAAGTTCCCATATCTTTCCAACAGGATCTTTAAAGGCTCCATCGCCATAAACCATGACCTCAATCTGTTTACCCGTTAGCGTCATGAATTTCTTAGAAATATCCTCTACTAAGCTAATGCAATCCCTTGGGAATAGTTTTAATCTGTTGGACGGATTAACGTTAGCACCAAGCAAACCGTACTCTTCATTATACCCACTATTATCTATTGGCTTTGTCATAATATCATCAAGTGAGTAGACAATATCTGCACCTGCCTGCTTTAGTATTCTTTTAGTGTTGTGCCTAGTATGGATATCACAACATAGAACATTCTTTGTATACTCCAGTATACGTCTTGCGTCATTTGCAAATATTATCTCTATTTTATCTGAAATAGACTTATAGTACTCTACATAATCTACCCCAGTAAAGATATGCCGATTGTAGCCGAACTTCTGCCTATAGGTTGTTTCATCTAGTAGGTCCGTGTAGGGATTGACCCCTGCTCCTTCCAATAGTTCACTATCGAAGAGACCGTTTCCTACCTCATCTGAAGGATATGAAAGCAACAGATATAGTTTATCGCATCCCTCGGCTATCCCTTTTAGATGGGTTCCAAATCTGTTCCTAGATAGTATTGGGAAAACTGCACCGACAACCCCTGATGGAAACTTATCACGAATATCCATAGCTATCTCTTTATAACTCACATAGTTGTTCTGTGCTCTTGCAACAATCGCCTCGGTTATTCCAACAATATCGTGATCCCTTAATTCGAATCCTTCATCTTTTGTTGCAGCAAGAATACTGTCTACAACTATATCTACCAGATTATCTCCTCTGTTAATTAGAGGAGTACGTATCCCATATGCTTTGGTTCCTACCGTTCTCATTTTCTGCTTTCCTTTCAGAAATCTTAGTATTGTGTTTGCTCACAAGGATTAGTATACTAGGATATATGATATAAGTAAAATTAATATTTCTAATAATTAACATAAGGAGTGCTAATTATATGGATATCGATCTTGAGCTATATAGGATTTTCAGAGAGGTTGCAAATACATCAAGTATATCAGGAGCAGCAGAGACTCTTTTTGTGACTCAATCGGCTGTCTCACAGGCAATAAAGCAACTGGAGAAAAAAATAGGAGCTAGACTCTTCAATCGCAGTGTAAGAGGTGTATCGTTAACTGCAGAAGGGAAGATGCTTTTTTCATATATCGATGATGCTATCTCTTTAATAGATAATGCAGAAAAAAGATTGATAGATATGCTAGAACTAGGCACAGGAGCTATTAGGATAGCAGCTTCTGATACTGTATGTAATCTGTTTTTACTACCTGTCCTCGAGAGGTTTACAAAGAATCATCCGGAAATACGTATTTCGGTAGCAAATCTTACGTCCTTAGAGTCGATAGAACTCTTAAAACGTGCAGAGGTAGATATAGCTTTCGTGAATCTCCCCCTTGACAAGGATGATTCACTAGAAATATCACCGGTAAAAACTATACATGATTGTTTTGTAGTTGGAGAACGATATAGGTATCTGGCAGATACTACCATAGAATTCTCAGAGCTAACCAAACATCCTGTACTAATGCTTGAGACTACAAGTAATTCTAGACGTTTAATGGATTCATATCTTAGGGACAAAGGTATTCAAATCACCCCTGCAATAGAACTAGGAAGCCTTACTCTTCTATCAGGATTTGCGAAAATCGGCCTTGGCATCGCCTTAACGATAAGGGAGGAAGTAGAACCTCTACTTGAAGGCTCTGCTCTATATGAACTCAACTTCACCGAAGATTTCCCAACCCGCCATATAGGGGTAGCAAAGATGAAAAACTTGAGCCTATCTATCGCTGCTCAAGCCTTTGTTGAAGAGCTGAACAACCCTTCGTATTGATGAATACAAAATATATGACTGCCAAGAACTCCTTTGATATAGTGCTCTTGGCAGTATTGCTATTTTGCTTTTAATATCTCAAAATCCTTTACCAATCTTGAACTGTTCCATCCTCACGCCTCCAATGTGGATGTTCATATGTAGAAAATGGTAAGCATTTACTCTCATCTAGAGTCACACCAAGCCCTGGCGAATCCCCTATTGTATAGAACCCATCCTTATATTCAGCATCTACTAATATATGAGGCCCTATCTCAGCAAATAGGCCATTCTCTTGAACAAAGAAGTTTGGTGTTGCCATATCTAGATGGAATGCACCCATCATCCCAACCATACTTGGTAATCCATGAGGTACCATCTCTATATAGTGGGTTTCTCCATAAATAGCAGTTTTACGCATCGAGGTTATTCCACCACAATTGCATATATCGGTGCGAAGATAGTCTATTAAATCTTCTTCAATAAGTGTCTTATAGTCCCACGGTCCACCAAACTTTTCACCGGTACCAAATGGCACATTCGTTTGTGAACGAAGTAGTCTAAAACTCTCGGGGCTATCAGCACGGATTGGATCCTCAACAAAGACCGGTCGATACTCAGCAATAGCATTACATACCTCAATAGCACGCACTGGAGTAAGTCTTGTATGACATTCAAAGATGATTTCGATATCATCACCAACAGTTTTCCTAAGTTCACTCATTGCATCAACACTCTTCCTGACCTGTTTGCCTGGTTCATAATAACCATCGGTTAGATTGTCATGTGGACATATTCTAATGACGGTGTACCCATCTGAGATAACCTTTTCTGCATTTCTACATAACTCATCTATGGTAGAACCATAAACATGACTATACATCCGGATTTTGTTACGGACTCTACCCCCTAGTAGGTTATATACAGGTGTGTTAAGTGCCTTTCCCTTTATATCCCATAAAGCCATATCCACTCCAGACAAAGCTGCCATTAAAACAGGCCCTCCTCGCCAGAAGGTACCCCTGAACACATCCTGCCAGATATGTTCTATATTGAACGGATCCTGTCCTATTACAAGAGGCTCTATTGATTCAAGAACCCCATCAACAGCCTTACTTCGAGTGTTTAGGGTACTCTCACCAACTCCAACAATGCCCTCATCTGTCTCAATCTTAACATAGATTCTACTACCTGAAAAAATACGTCTTAATGCGGTTATCTTCACGATGCACCTCCAACCATTTATCTCAAAACTCTTATAGATATTATAGCTGTAACCCGAAAATAAAAACAGCTTCAAACAGTTATTCAATGCTTTAATAACAAATCAATATACATCTTATATAGTGGAATTACTGGAGCTTTTTATAACTTCCCTATATACTAACTTCCGCAAGGAATAATGTGTACCATTGCTCAGACTTCTAACTATATATTATCTATTAAGAAATACTTTATTCATTAATGTGGTAGCAATAATAGGAATAGCATTACAGAAAGATAGAATATCCCAATCATCACTAAGTATGTAAAAATCACGAACAATACCATACTAATGATCTTCTTGAACCTCTTAACATCCTTTCTGGTAAGAAATGCTTTCATTGCAATAAAAGCTATGAAGATAGAGACAACTAGAAATACTATAAAGGTAGTTAACTCATACTTGTAGAAGTTTGTGAAGTTAAGAAACAACAGCCAGAGTATAGCAAAGCCAATAGAAGATAGGCAACAGATCAAACCCTTTTTAAATGTCATAACATTTCTCCTTAAATATAAAAAGCTGACCAACCTAGATATCATATTATACCAAGTTACGCGAATAAAAGTATCTTTAGACATTATTTTATAAAGGTACATTACTACATAAATTTTTCTTATTCTATACCCTCATTTTATTGATATTTTCAATCAAAGCACATACAATAAAGAAAATAAAAAGTGGAGGTACATTTTTATGTCCATAATCATACCTGAAGAACAATCTCGTGAGTATGTCTCTTTACTCTTTCAGAAGATCGGAGCTAAAAAAGAGGATGCCGATATCATGGGAGATCATCTAACCATGTCTGAAATGCGTGGTATTTATTCCCATGGTCTATCGAGGATACCCGTATACACCAGAAAACTCGAAGGTGGTGGATTTAATGCAAATCCTGATATGAAGATAATCAAGGAGTATCCCGGAAGCTTTATGCTTGATGCGGATAAGGCTTTTGGCCCTGTCTCTGGCAAGTTCGTAATGGATCGTCTAGTTGATAAAGCAAAGACATCTGGCTTTGCTTCAGCAGTACTCACAAATGCTAATCATTGGGGTTTTCTCGGATACTACTCAATGATGGCTTTACCTCATGATATGGTTGGTTTTGTATTCTGTAATGCAACAGGTACAACCTCTATCTATGGTTCTCCCTTTAGATTTGTAGGTACATCTCCCTTTAGCGTAGCAATACCTGCAGGTAAATGTGATCCTATCGTATTTGATGCTGCTAGTAGTGCTGTTGCAATGGGCAAGGTCAATGTTGCGAATCTCGAAGGAAGATCAATTCCTGAAGAGTGGACCTATAACAAGGAAGGTCAGGCTACCACAAATCCTGCTGATGCTTTAAGTGGTGGTTGTATGCGAGCTTTCGGAGGATATAAGGGGAGTGGTATCGCTATTCTCATCAGTGTGCTTTCAGCTGCTATGGCTGCAATGCCTAACGATTTCAAGAATAACGATTCAGACCCAGCATCAGGAAACAATGTTGGCGGTATTATGCAGGTTATTGATATTTCTAAGTTCCAGGATATTGATAGCTTTAAAGCGCAGGTAGACGAGTTTATTACCGCTGCAAAAGCACAGCCAAAGGGCGAGGGAGTTGAAGAGATATATATGCCAGGAGAGATAGAATTCAATAAATATCGTGCTTTTAAGGAACAGGGCGGTTTTCCTGTTGGTCCAGCTCTATTCCAAACACTTAAGGATACAGCTGATAAATTCGGTTTGGTCTACGACTTCAGTGACTGGCAAAGATAGTTAGTTTTCTCACAAAATTTTTTTCAATTTGTTTACAATTTAGTGATATGCTTGAGGTAGTATAATGATGTTATACTACCTTTTTATTAATCATCATTCAATGAGAGAGATACCGTACATAGCCTATATCTGTACTCAGATTATCTTTATTTAGTATCAGGAGCTAATTTATGAACACAAAATCATCAATAATAATCTCAATATTTCTGTTTATCGCGATAATAGTATCAGGATTGCTGATTGCAAGCTCAATATATCTGAGAAAACCAGAGTACATCGATGCTATCCCTCTTGAAAACAATGAACCTGTAATAGAAATAGAGGCTATACCAAAGACATTAGTAGTAGAAGCAACAGGTACTGTTGAGGTAAAGCCTGATTATGCTATTATTAATCTCAACTTCGGAAGCGACGAACGATCATCAGCTAGGTCTGCATATAATGAGATTAATAGTAGTATTGAAGAAACTAAAGATATCCTATCTGAACTTGGTATCTTAGAAGAAGATATTAACTCATCAGGAGTCAATACCTACCGAGGCTATTATGGGTTGTATAGTGCTGATGGAAGCCTTCAGGTAAAGATCCGTGATATAGATAATCTATCTGAAATACTTTACACTTTTGCAGAGCAAGCGTCCTATCGTCATAGTTGGTACAATATTGAACTTGAAGATAGATCTGAACCATATGAGGCAGCTGTTGAAAAAGCAGTACTAGATGCAGAGTATAAGGCTAAGGTTATATCAGAAAATATGGGTTTCAAGTTAGGTGAGATTATCTCCGTAACAAATGTAGACCCGTCTACCACTTCATATGAAAGACAGTATTACAATTCATACAATAATCCATATACAACAACCATTGGAATGATTCAGGTTATAGCATATGTCAGTATCGAGTATGAGTTACAGTAGTATATAAACTCAGATTCTTACCTACGTTGTAACCTTGAAGCAAGATAGGTATTACGTCTCGTAACCTTATCATTCTTGACCGATATTGATATAGCTTTTTTTGTTCCAACTAAGACTACAGCCTTCTTAGCTCTGGTAATAGCTGTATATATGAGGTTTCTTTGTAGCATAATATGGTGTGCAGTTGTTACCGGAATAACCACGATATCATACTCGCTCCCTTGAGATTTATGAACTGTCACAGCATAAGCGAGTGTTAGTTCATCGAGTTCAGTTATATCGTAATTAATTGGTGTTTCATTATCAAACGAAACACCTATTCTTTTTATGTCCATATCTACCTCTACAATAATTCCAATATCCCCGTTATATACCTCCTTAACATAGTTATTCTTTATCTGCATTACCTTATCGCCAAGTCTATATGAGATAGCTCCCCGCTTTAAAGCAATATCGGTATGATTAAGTGCTTCTTGAAGTAGTATATTAAGATTCTGCGCTCCGATTTCACCTCTTTGCATAGGAGTCAGTATCTGTATAGACAATGAATCCACTGAATAGAAATCAACTAGACGTTTTGTACATAGCTCAACTATAGTACCCGGTACACCCTTATTCTCGGTCTGCTCAATAAAGAAGAAATTCCCAGTCTTTGTGTTATCGATTACAGGGAGCTCTCCCTTGTTGATACGATGCGCATTTTCGATTATTAGCGACCCAATTTCTTGGCGAAATATATGTGTTAGAGAAACTACTGGAATTACACCTGATTCAATAATGTCGTGCAGTACATTACCGGGGCCTACCGATGGTAGTTGATCTATATCCCCAACCAGAATAACTATCATTTTATCTGGGACTGCTTTTAATAGGTTATACATGAGGAATATATCTATCATCGATGATTCGTCAACAATCAGTACGTCGCCATCAAGGAGATTCTCTTCGTTTTTCATATACCCCAGACTTGGATTTGCTTCAAGTAACCGGTGTATAGTGCTTGCAGTAATCCCTGTCATTTCATTTAGACGTTTTGCAGCCCGTCCTGTTGGTGCACAGAGTAGTACCTTCATATTAGCTGCACAAAATATCTCGATTATCCCCTTAACGGTTGTTGTCTTTCCTGTACCTGGTCCACCAGTTAGTACCATCATCTTTGATTTAGTAGCCATTAGTATAGCTTCTTTTTGTGTGCTGTTGTATTCTATCCCCGCAATACCTTCAATTCTACTAATGACTGGGTCTGCTTCAACATAATTAGACTTTTCTCTAAGTATTCGTTTAATTCGCCTAGCTGTACCATTTTCACTGAAGAATAATGAAGGGATATATATACTATCAGGTGGTTCAAGTATTAGTTCATGCTCTTTTATCATACTCTCGATAATACTCGTCAGTTTATCTGACGAAACCTTAAGTATTCTTGATGCCTCCTTTACGAGCTCAT
>Ga0123356_10006531_pt1 | contig 11747 bp, 2 predicted proteins | sample TergutEmb28metaG_2_FD_92546 | JGI IMG/M metagenome (GOLD analysis project Ga0123356, IMG submission 92546) | Embiratermes neotenicus P3 segment gut microbial communities from Petit-Saut dam, French Guiana - Emb289 P3 | ecosystem: Host-associated > Arthropoda: Insects > Digestive system > Gut ... | reverse complement strand
GCGCGGAGGCATTTATAAACGAAAGCGGCGAACTGGACGGCTATGTTCCTTTGGTAAGTAATTGGCTGGGAGAACTGTTTGAAATTCCTTTAAAGCTTGTCATTTTAGAGAAGAGCGATTTAATCAAAGGGCTTGAAAGCGGCGAAATTGATTTTACTGCCGCCATGCCTCCTACCGGGGAGAACCGCAACAGGTATTTTATGACCGAAGCCATTTCCCAGCGGACTTTGAAATATTTCATGCTTGCAAACAGCCCTCCTGTTTCCGTTATAGCGGGATTGCGCACGCCCCGCTTTGTCATACTGGAGGGAACTGATAATTACGATTTAATCGCATCATCAGGCGCTTATAATGATTTTGAAATTCTATATGTAAATGATGTGAATTCGGTTTACGAGCTTCTTAAAAATAACAAGGCGGACGCTTTTATTGGAGAAGGTTATCTGGAAATATTTTTTGATGTGTACGGAGATGTTGTTTGTTCCGATTTTTTCCCGCTGCACTTTACTCCTGTTGCCCTGACAGCTCTAAATCCTGAATACAAGCCATTAATTTCGGTAATGCAAAGAGCTTTGGAAAACGGCGGTCAGCTTTATTTGGATTTTTTGTATCACCAGGGGAGGGAGAACTATTTAAGGCACAAGTTGTTTACGCAGCTTAGTGACGAAGAAAAAGCGTATATAAATGAGTGTTCAACTGTGATGTTTGGGGCAGAAATTGACAATTATCCGGTTTGTTTTTATAACGCGCAGGATGATCAATGGCAGGGGATCGCTATTGATGTGTTACGCGAAATACAAAACCTTACAGGCATTGTTTTTAAAGCGGGCAATGATAAAAAAGCGCAATGGCCTGCCATTTATAAAATGCTTGAAGATGGAGAAGTGTCCATGGTTACTGAGTTAATCCAGTCGGAAGAACGGCAGGGGCGCTTTATATGGCCGGATACTGCCATAACGGCGAGCAGTTATGCGCTTTTGTCCAAAGCAGGGTATTCTGATATTGATGCCAGAGAGGTGTTCCATGCGAAGATAGGTTTAGTTAAAGATACTGTGTTTTCTGAAATATTTAATATCTGGTACCCGGCGCATGGCAATACTGTAGAATATCAAACTCTGGAACTTGCGATTGCTGCAATGGACAAGGGTGAGGTTGATATGGTAATGGCTGCCCAGCACCAGTTTCTTTTATTGACAAATTACCGTGAACTTTCCGGGTATAAAATTAATGTAATATTCGATAAAACCTATGATTCTACTTTTGGGTTCAACAAAGATGAAAAAATATTATGCGGCATTATAGGCAAGGCGCTTGCGCTGGTTAATACAGACAGTATTTCCGGGCACTGGATGCGCAAAACTTTCGATTACCGTGTTAAGCTGATACAGGCGCGCATACCGGTGTTTGTCGGCGGAACCGCGCTTGTGTTGGGGCTTTTTTTCCTGTTTGTTTTATTGTATAGAAAACACGGCGAAAGTAAATTGCTGGAAAAGCTGGTGCAGAACAGAACTGTGGAACTGGAAAAACAGCATGAACTTCTAAGGGGCACACAGCGGGAACTGGAAGTTGCGCTTGACGAAGCGAAAGCCGCCAGCCAGTCCAAATCTGTGTTTTTGGCAAACATGAGCCATGAGATCAGAACGCCGATGAACAGCATCATGGGCTTTGCGGAGTTGGCTCTGGATGATAAAGATCCGATGAAAGTTACGGATTATCTTGACAAAATAATGACAAATGCTGCGTGGCTGCTGCAGATAATCAATGATATATTAGACATCTCTAAAATTGAGTCCGGTAAGATGGAGCTGGAAACCATACCGTTTGACATGCATGAGCTATTTGCAAATTGCAGGACGCTTATCATGCCGAAAGCCATGGAGAAAGGGCTTTTAATGCACTTTTATGCCGAGCCGTCCATTGGCAAAAAACCGCTTGGCGATCCAACCAGGCTGCGGCAGGTATTGCTGAACCTTCTGTCCAACGCCGTAAAGTTTACGAATGTGGGCATGATTAAGCTTCAGACCGCGATAAAAGAGACAACGGAAAAGAAAATAACAATGTCCTTTGAGGTAAAAGACAGCGGTATTGGTATGACTCAGGAGCAAATATCCCGGATATTTGATCCATTTGTGCAGGCGGACGGCACAATGACCCGTAAATTCGGCGGAACCGGGCTTGGCCTGACCATAACGAAAAATATGGTGGAAATGATGGGCGGGAAACTTTTGGTGGAAAGCACGCTCGGGGTCGGCAGCAAATTCAGCTTTGACCTTACGTTTGGCACGATTGACATATCAGATAATGACAGGCTGGTAAGAAAGATCGTTTTCGACACCATGAAACGCCCCTCATTTGAAGGAGAGATTCTGTTATGCGAAGACAATGTTATGAATCAACAGATGATCTGCGAACATCTTGCCAGGATTGGGTTTAAAACCGTTGTTGCCGAAAACGGGAAAATTGGCGTAGACATGGTAGAAAGCCGCATTACAAAAGGCGAAAAGCAGTTTGATTTGATTTTCATGGATATGCACATGCCCGTGATGGACGGTCTTGAGGCGGCGGCAAAAATCTTCGCAATGAATCAGGGGATTCCCATTGTGGCTTTGACAGCTAACATTATGTCAAATGATATAGAGATTTACAGACAGAGCGGTATTAATGATTGTGTGGGCAAACCGTTCACATCTCAGGAACTGTGGCGCTGCCTGATGAAATATTTTAAACCTTTGGGCTGGCAATCTGTGAATGATGCCCAGTATACGAGCCTTGAAGACGAGTTGCGGCAAAGGCTGGTTATTAGTTTTGTAAAAAGCAACCGGAACAGAATTAAAGAAATAAAAGATGCTCTTGGTAAGGGCGATATGGTACTGGCGCACAGGCTTGCTCATACATTAAAGGGCAATGCAGCCCAACTTGGCAAGATTCTGCTGCAGAAGACCGCTGCGGAAATTGAACAGCAGCTAAAAGGCGGCAATCCGGTTGCTCCCCAGCAGATGGCGGTGCTGGAAACGGAACTTTCCGCAGTGCTTGCGGAATTAACTGTGCAGATTCAACAATTTTCCCCTCTTGGGGAGGCGGTTTTAGCTGAAGGCGCAAATGCAGCGGATGCCAAATCCTATGATCCTCCAGACATCCTGAATTTGTTTAAAAAGCTGGAACCTTTGCTTGAAAGCGGCAATCCTGAAAGCCTTAAACTGATAGCAAGCCTGCGCCATGTTCCTGAAAGCGCAAAATTGATAGGGCAGATGGAAAATTTAGACTTTGATGCGGCTATACAAACGCTTGCCGAATTAAGGGCAATGGCTGCGAAATCACAATAGACAACTATAGGATATTTACTTGTTTACCTGGTAAGCCAAAATGTGTTATAATGAAGCACTCACTATGATTAACGAAATAAGGAGAGAGGAATTATGACACGAAGGATAGGGAAAATAAGTGAGTTGCTTGCTATTTTTTTTATTTTAGCGGCAATGTCAGGTTGTGGAAAAAATACAAATGACAAGGCTATTTCCAGGGCTGTCTTAAAGATACCGTCTATTAAGCAGCCGCCAGCCCCATTGCTTTATGAAAAATCGCCTTTTAATACATTCCGGGATATTCTTAGCGTAACAGATGAAGAAATCGCAGCCATAGAGGAATTGCAAAAAGAATACCCCATTTCCGGAGATAAATCTTTTTCTTATGGAATGATCCTTTCGACCGAAGCATTCATTAAGGATAACGGCGAAGCTGGAGGGTACGCTGCCTTGTTTTGCGACTGGCTTACCGGGTTTTTCGGTATTCCGTTTAAACTTGAAATTTTTCATCCAAATGAGCTGCTTATAAAATTAGGCGCAGGAGAGGTTGATTTTTCGGGTAATATTATGCCCACTCCGGAACGGTCAAAATTGTATTTTATGACCGAGACCATTGCCGAACGGCAATTCATAAGAATCCGGCTTGCAGGCGGCCGCAGCTTTGACCAAATCTCCAAGGAGCGCATGCTAAGGTATGCATTTATATACAATTCCCCCACGGAAGCTACCATCTCCTCGGTAACGGAACCGGGCACTTATGAACCTGTGTGGGTCAACAATTTTGTAGATGCATATAATGTCCTTGAAAACGGGACAGCCGACGCTTTTATTGCAGCGAGCATCTCCGAGGCGTCTTTTATTGAACACGACAATATTATCGTGGAAAATTATTTCCCATTGGTTTTCAATCCGGTTTCCATGGCAACGGTGCATCCAGAGTTTGAGCCTGTCATATCGGTTGTGAACAAAGCGCTGCGAAACGGCATCAGGTCATATCTGAACTATTTATACAATCAGGGGTATCAGGATTACATGATGCATAAATTGTCGATGTGGCTTAGCGATGAAGAGAGAGCGTACATTAAAAGCCATCCTGTTGTGCCGGTCGTGGCGTTCAACACTAATTACCCTATAAGTTTTTATAACAGGCGTGATAATGAATGGCAGGGAGTCTTTTTTGACCTGATGGATAAAGTAACGCTGCTTACCGGAATGTCTTTTGAAGTTGCGCATAATGAAAATGCAAACTGGTCGGTTATGAATGAATTTTTTATGAGCGGAAGGGCGGATCTTGTCCCTGAATTTATATGGTCTAAAGAGCGGGAAGCAGCTTATATTTGGTCTGATGTTCTAATAATGGAGGATCATTACGCGCTCATATCCCGGTCGGAGTATCGCAATATTACGCTTAATGAAATACCGCATACAAAAATAGGATTGGCTTCCGGCACTTCCTTTACCTCTATGTTCAAACGATGGTTCCCGAATCATACGGATACCGTTGAATATGATAACATAGACCTTGCTTTTAAAGGGTTACAGCGCGGCGAAGTGGATCTGGTAATGTCTACTCAAAGAAGGCTTATGTACCTAACGCATTATCAGGAGTTGGTCGGCTTTAAGGCAAATTTTGTTTTTAACCAATCTATAGAAACCAGATTCGGTTTTAAAAAAGAAGATGCCCTTCTGTGCTCCATTATTGATAAAGCGCTCAAACTTGTAGATGTTGACGGGATCTCTGCTCAGTGGTCGCAAAAAACCTACGATTACCGCGCAAAGGTAGCGGAGGCGCAGAGGCCGCTGTTGTTTAGCGCAATTATCCTGTCTTTTGTAATAGTTGCTTTATTGTTATTCGTGTATTTCAAAAGCCGTAGCGAGGGAAGACGGCTTGCAAAGTTAGTGGCAGAAGCCAACGAGGCAAACAGGCTTAAAAATGTTGCTGTTAATTCCATGGAGAGCATTCTGAACAGTATTGACGCGAGTATTTATACAACTGTTCCCGATACCGGCGAACTGCTTTTTGTCAACACTTTTATGAAAAAGGCCTACAATATTAAAAACGGCGCAGCCGTTGGAAAATATTGTTATAAGGTTTTACGAAAAGATCACGAAAAAATATGCGATTTTTGCCCGTGCCGCGAGCTGGACAAAGACCCGGATAAAACTATTGTATGGGAAGAATATATGCCGGAGCTGGGAATCTCTTTCCGCCGCTCAGATTGTTACATTGACTGGCCCGACGGCAGAAAGGTGCATTTACAGCATGCAATTGACATAACGGAATTAGTTGCTGCGAGAGAATTATCCGAACATAGCAACCGTTCAAAAGGCGTTTTCCTTGCCCAGATGAGCCACGAAATACGCACCCCTATGAACAGCATTATTGGATTTTCCGAATTGGCTCTGGATGACGATGTTGCTCCAAAAACCAGAGATTATCTGACCAAAATACTGGAGAATTCTGAATGGCTTTTACAAATTATAAACAATATTCTGGACATATCAAAAATTGAATCGGGTAAAATGGAACTGGAAAATGTCCCGTTTGACCTGCGCGGTATATTCACAAGCTGTCAGACAATGATAATGCCCAAGGCAAATGAAAAAGGGCTTACCTTGCATTTTTATGCAGAGCCTCCCGCAGGCAAAGTGCCGTTAGGCGATCCTACAAGGCTGTTTCAGGTGCTTGTGAATCTTTTGTCCAATGCCGTAAAATTTACAAATACCGGAATAATCAAAGTTCAATCGGCAATAAAAGATATTACCGATAAAAACGTTACCGTATACTTTGAAGTAAAAGATACCGGTATAGGAATGACGAGCGAACAAATAAAAAAAATATACGAGCCGTTTGCGCAGGCGGAGTCCGGCACAACGCGCAAATACGGCGGTACGGGGCTTGGGCTTTCCATAACTAAAAATATTGTGGAACTTATGGGCGGGAACCTTTCGGTGGAAAGTACGCCCGGAGCCGGCAGCAGGTTTAGCTTTGAATTAACTCTGGATACCATAGACGCAGAAGAAGAAGCTCTTTATGAAAAAAAGATGGCGTTTAACGGGGCGGAAAAGCCTGCATTCGAAGGCGAGGTTCTGTTATGCGAAGACAATGTTATGAACCAGCAGGTTATGTGCGAGCATCTTTCCAGAATAGGGCTTACAACCGTTGTTGCCGAAAACGGAAAAATTGGCGTGGACATGGTTGCAAACCGTGCGAGAACCGGCAAAAAGCAGTTTGATTTGATTTTTATGGATATGCACATGCATGTGATGGACGGCCTTGAAGCCGCTTCAAAAATTCTTGAGATGAACACAGGAATCCCCATGGTAGCCTTAACAGCTAACGTTATGTCGAATGATATTGAAATTTACAAAAAAAGCGGCATGAGCGACTGTGTTGGCAAGCCTTTTACATCCCAGGAACTGTGGCGGTGTTTGATGAAATATTTTAAGCCGGTTTATTGGCAAACTGTAAATGAAATGCAGCATAGGCGCATGGAAGATGATTTGCAGCAAAAACTGGTTATCAACTTTGTAAAAAGCAACCGGAATGTATACAATGAAATTAAAGAAGCCGTTAGTCAGGGCGACACACCGCTGGCGCACAGGCTGGCGCATACCTTAAAGAGCAATGCGGCTCAGGTTGGCAAAACCAGCCTGCAGAAAGCCGCTGCGGAAATTGAACGGCAACTGGCAGACGGCAGCCCGGTTGTTCCGCAGCAGATGGCTGTCCTGGAGGCGGAGCTTTCCGCAGCGCTTGCGGAATTAATACCGCAGGTTGAACAGTTCTACCGGTTCGGGAAGGCTGCTTTAGCCGCGTCTGCTGCTGCAAATACTGCTGCAGCCGCATCCCTTGATTCAGAAGCCGTTCGGAGTTTATTTGAAAAACTGGAACCCATGCTTGAAGGCGGCGATCCTGAATGCCTGAAACTGATTGACAGCCTTCGCAGTGTGCCTGAAAGCGAAAAATTGATAGAATATATGGAAAATCTAGACTTTGATACGGCGGCAAGAACGCTTGCTGAATTGAGAAAAAGGGTGTGAGGTAATGGATAACGAAATAAAAAACAACCTGCTTATCGTTGATGATGATACGGGAAATTTGCTGGAACTGATTGATATATTGCAGCCGGAATACAAGATTCGTACAGCCAAAGACGGAATGTCCGCTATACAAAAAGCTGAAAAGTTTTTGCCCGATCTTATATTGCTGGACATCATCATGCCGGACATGAACGGGTTTGATGTATTTAACGAATTAAAAAAATCTGATGCTACCAAATCGATTCCTGTTATCTTTATAACGGGAGTTAGCGAAAGCGGTAACGAGAGCGCAGGGTTAACCATTGGCGCTGTAGATTATATACGCAAACCTTTTGATGCCATGATCGTCAGGCTTAGAATTCGCCATCAAATTCAAATTATAAATCTGCGGCGGGATTTGGAATATGCCGCCAAAACAGCCGAAACGGCAAATCGGGCGAAATCGTTGTTTCTTGCCAACATGAGCCACGAGATACGCACGCCTATGAATGCAATTTTAGGCATTACCGAAATAATGATACAAAGCGAAGCGCTTCCCAAGGAGATAGAAGAAGGCCTTAGCAAAATATACAATTCAGGCGATCTGCTTCTTGGCATAATTAACGACATATTGGATTTCTCCAAAATAGAAGCAGGCAGACTGGACATTATGCCGGTTCAATATAAAGTTGCAAACATGCTCAACGATTCCGTGCACCTGAACATGATGCGGATCGACTCCAAGCCCATAGAGTTTGAGCTTCAAATTGATGAAAACATTCCGGCAAAATTGTTCGGCGACGAATTGCGGATAAAACAAATTTTAAACAATTTGCTTTCCAACGCTTTTAAATACACGGACTCCGGGAAAGTTACGCTGTCTGTATCTTACGAATCCGGTCAGAGTGAGGACGAGGCAATTCTGGTGCTGGGTGTGCAGGATACAGGCCATGGCATGGCGAAAGAACAGTTGAAAACAATGTTTGATGAATACACCCGTTTTAATAATGAAAAGAGCATAACTGTCGAAGGCACAGGGCTTGGATTGGCAATAACACAACGCCTTTTAAATCTTATGGGCGGCACAATGCATGTGGAGAGCGAACCCGGCAAAGGCTCTTTGTTTGTTATGAAGCTGCCGCAAAAAACTGTGGATTACGATGTGCTGGGCGGGGAATTGGCAGAAAACCTTAAGCAGTTCCGCCTGAATTATATGACTCAAAAGAAAATATTCAAAACCGTGCGCGACCCAATGCCGTATGGAAGCGTTTTAATTGTTGACGACATGGAAACAAACCTGTTTGTTGCAAAAGGGCTTATGAAATTCTACCAGCTGCAGATTGATACTGCTGTGAACGGATACGAGGCGATAGAAAAAGTAAAAGAAGGCAAAGTGTATGACATTATTTTTATGGATCACATGATGCCTGGAATGGACGGGATAGAAGCAACCGGAAATATACGCAGTTTAGGGTATACAAGCCCCATTATCGCGCTGACGGCAAACGCAGTGACAGGGCAGGCGGATATCTTTATGCAAAACGGCTTCGATGCGTTTATTTCCAAGCCAATAGACAGACGTCAGTTAAACTCTATCCTGAACAAATTTGTCCGCGATAAACAGCCGCCAGAGGTAATCGAAGCAGCCCGCCAGCAAAACGCTGCTGCAAAAGCAGATAATAGTGCGGAAAAAGGTGAATCTAAGCAAGAATAAAGCAGATTTTCGTTATTTTGCCCATTTTTTCTTATTTACCTGCCAAAACAACTATGGTATAATATTACATACTAACTATGGCAACAATAAATTATGTTATAAAAAAAGTAAATGACTTTAGCGGTTCCTCTGGTAAAGCGCTGCTGGTAATTACCGCCTTCGCGCTGATGGTGGTTTCAAGCTGTATTTATGTTAGCAGAATGCTGCACAGCCACCTTAACCGGGACGCGACCGATATTCTTACGCAAACAAGGCTTAAAGTAGAAGCCGAATTCAATGAACCCCGGACAATGCTGCTTACCGTTACAGAAATCATACGCAACGCGATTTTGAACGGCGCGACATCTGATGAAATTTTGGAAATAATGGACGCTGCCGCTGATGCAATGTACAGCAAAAAGGGCGGATTTACATTTACCGGCTTATACGGCTACTTTGAAGCATTCGGCGGTTTATACCTTGACAATTTGGCCTGGAATGTGCCCGATGTAGATCCGAGAACCCGTCCATGGTTTCAGGCGGCGGCTGAACCAGGTAATTATATCGTAGCTTCGCCCGTTTATTGGAGTTTAAGAATAAAAGACTATATGATTACGCATGTATGCCGCATTGCTGACGACGATGGTAATCCTTTGGGAGTATTATGCGTTGATATGCCTCTTGATAATATAAGAAAAGACATCGTAAGCATGAAGCTTACCGAGAATAGTTACGGAGTTCTTGGAGATACCATACCGAACATAATCTGCCATCCAAAAGAGGAGTATGTAGGCAAAAGTATATATGACACCCATGAAGCATTAATCACTGTTGTGGAAGGCGTAAGGGCGAACGGCGGTTCTTTTAAACGGGAAATGAAAAACAATCAGGGGATTGTTACCGTTATATTTGCAATTGAGCTTAACAACGGCTGGATTATAGCCACCGTAACGCCCAAAGAAGAATATTATCATGAACTTCGGGTTATGATGCGTATGCTCATTGTGCTTGGAGCAATTCTGGCGGCAATATTAAGCGTTATTTTAATAAGTGTTGATATGGCGTGGAATAGGGCAAATCTTAAATTAAAAAATGCAGAAAAAATTCAGGAAGCTGACGAGCGTATGAAGGTTATGCTGGAAGCCTCTCCTTTTAGTATTATTCTTTGGGATAAAAACTATAATCTTATCGACTGCAACCAGACAGTCCGGGAAATGTTCGGAATGAAAAGCAAGCAGGAATTTCTGGAAAGCTTTTACAAAATTTCCCCGGAATATCAGCCCGGCGGAATAAAATCTGTCGATGCAGTGCCTTTCTTCCTGAAAAAAGCGTTTGAAGAAGGGCACAACCGTTTTGAGTTTATGCACCAAACTTTTGACGGTAAACCGGTTCCGGCAGAAATCATACTGGTACGGGTAAAGTTTAACAACGATGTTTATGTGCTGTCGTATGTTAATGATCTGCGCAAGATTAAGGAAGATATACAAAAACGGGACAATCTTCTTAATGCGGTAAACAATGCGGCAGTGGTGCTGCTTTCGACCGAGTATGATAATTTTATGTCTCCTGTTATGACAGGTATGGAAATCTTGGGGAATTCCTTCGATGTTGACCGTGTGCAGATTTGGCAGAACGAAATGATCGATGGAACACTGCACTTTGTCCATAAATACGAGTGGTTAAGCGAAATAGGAAATTTATTGTCGCCTGTTCCCATTGGGTTAAATTTTCCGTACAGCGCCAAACCCTTGTGGAAAGAGATGTTCACCAACGGCAAAAGCATCAACGCTCCGCTTAAAAATCTGCCGCAGGAAGATCAGGATTTTTTAAACGGTTTCGATATAAAAACAATTGTCATTATTCCGCTGTTTATACAAAACAGATTCTGGGGCTTTTTTAGCCTTGACGATTGCCGCAATGAACGGATGTTCCCGGACGAAGAAATGAAGATTCTGCGTTCGGGCGGTTTATTAATCGCCAATGCGTTTTTGCGTAACGATGCCGCCATCGGGCTGGATAAAGCGTTAAATGAAGCTCATGCCGCGTCGCAATTAAAATCTTCGTTCCTCGCCAATATGAGCCACGAAATACGCACCCCCATGAACAGCATTATGGGTTTTGCGGAATTGGCGCTGGACGGTGAAACTTCCGCTAAGACCAGGGACTATCTTGAAAAAATAATGCTGAATTCGACATGGCTGCTGCAAATTATTAATGATATATTGGACATCTCCAAAATTGAATCCGGAAAAATGGAACTGGAAAAGATACCCTTTGATATGCATGAATTATTTACAAATTGCAGAACATTAATTATACCAAAAGCCATTGAGAAAGGGCTTTTGCTGCATTTTTATATCGAACCATCTTTGGGTAAAATACCGCTTGGCGATCCCACAAGGCTTAGGCAGGTGTTATTAAATCTTCTTTCCAATGCAATAAAATTTACCAATAACGGTATAATAAAGATTCATTCATCAATAAAAGAAAAAAGCGAAAAAACAATTACCATGTCGTTTGCGGTAATTGACTCTGGCATTGGCATGACGCAGGAACAGATAGCAAGGATATTTGATCCGTTCGTACAGGCAGATAATACCATGACCCGTAAATTCGGCGGCACCGGGCTTGGGCTATCCATAACAAAAAACATTTTAGAACTGATGGGCAGTACGCTCATGGTAGAAAGCACTCCAAGGGTCGGCAGTAAGTTTAGTTTTGAACTGACTTTC
>Ga0123356_10006530_pt1 | contig 11748 bp, 9 predicted proteins | sample TergutEmb28metaG_2_FD_92546 | JGI IMG/M metagenome (GOLD analysis project Ga0123356, IMG submission 92546) | Embiratermes neotenicus P3 segment gut microbial communities from Petit-Saut dam, French Guiana - Emb289 P3 | ecosystem: Host-associated > Arthropoda: Insects > Digestive system > Gut ... | reverse complement strand
TCATCGCCACGCCGAGGATCGCGCGCTGTATGGATTTTTGCTTCGGTTCTATTTTTTCCAATGTTCGTGCTTTTTATCGCGCGTCATCAAAGCGGATAAAGCTTCGTCAGGCGGCACCTCTCCGCTTACGATACGGCATATTGCTTCAGTGATAGGCATCTCGACGCCGAGTTTTTCCGCCAGCTCTCTGGCTGCTTCCGCGGACGGTATCCCCTCGACGATCATCCCTACGTTGGCTATCGCTTCTTTCGGAGGCACGCCCTGTCCGATCATCATCCCGCATCTGCGGTTACGGCTGTGCATGCTTGTGCATGTAACGACGAGGTCGCCGATCCCTGAAAGCCCGTAAAAAGTCTCGGTATTCGCGCCCATACGCTGGCCGAGCCTTGCCATCTCCGTGATGCCACGTGTCATCAGCGCAGCCTTTGTGTTGTCGCCGTAACCCATGCCGTCAGAGATGCCGGCGCCGAGCGCTATGATGTTTTTAAGAGCCCCGCCGAGTTCTACGCCGAGCACGTCGCTCTGCGTATATACACGGAAGCGCTCTGCCATAAAGACGTCCTGTACGGCCCCGGCCGTTTCGGGGTCTTCTGAAGCTACAGTTACAGTCGTCGGCATCCCGTCCGCGACCTCCTCGGCGTGCGAAGGCCCGGAAAGGACCGCGAACCTGCGCTCCGGCGCTATCTCCTTCGCTACCTTTGAAAGAGTCATCAGAGATCCGAGCTCTATGCCTTTCGATACATTGACGATGATCGCGTCTTCTGTCATGTTCGGTAAAGCAAGTGAAAGCGCCGAACGGAAATGCTGTGAAGGCACGGCGGTCACGACGATACCCGCGTCCTTAACGCAGTCCTCCTCCGTGTCCGCGATCTTGACAGCCTCGTGTACAAAGCGTCCCGGGAGGTATTTTTTATTCTCCCGCGTCTCCGAGATATCATTCAGGAGCTCCCGGTCAACGTCCCAGAGGCATATGTCCGCGCCGTTGCCGGCGAGCAGGTTCGCGAGCGCCGTGCCCCAACTGCCCGCGCCTATTATCCCTATCCTCATTCTTTACCCTTTCCCTTGAAGCTAAGTTTCGGTTCCTGTCCTTTGATGAGCCGCCCGATATTGCTGCGGTGTTTCCATACAACGAGCGCCATTATTATTATGATCCACATCGGCAGGTAAACATTGAACTCCATGAACCCTACCTTGTAAAAGCTGAACTGCTGATGATATCCGCCCCAGAAGACAAAGATGATGGCTGCCGCAACCGCCACCATGACAGATAACGATACGCGGCGGAATATAGCCGTAAGTACGATGACGATCGCGAGAAGGACGAGCGCGTAGAGAGCCGATACGGCGAGAAGGACGCCGAACGTCGTCGACACGCCTTTGCCGCCGCGAAACCCGAATACGATCGGATACATATGGCCGAGCACTACGCAAAGCCCGCACAGCAGGGCCACTGGTATCTCGTGAAAAATCGCCATAGGTATTGCGTAACCCGCAAAACCTTTCGCGACATCGATCAAAAACGTGACGATTCCGGCTTTTTTTCCTATCGATCGCATCGCGTTCGTCGCTCCGGCGTTGCCCGAACCCTGAGCCCTGATATCGATCCCCTTTGCGCGGCCGATGATGATAGCCGGATTGATATTGCCGAGAAAATACGTGAGCACAGCAGCGATCACCGCCGCGTACGCAGGCACTCCCGCCCTGCAAAGATCCTCAAGAAAATTAACCATCTTCTTCGTCCCTTTCGCGAAATACAAAGCTGATAGGCGTCCCCGAAAATCCGTACGCGTCGCGGATCCTGTTTTCGAGATAACGCGCGTACGAAAAGTGCATCAGATCCCGCTTGTTGATTTTAAACGAAAACAGCGGCGGGCGCACGCCCACCTGCGATACGTAATAAACTTTCAGCCTTTTGCCCTTGTCGGTCGGCGGCGGCTTCATCGCGACCGCGTCCCTGATGAGGCTGTTTAGCGGCGACGTCGGTACGCGTAATGAACAATTTGAGTTGACGGCCGATACGAGTTCGAGGACCTTGCGCAGCCTCTGCCCGTCTTTTACCGAGATGAAGATATCGGGAGCGTATGACAGGAACGGCAGCTCCGCGCGCATTTTTTTGCGGTAAGCGTCCATCGTTTTTGTGTCTTTTTCGATCAGGTCCCACTTGTTAACGGCAAGTACGACGCCCTTGCCGCTATCATGCGCGAGCCCCGCGATCTTTTTGTCCTGCTCCGTTATCTCCTCAACAGCGTCGATCATAACGAGGCAGACGTCGCTGCGTTCTATTGCCGCGATCGCGCGCACCACGCTGAAGCGTTCGATACCTTCTTTGACCTTGCTCTTGCGGCGTATGCCGGCGGTGTCTATCAGAACGAAATCTTCGCCGTCCCAGGTGAACGGAGTATCGATTGAATCGCGCGTCGTGCCGGGTATCTCGGAGACTATAACCCTGTTCTCGCCGACGAGCGCGTTCACGAACGAGCTTTTGCCCACGTTGGGTTTTCCGACTATAGCGAGTTTAATACGGTCGTCTTGTTCTTCAGGTTCAGCGCCGGCTGCGTCAAGCCCTGCTACGATCTCGTCGAGAGCGTCACCGAGCCCGGTCATATTCGCGGCCGAGACAGGCAGAGGGTCGCCGAAACCCAGCTCGTAAAAATCGTAGTAATCGTCCGGCATCCTGCCGCCGTCGATCTTGTTCACTATAAGTAATACTTTTTTCTCGGTACGACGGAGCAGCTCGGCTACTTCCCTGTCCTGAGCTGTGATACCCTCTTTGCCGTCGACCATAAATAAAATGAGGTCGGCCATATCCATAGCTATCACGGCCTGCTCGCGCATTTGCGAGAAAATCACATCGTCCGCTCTGCCGTCGTCGATACCGCCTGTGTCGATAAGCGCGAAGCGCTTTCCGCTCCATTCCGCCTCGGAATATATACGGTCGCGTGTCACGCCGGGCTCATCATCGACGATAGAAAGCCGCGTTCCTACTATCCGGTTGAAAAACGAAGATTTACCGACATTAGGACGGCCGACGACCGCCACGACAGGCAGCTGCCGCGCCATTAGTATACCCCCGTGAAAATGCTGTCAGCGAAACGGGCCGGATCGAAAGCCTCAAGATCCCCCGGCTTTTCTCCAGTCCCTATGAATTTTATCGGCAGGTCGAACTCGTCCGCTACAGTGATCGCGATACCGCCTTTCGCTGTGCCGTCGAGCTTTGTCAGCACGATGCCCGTGACCCCGACGAGCTTTCCGAATTCCTCGGCCTGGCTCACGGCATTTTTGCCGGTCGTAGCGTCGAGCGCAAGCAGTATTTCCCTCGAGTCTTCTGTGTATTCGCGCGAAACGACCTTGTTCATCTTTTCGAGTTCGCTCATTAGATTTCGCTTGTTTTGCAGCCGCCCCGCGGTGTCGCAGATCAGCACGTCCGTACCGCGCGCCACGGCAGCCTGCACGCCGTCAAAGATGACCGCCGACGGATCCGCTCCTTCCCTGTGTTTTACGATCGGGACGTCTACGCGTTCGGCCCATATCTCGAGCTGCTCTATCGCCGCCGCGCGGAACGTGTCAGCGGCCGCCACCAGCACGGTCTTTCCTTCGTCTTTGTATCTTTTGGCCAGCTTTGCGATCGTGGTCGTCTTTCCTCCGCCGTTCACTCCGACCATGAGGATACAGATCGGGTAGTTCTCGCTCATCTTTAGCCGCTCGCCCTTGTCGACAAGGGACGCGATGATCTCTCTCAGTCTCTTCTCTACAGCCTCTCTGTCGTCGAGCCGCTCGATCCGGACAGCTTCGCGCAGGGCGCCTGTGATCCGCATCGACGTTTCCATGCCGATGTCGGACGTTATGAGTATCTCTTCAAGATTTTCGAGGAATTCTTCGTCGATCTGCGGACGCAAAAGGATCGCGTCGCCTATGCGCTGCGCGAGTTTCCCGAAAAAGCCTTTTTTCTCTTCGAATTCCATATGTTAATTCAGCGTTTCGGCAAACGCCTCGGTCTCCTTTTCCCCGAGCAGCAGCGACAGCACCGTCGTCACGCCCTGCTCCTGCATCGTTACGCCAAATAGCGCGTCAGCGTATTCCATCGTCGCGCGCTGGTGAGTGACCAGCGCGAACTGCGTACCCGCGAAACCTGTGACATAGTTCGCAAAGCGGTGTATATTTGTATCGTCGAGCGCCGCGTCTATCTCGTCGAGCATACAGAACGGCGTTGGTTTTGCCCTGAGGATCGAGAACAGAAGCGCGATCGCGATCATGGATTTTTCGCCGCCGCTGTATGAGTCTATGCTCGCGAGCGTGTTCTTGCCGGGAGGCCGGATCTTGATGTCGATGCCGCATTCAAGCGGATCGCTCTCGTCCTCGAGCAGGATCTCTCCTTTGCCTCCGCCGAAAAGCAGCGTGAAGGTTTCGCTGAAGATCTCCGAGACCCTCTCGAATGTCTCCCTGAACTTTTCTCTGCTTATTTTGTCCATATCGCTCACGATGTCCTGGAAATCCTTCATAGACGCAACGACGTCGTCCCTCTGCACCGTCAGGAAAGAGTAGCGCTCGCTTGTTTCGTCGTACTCTTTTATCGAGCCCGGGTTGACTTCGCCGAGCTCCTTCATCCGGTCTTTGATCTCGCGGTTTTCCCTGACGCTCGTACTCATCACGAAATCGGCCTTTTTGAATTCTAAGGCGTGGACATATGAAAGCTCAAACTCGTCGAAAAGCTTTTCTTTCCACGTGGCGAGACGGGTCTCCTGCCTCCCGAGCTCGACTTCCATGCCGTTCCGGGACGAGACCTGCGCCTCGATGCTCTCGAGCGAGCGGCCGAACGAATACTCCTTGTCTTCTATCTGAGACCGGACGTCCTGGCGTTCTGTAAGGATCCTTTCAAGATCAGCCTCGAGGCTCTTCTTTGTATCGGTCAAAACCGCCAGCTCGGCGGCGGCCTCCTCATCCGTGAGTTCAGGCGAGAAATCATCGGCGGCGGATCGCTCGCCGATCAGCTCCCCGAGCCTGTCATTCATCTCGCCGATGTCGCTTCTCATTGACTTCAGCGTCTGGTCGGCGTTTTCTTTGTCGCGCCCCGCCTCCGCCGCTTTCAGCCGGAGCTCGGTCGCCGCCGTCTGCGCCGTCTCGCTCTCTTCTTTAGCAGGCGCGAGACTCATTATCTCTTTCTCGACGGCATCCGATATTTCCTTGATTTTTTTTGTCAGTTCGCTGATGCCGGCCCTTAGCCCGTCGAGCATATCCCCGCTGCTTTCGCGGTCCTTCTCTATACCGCCGAGCTCTCCTTCGCGTTTTTCGAGACGGGCGGTGAGCTCGGAGAGTATATACTCCGCCGACTTCCTTTCCTCGCCCGCGCGTATAAGTTCTGTCTCCCTGCTTCGCCGCTCGGCTTCTTTTTCGCGAAGCAACGCGAGCAGCTCCCCATTTTCGCGGCCCAGCTTTTCATCCGCATTGCGAGTCTCGGTTTCTTTTTCACCGAGCGCTTCTACCTCAGCTTTCAGCGTATCGATCTCGTTTCGCCGTTCGAGCAGATTGGCCGTCTTGTTTTTGTACGCTCCACCCGTAAGGGCCCCGGCGGGGCTGATGACTTCGCCTTCTTTTGTAACTATGCGCCAGCCCGTTTCGTTTTTCGCCGAGATCAAAAGAGCGTCGTCAAGCGTTTCTGCTATTATCGTCCTGCCTAGCAGGTACAGAAAAACCTCTTCGTATTTTTTATCATATGTTACGCGGTCAACGGCGTAACCGGCAAAGCCGCGCATTTTTTCGATTTCCGGTTCGCGCGCGTAAGCGCCCGAGCGGATAGCGCCCGCGGGCAGGAATGTCAGCCGGCCGGCTTTGTTTGTTTTAAGAAAACTTATCGCTTTCTTGGCATCGCTTTCGTCTGCCGTGACTATATTTTGTGTCGCCGGCCCGAGCGCCGTCTCGACCGCAGCCTCGAAACCCTGCTCGGCTTTTACGAGTTCTGTCACTACACCTATGACGCCTGCCTGCTTTTCCTGCATAAGGGCGCGTACGCCCGCCGCGTATCCCTCGTAATTGCTTTCCATCTCTTCGATGGTTTTTTGCCTTGAGGCTTTCTTTTCTTTTTCGAGCCTTAGCGCCTCGAGCCTGAGTCTGCTGTCCGCGAGTGTTTTTTCGTTTGTTTCATACTTTTCGCGCAGCCCGTTTATATCTGTCTCAAGCGCGCCGACCGCCGCCTCACAGGCTTCGGCTTCCTTCGCCAGTTCAGCCGCCCTTTCGGCCAGCTCTTCGCGTTCTTTACCGCCCTCGGCCAGCTCGTCCTGTATCGCGGCCTCGGTTTCATCGAAACTCGCCGCAAGCCCTTCACCCGAAGAAAGTTCGGCTTCCTTTGCCGACCTTTCACGGCTCAGCTCAAAAATCTCCGACTTGAGTTCGTCGATCAGCAGCGACTTATCGCTGTAGACCGTATCCTTCGCGGCGGCTTCGGCGAGAAGCGACGCGAGTTCCGGAGCTATACCGTCCAGCGTTTCGGCGTAACCGGCGTGCTTTTTCTCGAATTCAGCAAGGGCGGCTTCCCGTTCCGATATCCTTTGCTTTAGCAGCCGTATCTCTTCGTCGAGCCTGTTTCTGTCTTTTTCGAGGCTTTTAAGGCGTTCCTCCGAGAGCGCCGCGGCACCCGCTATACTCATTGAGCGGGTCTGGTTGACCGCGATCTTCTCGCGCAGTTCTGTCGCGCGATGCTCGAGGTCCGCGTCGAGCGTACGCAGCGAGCCGAGTTTGACTTCAGCCTCGGTCCTTTCTCCTCGCATGACTTCGAGACGCTCTCCGGCCTCTTCAAACTGGTACGCGAGCTCCTTATTCTTCGCCATGAGGTTTTCAATGTTTTTCAGCGTGATGTTGATCTCGAGCTCACGGTACCGCTTGCTTAAGACCCGGTGCTCTTTGGCTTTCTCGCTTTCCTCGCGCAGCCCGTCAATACGCGATTCTATATCCTGGATCAGATCGCCGAGCCGGTCGAGATTCGCGCCGGCGCTTTCGAGTTTGCGCTCCGCTTCCGCGCGCCTCTTCTTATACTTAATGACGCCCGCGGCTTCCTCAAAAACCTCGCGCCGCGATTCAGGTTTGTCGCTTACGATCCTTTCGACGCGCCCCTGTCCTATGAACGAATACCCGTCCACGCCTATTCCCGTATCCATGATCAACTCGCGGATATCGCGAAGCCTGCACTGGTTGTCGTTGATATAGTATTCGCTTTCTCCGCTTTTGAAGAGCCGCCGCTTGAGAGCGACCTCTGTATAGTCTATGTCGAGTACGCGATCCCTGTTGTCGAGAACGAGCGTCACCTCAGCCATACCCTTGGCGCGTCTTGTATCCGTACCCGCGAAAATGATCTCGTCCATCTTGTCGCCGCGAAGCGTCTTAACGCTTTGCTCACCGAGCACCCAGCGCATCGCGTCCGAGATATTGCTCTTACCGCTCCCGTTCGGCCCGACGATACATGTCACGCCTTCTTTAAACTCGATCGTGACAGGATCGGCAAAGCTTTTAAATCCTTGTATTTCTACCCTTTTTAGATACACTTAAGTTCCTCCAAAGCTTTTTTAGCCGCCATGTTTTCAGCCTTTTTTTTCGTCTTTCCTATCCCGTCCCCAAATTCCCTGCCTCCGCAAACGGCGGATACTGTGAACGTCTTGTCGTGCGCCGGACCGCTTTCGCTCTTGATAATATAAGAGATCTCCGCGGCGCCGTTCTTTTGCAGTTCCTCCTGCAGCCTGGACTTGTAATCGGCGTCAAATTTGCCGCCCGAAAAGACCCGTATTTTTTCTCCGGCATCAGCCGTGAAAAATCTTTCGATAAGACCTCGGGCCGCTTCTGTCCCTCCATCCAGGAACACCGCCGCCACAAGCGCCTCAAAAGCGTTTTCGAGTACGGCCTCGTTTTCGCGCACCCCGGTCTTTTCGGCTCCGACACCGAGCTTAAGATACTGTCCCAGCCCTATCGATCGCGCGGCAGCCGCGAGCCCTTCCGTACGCACGAGCGAAGCGCGGGCAGAAGTCATCTGTCCTTCGCTCATGTCAGGCCCGTTTTTATAAATCAAAAACGCGACCTCAAGTCCCGTCACGGCGTCCCCGAGGAATTCAAGCCGCTCGTTCGATCCTACATCCCCGCCGCCCTGCTCGTTCGCGTAAGAAGAATGGGTGAGAGCGTTTTCAAGCAGCTCCGCGTCTTTAAAAACATATCCGATCCTCGCTTCAAGCTCGGACCGGGCGCCCGGTTCAATCATTCGCTTCTGCCCGGCTCCCCAAAATCTCATCGAGTCCGGCAACGGCTTTTTCGATCTCGCTGATGACATTTTTCTCGACGTAAGGTACGGCTTTTATTATTCCGTTAACAACGGCTTCGTTATTTGATGAACCGTGGATCTTTATTACCGGCGCCTTGACTCCGAGGATCGGAGCGCCGCCGTACTGATGATAGTTGAAAGCCTTTTTCATCTGTTTAAGCTGCGGCATCAGGAGCGCGGCGCCGAGTTTGGCTCGTATGCCGTTTCTGAAATACTGCGACATGAGGCTCATGATGACAGCGCCGAGGCCCTCCGTCAGCTTTAGTACGATATTTCCCGTGAGGCCTTCGCAGACAAGTACATCAGCCAAACCGTAAGGGATGTCACGGCCTTCTATATTTCCGACAAAGTTCAGCCCCTTTTGTTCCTTTGCGAGTTCGAGCAGCTCGTAGGCTTCTCTCAGTGTCTCGCTGCCCTTGTTCGCCTCGCTGCCCATATTTACGAGCGCAACTACGGGGTTTTCACGCCCTATGACCTTTTCCATGAACAGGCTTCCCATAACGCCGAAATATAACAGCGACCCCGGGCGGACTTCCGCGTTCGCGCCCGCGTCAATGATGAGCCCTACCGTTTCCCTCGGCAGCAATGGATAGACAGCTCCGAGCGCGGGCCTCTCGACCCGTCCTATGCGGCCGAAGTGCAGCAAAGCTCCTGTCATGATCGCCCCGCTGTTTCCGGCCGAGATCATCATGTCGCCTTCGCCGTTTTTCACGAAATTAAGGCCCTTTACGAGCGACGAGTCCTTTTTATGCCTTATAGCCTTTACAGGTTTGTCTTCATCCGTGATTATCTCGGTAGCGTGCACGATACTGATATTTTTCGGTTCATGATCGTGATTAGAAAGCGCCCTTTTGATTTGTTCTTCGTCTCCGATGATACAGATCTCGTGTTCGACAAGCTTCGACGTTATAGCAGCTCCCTTAACGATCTCATCGGGAAAGTCTCCGCCCATTCCGTCCAGTATTATTCTCATAAATCCTCCGGTCCCCGTTCCAATAATTCCGTCCGATCAAACAATTATTTTACCATATTCGGGAGCAGAATATTCTCATTTAAGGGGATAAAAGACTTGGATTTTAGGAGAATCATGTTAGAATACTTTTAATGTTATATTTATATTATTTTCGGAGGTATTCAAAATGGTAGGAGAAATGAACAAACAGGTTTTTCAGCCGTCGAAGGCAAAACTCGGAGACATGGACGCGAAGTACATGATTTTGATCGCGTATCTGGGGTCTATCGTGCTCGGCTTTATCCCGGGAGTGAACTATGTGGCGTGGCTGGTCCCGCTGATCATTTACTTCATTGAGAAGGAAAACAAATTCATCGCTTTCCACGCGATGCAGTCGTTCCTGCTCGGCCTCGTCGCGGGTATCATCTACATCATTTTCGCAATAATTGTCGCCGTGGCGACCGTGAACGCTGTCGCCAGCGCCGCCGTCCTCAGCGGTTATGGCATCGGCGCGGGACTTGCTGTAGTAGTCATCACCGGCATCATCGCGGTCATCGTAGCTGTCATAGTCTTTATAATGCTGATCCTCGCCTGCGTAAAGGGATATAAATACGAGATCTACGAGCTTCCTCTCGTCGGCAAGTGGGCCGAAAAAATCGTTTTCAAAACTGCAAACTAATAAACAGGACCTAATGTATTTAACAGCAGGCGGCCCGGCAGAACCTCGATATCGAGGGGAAGCGGGTCGCCTCTTTCGCCGTCGACGTCCGTAGAAATTATCTTGTCCTCAGCCGCTTCGATGCGCAGGCGGGCCGTACGGAAATACTCGAATCGTTTGTCTTTTATATGATGTCCCGTAAGTACGCTGAGCAGGGCCGGCAGCATTGTCGGCAGGATCAGCTTGCGGACGACGAGCACGTCAAGCAATCCGTCCCCAACGTCCGAGAAAGGCGCGACTTCCTTAAAACCGCCCGCGGTCCGGCCGTTCATAACGAGCACAGCGCTCATCTTCTCGTCAAGTGTGCGTTCCTCGCAGGTTATTTTTATTCTGGACGCTCGCGCGAAAGGTATTTCCGCGATAGTCCGGAGGTAGTAAGCTCCGAGACCGAGGGTGTTTTTTATCAGGGGGTCTGTACGCTGGCTGACGTCGACGAGCATGCCTATCGCGAGCACGTTTATGAAGTATCTGTCCCCCGCCTTTCCGACGTCGGCCTTGATGTATTTTTCCGAAAGAGCTGTGCCTATCATCCCCTCTATAGACTGCGGTATCCCGAGGGTGCTCGCGAGATCGTTCGCCGTGCCTGTCGGGAAGATCGCGAGAGGGATCTCTATGCCGCGGCGTACCATCTCGTTCACGACGAGGTTTACCGTCCCGTCACCGCCGGCCGCGATGACCTTGTGGTATTCATGTATCGGCAGTTCTGTAAAAACGCGGCTGATTTCCATAGGCCCGCCTATCCGGTACGGCACTACAAGCATATCGACTTCGGCGAACTTGCCGATGATATCGTCAAGAAGGCTCTTGATGATCCCGTTGCCCGCGTTAGGGTTATATATCAAAAGCACGCGGTTCATTTCATGACCTCGCCTATCATGTACAGCGAGCCTGCGAAAACAACCGCGTCATATTCGTCCGCGAGACCTAGGGCGGCGTTGTAGGCTTCTTTCGGGTCGCTCGTCTCGGCAAGCACCGTGCCTCCGTTCTTTCTTATCATTTCCGAAAGCTCTTCCGCCGACAAAGCTCTTTCGTTGGCCGACGTCGTCGCTATGAAAGCCGCGGCGGCGCACGAGAACTCGACGAGCATTTCCTCGGCCGCTTTATCGCGCAGTATCGACGTAACAAAAAGGATCTTCCCTTCCGGGAACAGCTCTCCGAGAGTCTTCGTAAGCGCTGTCGCGCCGTTAGGATTGTGCGCGCCGTCATATATGATCAGCGGTTTTTCCGAAGCCACGTGAAACCGCGCTTCGAGCCGCGCGGCCCTGATGCCGCTTCGCAGGGCCTCACCGTCAGAACGGATCAGGCCTTCGGCGCGTAAAATGTCCAAAGCGCAAAGAGCCGTTACCGCGTTCTGGACCTGATGCTCGCCCGCCATCGAAAGCTCGATGCCGTCGTAACGCTTTCCTCCGATCGCCGTATCGAATGTATAGCCTCCGGGTTCTCTGGCCGTGATCCTGTATTTTATCTTAGCCGAATTCGTTAGCGGCGCGTTTAGCTTGTATGCCTCTCTCGCGATAACTTTAGCCGCCGCGCCCTTCGCGCCGGAGATGACCGGACAGCCCTCCTTGATGATACCAGCCTTTTCCCACGCGATCTTATCCTCGGTGTCGCCGAGCCGGTCGGTATGGTCGAGAGCTATCTGCGTGATGATGGTCACAAGCGGTTTCTCAACTATATTCGTCGAATCGCCCCTGCCTCCGAGCCCCACTTCAAGTACCGTAAAGTCCGGGCCTGTCTCAGCGAAGTACATAAGCCCTATGGCGGTGACCAATTCGAATTCGG
>Ga0123356_10006529_pt1 | contig 11748 bp, 11 predicted proteins | sample TergutEmb28metaG_2_FD_92546 | JGI IMG/M metagenome (GOLD analysis project Ga0123356, IMG submission 92546) | Embiratermes neotenicus P3 segment gut microbial communities from Petit-Saut dam, French Guiana - Emb289 P3 | ecosystem: Host-associated > Arthropoda: Insects > Digestive system > Gut ... | reverse complement strand
TCGAGCGCATCAATCGGCGGATGCAGCGCGATGGAAAAGGGGTTGCGCTGAAGGCTGACGGACATAATGCCATCCTTGCAGTGGATGTTTGCAAAATAGGTGTGCTCGCAATCATCGGGGTTGTTCATTAGCCCTATGTTATTGAGCGCCTTCATCGCCGGCAGTATCGGCATCGTTTCCTTCGGCAGCTCCGAAAAAGACGGACTGCAATCTGTCATTTTCATTTCGGAGCGTTCCATGTTATATCGGTAGGTCACATATTCCATTTCCAGATTACAATCCTTTCTATCATGGTTTCATTTGATTATACCATGCGGTTACAGAAAATGGAAGCTTTTTGTTTAATTTTGTTTAATTTTGTGAGAAGTCACAATTTATCGAGAAAGAAGGCCACAAATGAACGCTCTGAAGCTTTGGCAATTCACGGACACCCATCTTTACGCCCGCAACGGAACACCACAGGACCATTTCACCTGCGCCATACTGGACACCGGGCTAGAAGCGTTCCTGGAGGAGCCGGATTGCGATATCCTGTTGATATCCGGGGACCTGACCGAAAACGGCCACGCGGACGAGCACCGCGCGCTCATCCCGCGGCTGCGGCGCGTGCGGGAGGCGGGCAAGCGTGTGTATGTCATCACCGCAACCCACGACTACGGCCTGGATTTCATCGAGGAATGCCCGGACGACGGCGCAAACCCGCTTGACCGCCCGAACGGCAAGATGTACCAAAGCGACCTGCGCGGGCTTTACGATGAATTTGGCTTCCGGGACGCCATCGCGGAGTTTGGACGCAGCTCCTATGTGGCGCGGCTGGCCCCGAACGTACGGCTGCTTGCCCTCAATGACGACGGCGACGGGCGGGAATTCTGCGGCTACTACGAGGAGCAGATGCGGTGGGCCATTGAGCAAATCGAGCGCGCCAAGCAAAACGGCGAAATTATCCTGGGCATGACGCACCACCCGACGATCCCGCCGTCGCCCATATACCCTATGATTTCCGCGCGGGACATGCTGGGCAATTACGAAGAAACCACGGACCGGCTGGGTGACGCGGGCCTCCGGGCGATGTTCACCGGGCACACCCACATGCACAACATCGCGGCGAAAGCATCGCCAAACGGAAACCCCTACCGGGACATCAATACCTGCTCCCTTTCGGCCTACCCCGGCTATTTCCGGGAAATCACCCTGGATGGGCGGCGCATGTCCATCACCACAAAAACCCTGCCCAATTTCCATTACGCGCCCGCGAACATGCCAATCAATGAATTCCTTGAGAAAGACTTTGATTCGTTTTTAAGAAACTTAATCGAAAACGCGGCCAACGATTACGAGACATTCGCCAACAGCTGCGGCGGCCTTTCCGTGAGTTACGAACGCGCTATGAAGATGAAATTCCCGCTGCATTACGCCGCAAAGTACATCAATAAAGCGACGCTTGGCAGCGTTGCGCGGCTGCTGCTGTGCAAAATCCCGAAAGGCGTAAAGAAGCAGTCCTTCAAAGAGCTGTTTCTGGAGCTCGTGCGCAATATATACGCGGGCAACGAGAAGTATGGCCCCGAAACGGAAGTCGGCCAGGCGCTGACAGCCTTCGCCCGCCGCGCGGACCGGCTCATCGGCAAACGGCTGCCGGACTTCCTGCGCCCTCTGCCGGCATTTGTGTCCTCGCTCATTTATGACCCCATACCGGACGATAAGGCGGAGATTGATTTATGATCCAATGCTACGACGATTTCATCCGCGCGCTGACACAGGCGGGCTTTGGATTTGCCTACAGCGCAAAAAACGAGGGGCTGTTCAGCCTGCTGGCATATGATTGGAACACAGAACCTGAAGACAGCGCCTTGCGCTGGTTTTCCGGCGACCCGGAACACGACCCGGCCATGTGGTCCACGCGGCTGCTGACAGAACGCGACGATATCGCATACGGCAGTTTTTTCTTGCAAAAAAAGGGGTATATTACAAAGGAATGGTACCCATATTTTCTGGCTGCCAGGCGACAAAAAAGCTTTGATGAAGCGTATTTTGATGGACTCATCAGCCAATACGCGAAGCATGTGTATGACCACCTGCGCGAACACGGCCCAACCCCCGCCCACGAGCTGAAATTTAGCAAGGAGGACAAGGCGAAGTACGAGCGCGCGGCGGTGGAACTACAAATGGGGCTATTCATTACTGTGTGCGGCGAGCAGAAAAAAATTTCCCGCAAGGGGGAGGAATACGGCTGGGCCGCGAATCTCTTCTGCACAGCGGAGCAGTTCTGGCCGGAGGAAATTTTCGTCCAGGCGGCCGCGATTTCGCCGGAAGCCGCCGAGGAGGCCATCACTGGGCGAATATTTGAGCTGAACCCTGAGGCGAACGCGAAAAAATTGCGCAAGTTTATTTATGGAAAATAGGAGCCTCGCAATGACAAACCCCGCCTCCCGCGCCGCCGAGCTGCGCGAACAGCTGCACTACCATAACTACAAATACCACGTGGAAGACGCGCCAGAAATCGACGATTACACGTACGATATGCTTTTGCGGGAGCTGGAGGAGTTGGAGGCCGCCCACCCGACGCTCATCCAGCCGGACTCCCCCACCCAGCGCGTAGGGAACGCGTCGTCCGGGCAATTCGCGCCGGTCGCGCATGCCGTCCCCATGCAAAGCTTGCAGGATGTGTTCGGCGAAGGCGAATTGCTCGCGTGGCTGCGGGGCATGCTGGAAAAACACCCGGCGACTGAATTTATTGTCGAACCTAAAGTAGATGGTTTATCCGTGGCGCTGGAATATGAGCACGGGATATTCACGCGTGGTTCCACCCGTGGCGACGGTTTCGTCGGCGAAGATGTGACGGCGAACCTGCGCACAATAAAGGCCATTCCGCTAAAACTCCTGACTCCTGCTTCCTGCCCCCTGATTCCTGAATCCGGCCCTCCTCTGCTGGAAGTGCGCGGAGAAGTATACATGCCCCGTGGCGTATTCGAGCAGCTTGTAGACGAGCAGATCAGCGCCGGGGCCGAGCCATTCAAAAACCCGCGCAACGCGGCCGCCGGGGCGCTGCGCCAGAAAAATCCGGAGGTCACGGCCAGCCGAAACCTGAGCGTTTTTTGCTTTGGGATATTAAGATCGGAAGGCCTGGCATACGCAACCGACAGCGAGGCCCTGGATTTGCTCCAGACGCTGGGCATCAAAACCGTGCCGTCGTATACAATCTGCAAAACGGCGCAAGAGGTCTGGGCGGAGGTCACGCGCATCGGCGAGGGCCGGTCCGGCTTGCCTTACGACATTGACGGCGCGGTTGTCAGCGTCAACCGGCATGATATCCGGGCGTTGGTTGGCCAGACGTCGAAGTTCCCCAAGTGGGCGGCGGCGTATAAGTACCCACCGGAGGAGCGTGAGACCACGCTGTTGGACATCGAAGTGGCAGTTGGTCGCACAGGAGTTTTGACTCCCACCGCCATACTGGAACCCATACTGCTGGCGGGGAGCACCGTCGCCCGCGCCACGCTGCACAACCAGGACATTATCACGGAAAAGGGCATCCGCGTCGGTGACCGGGTGCTCATCCGCAAGGCCGGGGATGTGATTCCTGAGGTCATCCGATCATTGAAGCATGCGCCTGACAGCGTACCGTACTTTTTGCCGGTTCAATGCCCTTCCTGCGGCGCTGCCGTCGTTCGCGACAAAGCCGCGCTGCGCTGCGAAAACGACAACTGTCCGGCGATGCTGCTGCGCCGCCTGACGCATTTTTGCTCCCGCGCCGCCATGGACATCGCGGGCCTGAGCGAGGCGATTTTGCAAAAACTCGCGGACGCTGGCCTGGTGCGCACCGTTGCGGATTTGTACCGCCTGCGGCCGGAGCAAATTGCAGCGCTGGACAACATGGGCAAAAAATCCGCGCAAAACCTGTGCGAAGCCATTGAATCCAGCAAACAGCAGGAACCCGCGCGGCTGCTGTTCGCGCTTGGCATCCGGCACATTGGCGAAGACATCGCGAAGTTGCTCATGCGCCGGTACGGCTCATTTGACGCGCTCAAGCAAGCCGCTTTGGCGACTGGAATTGATCCGAAGTTCAAAAAAGAAAAAATAGTACCACAAGTTATAATTGATGTCAAAGGCATCGGCATGGAAATGGCCCAAAGCCTGATGGGCTACTTCAGCGCACCCGCGTACCTTGCCTTGATTGACGAGCTAAAGCTTTTGGGCCTGCGCATTGAAAGCGAACGGGCCATCGCAAATGACGGCCCGCTCACTGGCAAAATATTTGTCCTCACGGGCACGCTGCCTAATTTAAACCGTAAAGAAGCAACAGCGATGATCGAAGCCCAAGGCGGCAAAGTGAGCGGCAGCGTTTCGTCCAAAACGGATTATGTCCTGGCCGGGGAGGACGCGGGCAGCAAATTGACCAAGGCGCAGGGCCTTGGCGTCGCGGTTATCTCTGAAGAGGAATTTAGGGGGATGCTGGATCTGCCAGCCAGCTCTTGAGGGATTTCAGCCCAAAGCAGGACAGCCCCGGAACAGTCATATAGGGAAGCAAAATCAGCGCCGCTGAGATATGGGTTTCCCATTCCACCTTTGTCGTAAAAAGCAATAAGAATATGGAGCACAGCATACCCGCCTCAAACAAAGCAGCCGCAAGCGTCAGCGCGACGCATGCTTTCTTGCGCCGCAGCAGGAGCCAGAAGAGTATGGGGACCGAAAGCAATATCAAAAAAGTAAATATCGCGGTCAGCGTAATAAAAAAATCCTCCAGATACATACCATATTCGAAATTGCGTGGACCGGGGACAAAGCCCCTGCCATCGAAGAGCGGAACAAACTCCTTAAAGCCATTGGCCACCATCGCCGCGAAGCCAGTGATCAGCAGCGCGGCCATTCCAAAAAATCCATGCCCCGCCAGCATCAAAATCAATAACGCTGACATTTTATCTCTTCTTAATTTCACTTTCTCAGCCATTTTGCAGCTTTCCCACCGTCTCCATTACATAATCGCCAAACTGGGCGCAGGTGCAGCCGGTATCCCGCCCGGTGATGGCCATGCGTTTTTCTTCAAACATGCAGATATCCAGCGCGCGCTCCAGCAGGCCGGCTTTGTCCTGCCTGCCAATGTGGCCCAGCAGCAGCACGGTGGCGCGCAGCATGGAGCATGGGTCGGCGTACTGTCCCCTGCCCTCCTTCACCATGCGCGGCGCGGAGCCGTGGATGGCCTCGAACATGGCGTAGCGCTTGCCGATGTTGGCGCTGCCCGCCGTGCCAACGCCGCCCTGGAACTCCGCCGCCTCGTCCGTGAGGATATCGCCATAGAGGTTCGGCAGGACGAACACTTTGAAGTCGCGGCGGCGTTTTTCGTCGATGAGCTTGGCCGTCGCGATGTCGATGTACCATTCGTCGGTGATAATTTCCGGGTAGTCCGCGCCGACCTGTTTGCAGATATCCAGGAACTTGCCGTCCGTGGTCTTGACGACATTGGCTTTCGTAATAATGCTCACGCGCTCTTTATTATTCTTGCGTGCGAATTCGTAGGCAAGCTTCGCGATGCGATGGGTGCCCTCCGTCGTGGTCACGCAGAAGTCGACCGCCAGGTCCTCCGAGGCATGCACGCCCTGCGATCCCACGGCATACGCGCCCTCGGTGTTTTCGCGGAAGAAGGTCCAGTCGATGCCCTGGGCGTCCACTTTCACGGGACGCACATTGCCGAAGAGGTCCAAAGCCTTGCGCATGGCCACATTGGCGCTTTCGATGTTCGGCCAGGGGTCGCCCGCCTGGGGGGTGGTCGTGGGGCCTTTGAGGATCACGTGGCAGCCCTTGAGCTCCTGGAGCACGTCGTCCGGGATGGCTTTGTTTGCGGCCGAGCGGTTTTCGATGGTGAGGCCGTCGATGACGCGCAGCTCAATTTTCCCAAATTCGACTTCGTCTTTCAGCAAAAACTCCAGCACGCGGGCGCTTTCTTTTGTGATGATAGGCCCAATGCCATCGCCGCCGCACACGCCGACGACAAGCCTCTCAAGGGCCTGGTAATCAATGAAATCGCCCTGCTCCTTGATGTCCTCGGCGCGCTTCTGCTGGGCGACGAGCAGGGCCTCAAATTTTTGCACGGCGTTTTGAATGGAGTGTTCGGTGTTGGTCATATATATTTTCCTTTCGTGAGTAATATTATTTTAGCACCTTCTCATACTCATACCGGTACACATTATAACCCAATCGTTGATGCATCTTTATGGACGCGGCGTTTTCGCAGCCTGTGCCGGAGCGAATCACCTTCGCGCCGGCTTCCCGGGCTTTTTGCTCGGCGTAGTCCATCCAGCGCGCGGCAATCCCCTGCCCCCGGAACGCCTTTTCAATATAGATATCCTGCACGTCCATCCAAGAGAACCCCGCTTCCGCATCTTCATGAAACGGCGCCCAAAGATATCCCACGATATTGCCATCATCGTCTTCCATGATTTCCGCGATGCTGCGCGGGTCTTTTATGCTGTCTGTTAGAGCCTGCCAAAACCCTTCTATTTGTGAAGGCATGTTGAACCAATCGGCCCGGTACTGCTCATAGGGCAGCGTTCTAGCCCACGGGGTATCGCAGGCATAGTTGACCTTGCAGTGGCATTCGAGTATAAAATCGCGGTCGGCGGCAAAGTCGATTGGGCGGGTTTTCATAACAGGACCTCCTCCACTTTATTCTGCCATTATACCTGATATACTCAATTATGTCAAGCAAAAAGCGACGCGGTTTCTGCCGCGTCGCTAGCTTTTTTATTCCGCTAATCGTCAAGATCATCGTCGTCTTCATCCTCCGCCGGAACCGCCGCGCCGGCCCGCAACGGTTGCTGTCCCTTCCACCATAGGAATACCAGCAGCGCCGCCAGCGCCAGTAGAAACCCAGCTGTACCGAATAATAGCGGTGCCCGTATGGATACCGGCGGCTGGCCCGTACTCCCGCCCGCGTCATCAAAAAACACAGGGGCGTCAACCGCGCCGGGGCTCGCCTGCGCCGCCTCCATTTGATACGCCAGCAGCGCCTCGTTGATATCCATGCCGCCATTGTGATACGCTACAACCGGCGCGTCGAAGGATTCCTCGCTCGCGGCCGTGATTGGCACGGTATACCAGATGATTTCCGTCTTTTGCGGGGCAACCGCCCCCGGCTGAATGGTTTTCATCGTGGCCGCCGGAGCCGGCGCAGGGGCGGCCGCCGCTTTGGCTGTGGTTTTCATCCCGGTCCACACGAACGATTCCACTGTATTTGCCGCAGCGGTCGCTTTCGCGGTCGTGACAGGCGCGTTCGTGGTGGAAGCTTTGGTAGTTGCGGGCTCTTTGGTTGTTGCCGCTTTGGTGGTCGTCGTCTTGGTGGTGGTCACTTTGGTTGTCGTCACTTTGGTTGTTGTCACTTTGGTTGTTGTCACCTTGGTGGTGGTCTCTTTGACGGTAGTCACCTTTGCGGTGGTTTCACGCGCTGCCGTCGTTGCGGTGGTTTCCGGCGGCTGAACGATGACCGGATAACTGAACGCCTTGGATACTTCGCCCGCGCTGTCGTACAACTGCAGTTCCAGCGTACGCAGGAGTTGGAAAAAGGCGGCGTGGTTGCTGCTTTTACTGCTGACGGCAATCTCATAAGTGTAATAATCGGTCGCCTCGTTGGGCTCCGGTATCCAGGCGGCCCCCGCGATGCTGTAGCTGGCCGTATCGATGCTGCCGCCAACGCCTTGCTGCCACGTGGCGAACACTTCTCCGTTCACCCATAAAACGGCGCCGACAGGCGAGTCCTTCGCGCAGCCAGAAGGCTTCGCAATAAAGCCAAACGTCACCGTGCCGGTTTTTGCGTTCACCTCATGGCATACGTATGCCGTCGTAACAGCGCAATGGCCCGCCGGCACATCCCGTTGGACCGATTTTTTCTCAATGCCCCACCATTCGTTATTGTCCACCTTGCCATCCAAAACGATAGCATGGCCAGGCACCGCGAATACCATAGCGCACAAAACTACGAATGCGGCCACCAGCGATATGACTGCTTTCCCATGATATTTTCCCTTCATAACACGCACCTCTTCCAGATATGGAAACATTCTCCATTATATTTTGGATATTGGTGCGGATTATGTCCATTCTTTTCTTAATTTGTCGAACTATTTCACGATGAAGTTTAAAGCCGCAAAGTCAAAGGCAGACGATCCGGCATAGAATGATTTGAAGCATTCTGATGCTTTCGGGTTTCCCATGCCACGGCGGCCCCGAAGCATCCCCTCCCTCTTTTCATTCAGGGCAAATCATATACTAGGAACAGGAGAAACGCCTATGCGTCAAAACCAAGGGTACGACCCTAATGCTTTCTACTACAACCAACAGACTGACCGCACATATCCACCTGCGGAACAGCCTGCACAGCTATGTTATCCGAACTACCCGCAGCGTACCTGCGGGGGCGGCTGCGGCGGCGGTATTCCCGGCCCGACGGGGCCAGCCGGTCCGGAAGCCGCCCGCTTTCTCTGCCAACCCCACCCATAAAAAAACAACAGTCCCCGCTGTTCGCCAAAATCAGCTATTTACCACAGCCCTGTTCGCTTCAATAAATTCCGCAGCCCTGGCCGTTTCATCCCCAAAAGCAAAGTCAATGTCAATCTCGCCGCCTTCGTGAATGTAGACCGCGCGGATGAGCTCCGTCATGAGCCCCCGGTTGATTTCCGTGATGCTGCGGTATTTTCGGAAGGCCTCGAACGCCGGGTTCGCGCTGGTCACGCCGTTCTCCATTGCTCTGGATTCTTCCTCCAGCCGGGCGATATCATCGCGCAGGACAGCCTCTTTTTCTTCGAATTCCTGTTTCATGCGGTGATATTCCTCGCGGGTGATGTCGCCATGCTTCCAGTCGACATACAGGCCGGTGCGCAGGGCGTTTGCCTTTTCGAGATCTTTTTTGCGTTGTTGGAGGGCATCGGTCAGGCGTTTGCTGCTGTTGCGCACGGCGGGCACGCGGTTAATTTCGTCGATCAGCCCGGCCATATCCTCCATGATGGCAATCTGTGCGTGAATCGCTGCCAGCACTGCCCGCTCCAGAAAGTCGTGCCGGATTGAGTGCCGGGAACACACAGCCGTGTTCAGATAGGTACGGCAGGCATAGTACACAATGTTTTTTGACTCGCGGCGGCACATGGCTTTGCGGCAGTCGGCGCAGCGCAGGAAGCCGGAAAACGGGTACAGCTTGCCGGAGTTCGGCGCGGTGCGTGTGTCGCGCTGGAGCAGCATTTGGGCTTGAGCGAAAATCTCAGCGTCGACAACAGGTTCATGCATATCCTCGCAAATGAACCATTCGCTTTCGCTTGTTGCCACTTTTGTGTGGACTTTATAGCTCTTGACTTTTTGTTTGCCTTGCACCATGTGACCGAGGTACATCTGGTTCGAAAGAATTTGCGTGATGCTTCGGGCCGACCAAAGCGGCTCATGTTTATCAATCATCGGATTGTGATAATTCAGCCCGTTTTGGCGTTTGTACGCCGCCGGGCAGGGAATTCTCATTGCAATCAGTCGTTTGACGATACCGTTTTTGCTCATGCCCTCGCGGACGAACCAGTGGAAGATGTCACGCACGATTGCTGCGGCTTCGTGATCGACGATGAGTTTGTGCTTGTTTTTTGGGTCTTTATCGTACCCGTAAGGTGCAAACGCGCCAATAAATTCGCCTCTTTCGCGCTTGCTGTCAAATGTCCCGCGCACTTTGATGCTGGTTTCCCGGCAGTGATTCTCATTGTACATACTCTGGATCGAAACGCCGAGGTCGTAAACTTCGTCGGGCCTGCGGAAGCTGTCCAACTTGGGTAGCTCGAGTGAGATAAACCGCACATTTTTCACAACAAACAAGTGCTGCAAATAGCGCTTGCACTCCCAATCGTTGCGCGAAAGTCGTGATAAATCCTTCACAATCACACAATTGACTTTACCGGTGTCGATATCGCCGAGCATGCGCTGAAAGCTGCCGCGGTCGCTGTCAGTGCCCGAGAACCCATCGTCAACATAAAAGTCCACAAGTTCCATGCTTTCACAGCCGACGAGTGTCTCAAAGTAAGTGGAAAGCCGCTGCCGCTGATTCGTGACGCTGTAGCTTTCGTCGTTGCCGTCTTCGCGGGAAAGCCGAATGTAAATCGCGGTCTTCCAATGCTGCCGTTGTGTGGTCTTTTTCGCGCCGTCCGGGTCTCTTTGGGTTCTTGCCATGATACCTCCTTCCCTCTATAATCACGCTGACATGATAACTCGAAAAGCCAAGTGTGTCAAGTCTTTTCGAGCAAAGACTTAGGCGTTTTTCAGGCTTATGAAGTAGTTTTTCAGACGGTCGCGCAGAACCGTGCCGCCCTCTTCGAATCGCAGATTGACAATGCAATCGCCGACCAAAAACCTGTGCGGGTTTTTAATCTGCGCGAGGTAGCTCTCGATGCGTTCCTGTTGCGATAATTCGGGATCAATTTGTACAGTTTTGATGTCGACGAGATCGGCCCTGTCATAGTACGAGTAAATTGGCATATTATCACCCCGGATTATGCCTATGTCAGTGCTGCTTGTACATATATCAACACCACTCGTCCTTTTTCGATTAATTGACAGACGGCGTGGGAAGTGTTATAATAAGCGCACCGATTGATTTATGGACAGCTTTTCGTAGAAATCAAACAATCGCCCTGTAAGAATTGTCCACCACTTTTCTGGTGCACTAACCCACCTACGCAAGTAAAAGCCGCCCTGCGGCGGTGCAGGACGGCATGTGGCGCATATTATCAACACAGGAGCAGGGCTATTCCGCAGCGGCGGCATTTTCGCCCGTGGACGGCACGTCGGGCGCAGCTTTTGCGGCGGACTTCTTCCCGGCAGGCTTCTTCTTCCTGCCCGTGGGCGCGACAGGGGCCTCTTGCGCGGCGGCTTCGGCGGCTTGGGCCTTCGCGGCGTCGCGCTCGACCTTGCGCGGGTCGATTCCCGACGACCAGGCCGAATTTCCGCTCAGATTTTTACCCAAAAGCGCCCGCGCCAGCTTATACTCAGGCCCGATCATTCCAAGGGCGATGCAGAAAATGCGCATGCGGAATTTCTCGTTGTCGACGGCTTTTGTCTCCGCCATGACGCGCTTTTTTGCTTTGGCGGTGTTGCAAAGCGCTGTGTTGAACTGAGCGTAGGCGTTGATGTGTTCGCCGTCCAACTCAGCGGCGAACCAGGGGAAGCTGAGTTTTTCATCGTCCACTTGGATCGGCAGCGCGTCGGCGGCGAGGGCCTTCTTGATCAGGGCTTCCTTGGCGGCGATCATTTTGGTCAGGTTGTCGAGGGCTTCGGATGTGAAATCGTTGGGGACTTCGATGCAAACGGTGTCGATGGCGGGTACGATTTTCTTCTTTGGCATGTGGGTTTTCCTCCGTTTATTATGATTTTGCCTCGTTCAAGGCAGTCACATGATAAACGATTTTGCTTCAGAAGTCAACGTGTCAGGATGAAAAAAACCTTACTGGTTCAAGCGTGCCGTCCTTCCTTTGCACGACGATGCCTTCTTTGAGCATAAACCGCTCTATTTTGTCCTTCAACGGAACATTCAGTTCGGTCATATTGCTTAATACCCGCTTTGATATGCCGCCATGGATTGAAGAATGGCCTATCAAATTACAACGTTTTACGCGGACATCGTAGCCTAAAAATCTGGCATTATCATTGCTGTGAGTAATAAGCGTTTTTTCTTCACTGAGTTCCATTTTCCAAACGCTGCCTATAAATTCTTTCAACTGGGCTTTAATTTGCTGGCTG
>Ga0123356_10006528_pt1 | contig 11749 bp, 7 predicted proteins | sample TergutEmb28metaG_2_FD_92546 | JGI IMG/M metagenome (GOLD analysis project Ga0123356, IMG submission 92546) | Embiratermes neotenicus P3 segment gut microbial communities from Petit-Saut dam, French Guiana - Emb289 P3 | ecosystem: Host-associated > Arthropoda: Insects > Digestive system > Gut ... | reverse complement strand
CTGTCCATTAAATCGCTTGAAGGTTTTGCCGTCGATCTGACGGAGAAGATCGTCTTCGTTCGCCGCGACATAGTCAATCAGGTGCTCGGAAAGCGCCTCCTGATCGGTAAAAGACTTGGACTGGCGAACCGTGCTCTCGGCCACTTCCACGTTTCGCCCGCGCCGCGAGGCAACCGAGCGCATCAGAGCCGCGGCATCGTTTTCCACCTTCTCCTTCATCACATCATCCATCTTGCCTCCGCCCAGGGCGACGGGATGAGCAGCTCCGGTGTTCGTTCCCGGAGCCATGGCAGCGATATCGGCGGACTCTAGAATGAAGAATCCTGCCGAAGCCGCGCGGCTGCCGCTGGGAGTGACGTAGATGACGACGGGCACAGCCGATGTCGTGATGTGCTCGATGATCTCGCGAGTCGAGTCGACCAGGCCGCCCGGCGTATTGATCTCGATCAATACCGCCTGGTCGTTACGGCGCGCAGCCTCAGCGATGGCGCGCGCTATGTATTCTTCGCTGATGGGTTGAATGGTGTCGTCGACGACGACCTTGAGAATTTCGGCGGAAGCCGGTATCGAAAGGACGAGGGCGGCAAAGCAGACAAAGACGGCGGGAATGAGAGATTTCTTCATGGCGATCAATAGCCGGGCGCGCAGTGGCTCGTCTCTATTGTCCACCTATTTGGCAATGCCGGAATCAATTTCTTCTGGTGTGGGCGCCCCAGCCGCAACCTTCCCCGGCGCATCCGCCAGCGGCCATCCCGGCAAATACGTGCTTCCGGTGATCAGCCGGGCTCCGCGCTCGTAAGTCACATACGACCATGCCCATTGGATGAAGACCAGCAGACGGTTGCGAAATCCGATGAGGAACAAGATGTGGATGAACAGCCACGCCAGCCAGGCGATAAAGCCGGAGATGTGGATTTTGCCGAACTGTGCTACGGCCGCGGCCCGGCCGATGGTGGCCAGACTGCCTTTGTCCCAGTAGTGAAATTTCGGGCGAGCCGAAGCGATAAAGTCTCGGCCACCCTCGCGATAACTCCGCGTTCCTACCTCCGTGCGAATCACTTTCGCCACAAAGTTGCCTTGCTGCATGGCAACCGGCGCCACACCCGGGACCAGCCTGCCCTGCTCGTCTTTGACCTCCGCCAGGTCGCCAATCACGAACACTTCCGGATGCCCGGAAAGGCTCAAGTCTGCTTCGACCGGCACGCGTCCAGCCCGGTCCACGTTCGCGCTCAACTTCTTCCCCAGGGGAGAAGCGGCAACGCCGGCGGCCCAAAGCACAACCGTCGCCGGAAGCCGCACGTTGCCAAGATGAACTGCGCCCGCTTCCACCTGGGTCACCATGGTCGAAGTACGAACTTCGACGCCGAGATGCTTCAGCTGTTCCTCGGCACTGCGCGACAGGTCTTCGGCGTACGTCGGCAGCACCCGCGGCCCGCCTTCAATCAGCAGAATGTGCGTCCGGGCCGGATCGATCGATCGGAACTCATGGGTCAAAGCATGCCGTGAGATTTCTGCCAGCGTGCCGGCCAGTTCGACTCCAGTGGGACCGCCGCCGACGACCACGAAGTTCAGAGGATTGGCCGTCTCTCCCGCGGCCGCCTGCCTTTCAGACAACTCAAAGGCGAGCAGTACCCGGCGCCGGATCTCGAGCGCGTCCTCGATTGTCTTCAGCCCAGGGGCAAACACCTCCCAATCGTCGTGCCCGAAATAGGAATGCCCGGCACCGGCAGCGACGATCAGATAGTCGTAGGGAATCTGCGCGTCCGATGTGACGACAATCCGGCGGTCAAGATCAAAGCCAGTCACCTCGCTCATCAGCACTGCAATGTTCTTGTAGGGCCGCAGAATCGAGCGAATGGGCGCTGCGATCTCTCCCGGAGACAGCCCGCCCGTGGCAACCTGGTAGAGGAGCGGCTGGAAGGTGTGGAAATTCTTGCGGTCAATCACCGTAACTTGCAGCGAGGCCTTGGCCAGCGCGCGGGCGGCGTTCAACCCTCCGAATCCAGCGCCCACAATCACGACCCTTGGTACCGATTTGGTCATCGCCTTGCCGTTCCTCGCTGTACCTCTATAAGATTCACGCGATGGCAGACGGTTCCAGAAGATCTTTGCCACAGAATCCTCAGGTAACCTCCTCTCCTGCATGGATGTACTGGCTGTTGCCATCGGTCGCGGATCTGATCTTTGTGGCTTTGCTGGCTGTACTGGTGTTCACTCCCCTCTCCGTCGAACTGCTGGGTGACGCTGGCATCGGCTGGCACATCCGAACCGGCCAACTGATTGTGGCGGACCATGCCGTTCCGCGTGTGGATCAATTTTCCTCGCAGATCCGGCAACCCTGGTTTGCCTGGGAATGGCTCTACGACCTGGCGGTAGGGAAGTTGGAAGGGTGGTATGGACTAAATGGAGTGGTGTGGCTCACCGCGGTCGTGATCGCCGCGGTATTCGGAGGGACATTCCGGCTGCTCATCCTCCGCGGTACGAACTTGTTCCTCGGGCTCGCGCTCATATGGCTTGCCCTCTCGGCATCGACCATCCACTTTCTGGCTCGGCCGCACGTGCTGAGTTGGTTGTTCGCCCTGGCCTGGTTCTGGATTCTGGATTCCACGGAGCGGCATGGGTTCGCGGGGGAGAGGGCGGCACTCGGCAGTTCGTGGCTCTGGCTTCTTCCAGTCCTGATGCTGGTGTGGGTGAATGTGCACGGCGGATTTGTTCTCGGCTTCGTTCTGCTGGCGATTTTCTGGCTGGCGTCACTGTGGACCTGGCTGACTCTGAAAGAGCCGCGCATCGAGGAATCACTGGCGAAGATCGCCGCGGGAAAACGCACGCGGGACTTGACGCTGGCCGGTCTGGCTGTACTGGCCGCAAGCTTCGTCAATCCTTACGGCTGGAAGCTGCACGCGCACGTTTATTCATATCTCACCAACCGCTTCATGATGAACCACATCGACGAATTCCAATCCCCGAACTTTCACGGCGTGGCCGAGAAGTGCTTTCTGGTCTTGCTGCTGCTGTCGCTCGCGATCTTGATTGCCCGCGGCCCCGAACTCCGGCTTAGCGGCGCATTGCTGACGTTGTTCTCGGTATACGCTGCGTTGTATGCCTCCCGGAACATTCCCGTCTCCTCCATCTTCCTGGTGTTGATAATCGGCCCGCTGCTGCCTTCGAGCAAGACATCGGGCTTTGCGGAGAGAATGACCGCGATCGATTCCGACCTGCGCGGACATCTTTGGCCGATTGTCGCGACCATGGCTACACTCATGATCGCGGCCAACGGCGGGCGGGTCGGCTCAAGCCAGTGGATGGACGCGCACTTTGATCCCAAACGTATGCCCGTGGACGCGGTTACGTTCCTCGAAAAACAGGACATACGCGGTCCGATCTTCAGTCCCGACTACTGGGGTGGATATCTGATCTACAGGCTCCATCCTCACAACAAGGTAGTCGTCGACGACCGCCATGATTTCTATGGCGAGAACTTTCTCCAGCTGTATCTCAAAGCTATTCACCTGGAACCCGGATGGGAGGCCTTTTTTAGGGGTAGCGAGTGCTTGTTGCTCCCAAAACACTCGGCTCTGGCCTCGATCCTCCTCAAGACGCCGGGGTGGGAGACACTGTATTCCGACGACGTGGCAATGGTGTTTGTCCCGGCCCGAGAACGGGAGGATAGCGATCGTGCTCCAGGCCGCTGAATTTTGGGTTGCGCGACTTAGCGTTTCCTAAGATGATGAAAGGTCTTCCGCTTCAAATCGGATCGCATGATCACAAAAGTTAGAACCCATGACTGCGGATGGAGTGTGTCCGCCATCCTGGCCGTGATGTTCGTGCTGGTCGGGTGCTCGGGTTCGCCGTCGAGCTCCCCGGGCAACAGCAATCCGCCCGCAAATCCGGTGGGATCGAATCTCACCGAGATCAGTTCTGACCCATATACGGTGGCGCCCGGGCAGCATGCGACCGAAGTCGAGCCCCACATGCTGGCGAACGGATCGACCCTTGTGGCCGCATTCCAAACCGGCCGCATCGCGGCGGGAGGCGCTACCGACATCGGCTGGGCCACGTCAACCGACGGCGGCGACACCTGGACTCACGGTTTCCTGCCGGGCTTGACCACCGGAGTGGGAAATGGACCCTACGACGCGGCCAGCGATCCCGCAGTCGCCTACGACCAAAAGCACGGCCTGTGGATGATCGCGTCCTTGCCGATTTCCAACACCTCGCAGGTTCCAGCGGTTGTGGTCAGCCGTTCGACCGACGGCGTCACCTGGCAAGCCCCGGTAAGTGTTGATCCGACCGCCCAGAGTTCCGATAAGAACTGGATTGTGTGCGACAGTTGGCCTGCCAGCCCGCACTATGGGAACTGCTATGTCGAGTGGGATAATCCGGCGGCCTTCGATGAAATCCTGATGAGCACCTCGACCGACGGCGGCCTGACGTGGGGACCGGCGACGCCAACTGCCGATACGGCAGAGGGAATCGGCGGGCAACCGCTCGTCCACCCCAATGGAACCGTGGTTGTGCCCATCGAATCCACTGAGACAAACGCTATGATCGCCTTCAGTTCGACCGACGGCGGAGTCTCCTGGAGCGCCTCGCGAACCATCGCCACCATCCAGGTGCACACCGAGGCGGGCGACCTCCGCAGCGGGCCGTTGCCTTCAGCGGCGGTTGACGGAGCAGGCAACCTCTGGGTCGTATGGGAAGACTGCCGCTTCCGCGGAACATCGTGTGTGGACAATGATCTGGTCTACAGCACGTCCTCCGACGGTGTCACCTGGTCGGCTGTAACTCGTATTCCGATCGATGACACTTCCAGTCCGGTGGATCATTTCATCCCAGGGATCGGGATCGATCCGGCCACCTCGGGCGCCAACGCGCACATCGCCCTGCACTATTACTACTACTCCGAGGACTCCTGCACGCAGTCGACGTGCAATCTCTACGTGGGCTATATCTCGTCGGCGAATGGCGGCACAACCTGGAATGACCCTACAGCTTTGGCTGGCCCCATGCTGCTGAACTGGCTGCCAACTTCGCAGAATGGACTGATGGTCGGGGACTACGTCGCGACGGCGTTCAGCAACGGTGTTCCACGTGGAGTATTTGCCGTGGCGCAGACGCTCTCCGGCACAAGCTTCGACGAAGCGATCTATACGGCCAAAGGATTGAGTGCCGCCGCGTTCGGAAAGCAGTGGTCTTCGGCCAGCGACAGGCCTCGGCACGGGTTATCTGACAGGATCGAGAAGGAAATTCCGGAAAAAGGTGTGAAACCGCCGTTGCGGCGCAGCGCGAAGTAGCAGCAATCATGGCTGCCGGGTGAGCCTAGAATTTTCCGCCGGTTTCGGGCGCAGCGCCGTTGATCCGTCGAGCACCAGATTCACCGTGGCGCCGGATTTGCTTTCAAACGTATCGCCGGGACTCGTACCCGTTGACCCCAACCCGGCGCCTCTTGCATGCAGAATGGCCGCTGCCTGCTGATTCGGAACGTTTTGCCCCGCCGATGATGACGGGACGACGAAGCAACCTGCAAGATCGCAGGCAACGTAAAATAGATCGACGCATTCAAAGGCTTGGATTCGACAGAATACTGGATAAATCATGGTTCGCGGTGGGTGTCATTGCGAGCGGCTTCCGAGGCGCGGTCTTTCGCGAAGCACGGGTTCGGCCTTTGTAATGGTTCTTTTGCTTGGGTAAAACTTTGTAAATAGCGAAGTTGCAACACTTTCCGCTTGGTAGAGTAGAGATGGGGTATGCAGACACGAAACGCAGTCGTGGTGGCAATCCTTACCGTTGGGATGGGCCTCGCTGAGGCGCACCTTCCCTTCGTGTGGGCGCAAAGCTCCGATGCGCAATCGGCGATCGCCAAAAGCATCGGCACGATCAAGACGATCAACGGAAATAGCTTGACCCTGACTCCCGCCTCGGGGCCCGAGGTCGCGGTGACCGTGGAGTCGACGGCCCGAATTCTCCGCCTGGCTCCGGGCGACAAGGATTTGAAAAACGCGACGCCGATTCAGTTGGAAGACCTGAAAGTCGGCGACATGGTTCGAGCCCGCGGTCACGGCGTGGCGAACGGCATCGATGCGCTCGAGATTGTCGTGATCAGCAGCTCCGCCATCGATGCGGTGCGCGACCAGATTCGCCAGGACTGGCAGAAACGCGGCACCGGTGGCCTGGTGGGCAGCGTGGACCCGGGCGCTGGCACGGTGACCATTTCGGTCACCGGCTTGGGGGGCAAGAAAGACGTGACGGTGCATGCCTCGAAGAACACCATCATTCGCCGTTACGCCGCCGATTCCGTGAAGTTCGATGATGCCAAGGCGAGCACTCTCGCTGAAATTCATCCCGGCGACCAGTTGCGCACGCGCGGCGATCGCAGCCCCGACGGGCTGAGCATCAACGCAGAGGAAATTGTTTCCGGCAGCTTTCGGAATGTCGCCGGAACCGTCAATGCGGTAGACGCAAGCTCGGGCACGATCACCGTTCAAGATTTGATGAGCAAGAAATCCATCCTTGTGAAAGTTACAGCGGAGTCGCAATTGCACAAGCTCCCCCCTGAATTTGCGCAGCGCATAGCCATGCGCCTGAAGGGAAGCATGCCGCCCGGAACGCCGGGTGCAGGCGGTGCTTCCGGTTCGGCTTCAGCCTCCGGCGGACCGGGCGGACAGCCGACGGGCTCTCGAGCAAGTGCCGGTGCGAGCGGTGGGGGGATGTCTGGCGGCGGCATGGGGGGTGGTGGGGGAATGCGCTCTGGCGGCGCGCCCGATTTCCAGCAGATGCTGAACCGCATGCCTGCCGTCACGCTCGCCGATCTGCATAAGGGCGATGCGGTTTTAATTGTCGCCACGGAAGGCTCTGCCTCCGGCGCGACCGCGATCACCTTGCTTAGCGGAGTAGAGCCCATCCTACAAGCAGCGCCCAGCGCAAGTCAGGCCATGATGCTGACACCCTGGAGCCTGGGTGCACCCGGCGGCGGTGACGCAATGCAGTAGAGCCAACCCGTCTCTGACGATTGCGTTCGGTAACTTCATCGATGCACTCTGATTCGTAAGAATAAGAAATGGAAGATTCTCAAAAATGAAGTTGGCGAAATATAGAGCTATTTTTCATACGCTGTTCTTAGTCTTGGTCTGGGCAGCGCTGTCGTCCGCACAAACTCCTTCGGCAGGAGCGTTGCGCGGACAGGTGACCGATCCTTCAGGAGCCGTGATTTCGGGCGCGAATGTAATTCTGACCCCGTCCACCGCCGGTTCGCCCATCGTGGTTCAGAGCAATGCGCAGGGCCAATACGAATTCAAGACTGTCCCGGCTGGCAAGTACATGCTCACGGTCGCGGCCGGCGGATTTACCTCCTACGAAAATGACAACGTAGTGATCGCCGATCAGCCCCTGCGCCTCAACGTGACCATGGCGATCGAGGTCCAGACGCAGCAGGTGCAGGTCTCGGACACGGCGCCGACCATCGACGTGAATCCGGCCAACAACGCCGGCGCGATTGTGATTTCCGGAAAAGAACTAGAAGCTCTGCCCGATGACCCGGACGAATTGCAGTCTGACCTGGAAGCGTTAGCAGGCCCGTCGGCCGGGCCGAACGGCGGTCAGATGTATATCGACGGTTTCACCGCCGGACAGCTTCCCCCCAAGTCGTCGATCCGGGAAATCCGCATCAATCAGAATCCGTTTTCGTCCGAATACGACAAGCTGGGTTACGGCCGCATCGAAATTTTCACCAAGCCGGGGACCGACAAGTTTCACGGGCAGGTGTTAGCGGATGGAAACGATTCAAGGTTCAACGCACCGAACCCGTTTGCGGGCGAGGAGCCCCCGTACCATTCGACGCAGTTCAATGGAAACCTCGGAGGTCCGGCGGGCAAGAACGCATCGTTCTTTTTCAACATCGACCGGCGCGACATTAACGAGGTAGCTGCGGTCAATGCGGTTGATCCGACGACCGGAACCACCTTAGCCACTGCCATCAGCAACCCGCGCCAGCGCACCAACGTAGGACCCCGCTTCGACTGGGCCGTCACCAAGAACAACACCCTGACCGCCCGCTATCAGTACTACCGGGACACGCAAACCAATACCGGGGTGGGCCTTTTGAACCTGGCAACCCAGGGCTACGACTCGAAGAGCACGGAGAATACCCTGCAAATCAGCGATACCCAGGTCATCGGGTCAAAGATCGTCAACGAGACGCGGTTCCAGTACAACCGCGATCTCAACCGCCAAAACCCGAACGAACCGACTCCCACGGTAAGCGTCCTGGGGGACTTCGTCGGCGGTGGCAACAGCGAGGGCACGCTGAACGACCTGCAAAACAATTATGAGCTGCAGAACTACACCTCGCTGATTCATGGCAATCACATGATTAAGTTTGGCGGCCGCTTTCGTGCCACCCGCGACACCAGTTTTTCCAATTCCGGATTCAACGGAACGTTTGTGTTTTCGCCGCTGGGGGATACACCCTTTGTGACTGCGAAGGCGCAGCCTAGGCAGCTGACGTATACCACCGGCTCGCCCAACGCGGCGGTAAATTACTTCGACTTTGAGCCCTATGTACAGGATGACTGGCGCATCAAGCCAAACATCACCTTGAGTCTGGGATTGCGCTTTGAGACGCAGAATGTGATTGGCGGTCACGACTGGGCCCCCCGCCTGGGCTTTGCCTGGGGTGTAGGCGGGCGAAACAAAGCTCCCATCGTGGTGATTCGTGGCGGATCCGGCATTTTCTATGACCGTTTTCAAGTGGCGCAGATTCTGCAAGCAGAACGCTTGAATGGCATGACTCAGACGGCATACGTCGTCTACAATCCCACCTGTTTCCCCGGCCTTAACCAGCCCCTCACAAACTTCTCGAACTGCGGTACGCCGTCCCAAACCATCTCCACCACCTATGAAGTTTCACCGAATTTGCGCGCTCCCGCCACTGTGCAGACCGCAGTGAGTGTGGAACGGCAAGTGACCAAGTCGGCGACCTTGACGGTCACTTATCTGAACTCGCGCGGGTTCGACCAATTCATCACGATCAATGCCAACGCGCCGTACCCGGGGACGCCCTGCTACCCGAACTGTCCGATTCCGACGCACAATCTGTATCGTTACGTTTCCGAAGCCAACTTCAAGCAGAACCAGCTGATCGCGAACACCAACATCCGCGTGCGATCGACGGTGCAAATGTTTGGGTATTACGTCTTGAATTACGCCAACAGCGACACTGGCGGGGTTACGACCTTTCCGACCAATTCCTTCGACATCAGCCAGGACTACGGCCGGTCTGCGTTCGATATGCGCCACCGGTTATTTCTGGGCGGCAGCATCGCTTTTCCCTATCTGTTCCGCCTGAGCCCATTCATGGTGGTGAGTTCGGGAACGCCGTACAGCATTGTCTCGTCCCTTGATCTGAACGGCGACTCGCAGTTTAACGATCGGCCGAATTTAGTCTCAGCCACGACGTGCTCATCAGTTACGGTGACGGGCAATTCTTATTGCACGCCGTTGGGAACCTTTGATGCTAGCGCGAAGACGGGTACCCCGATTCCCGTCAACTCTGAAACCGGTCCAAGTCATTTCGTGATGAACCTGCGGCTCACCAAGACTTTCGGCTTCGGTCCGGAGAACAAGAGGTCCGGAGGAGGCCAGGTCGATGGAGGAGGCGGTGGCGGTGGCGGCCGGCGAGGAGGCGGCGGTCCACGCGGCCCCCTGTTCGGCGGCGGCCCCACGATGATGTCGGCCAGTTCCGACCGGCGTTATAACCTCACGCTGGGCGTGAGTGTGCGCAACGCCTTCAACAATGTGAACTTGGCCACTCCAGGTGGGACGCTGGGATCGAGATTCTTCGGAGTTTCGAACGGGCTGGTCGGAGGAGTGTTTTCTCCCACTTCGGCTGCGAATCGGCGCTTGGATCTGGTGGCCACCTTCAGCTTCTAGGTTTCGGTTTGCTGGCGCGCTTTCCGGTACGGTTGCCGGTGGCGAACATCGGCCAGTATTCCCGGATCTTCGCGCGGCAGGTTATTCTCGAAGTGGGCTGTTGGCCGGTCGCATAGCCCCAGCTTCCAGGCTCAGGAACGATTGTTTTTTTCTCCCATTAGCAGGCGAAAGTTTCTCAGGATGTCGGCGGCTGCAAGTGTTTTGGCCTTGGGCGCCGATTCTATTCTGATTGAGCCCAACCGTCCCCAAGTGGTGCGCCAGGATATCGCCCTCAAGCGTTGGCCCGCGCGCCTGGAAGGATTTACCATCGCGCTGCTCAGCGACTTCCACTACGACCCGTGTTTCTCCTCGCACCCGCTGAAGGCCGCCATCTCCATGACCCGCGATCTGCATCCGGACTTAATCGCCCTCACTGGGGACTTCGTTACCCTGCCGTGGCTGAGCCCTCCCGCCAGCGGAGCGCATAATGCGGAAGCTTGCGCGCAGTTGCTGAAACAATTGCATGCTCCTCACGGTGTGTGGGCCGTACTCGGGAACCACGATGGTTTCTCGGATCCAGATCGGGTTACGAACGCGCTGACGGCGGAGGGAATTCGTGTGCTCACGAACCAGTCGCTTCCCATCGAGAAAGATGGGAAAAGGTTTTGGCTGAGCGGTGTCGACGACGTCCTCGCGGGCGCCCCCGATCTCGATGCCACTCTGCACAAAATCCCCGCCGATGAAGCCGTGGTATTGATGGCGCACGAACCTGATTTCGCGGACTATGTTGCCCGTTATCGGATCGACCTCCAGCTCTCGGGCCACACTCACGGAGGGCAGGTGAGATTTCCGTTCCTTCCTCCGCTTTATCTGCCTGCTCTGGCCAAGAAATACATTCGTGGCTTGTACAAGATTCGCGACTTGACCCTATACACGAATATCGGCCTCGGAACCGTCAGAATCCCGATGCGTTTCAACTGTCCCGCGGAAATCACGCTGCTCACGATTCGGCCTCGCTCGGACGCGAAAGCATGACGAGTTGGGCGCTTTGGTTGTGCAAGCGGCTTCCCATCGGGATCTCTGATTTATGAGCTATTGCCTGTAAGTCATTGTAGCGCAATAATATTGTTGTTGTGGTCTCGGTCCTTGATTTGCCCCGGAAAGGGCGAGAGTTATACTGCTCTTCCCTAACCAGAGCGGGGGAGACATGCTTCGTCGCATCTGGCCTGCGATTCTGATCCTTGCCATACCAGCGTTTGCCGCGACGACCACCGTTCCGACAGTGCGTTCGGCAACGGTGGCTCAGCGTGACCGTCGGGTCTGGCGAACGCTGACGCGGGCGGCGCAGTATGTGGATGTGCCGCACATCAACTCGCGTCCGGCATGCGAAGATGTGCGGCCGCCGCAAGCCTTGACCACCCCTGACCCGCTGTTTACGACTGTGGTGAATGGCCGCAAGGTGATGGTCAGCTTCATCATCGGTACCGATGGCCGCGTGCACAGCCCGCTCATTCTTGAGAGCGCAGGCCTCGCTGGAGACCGCCGGGTACTGCAAACGGTGCGTACCTGGCGGTATCGTCCAGCCACTTGCAACGGCGTGCCCACTGAGATGGAAGGGAAGATCGAGTTTTCCAGCCGATAGCTTCAGTCGTTGGCTAAAATCGGCTTACCAAATGTCGCCGTAGAGCCCGCGATGCCCTGGTTCTGAGGTCGAACTATCCGCCAATGAGCGCGCTGATCCCCGGTTCGACTGGTAAGCGTCGCGAGGAGCGCGGCAAGTATCTGTGGGTCTTTTGCCCGGCAGACCAACGGAGAGTGGCGACTTGCCTCGGATTGCTGGTCG
>Ga0123356_10006526_pt1 | contig 11752 bp, 7 predicted proteins | sample TergutEmb28metaG_2_FD_92546 | JGI IMG/M metagenome (GOLD analysis project Ga0123356, IMG submission 92546) | Embiratermes neotenicus P3 segment gut microbial communities from Petit-Saut dam, French Guiana - Emb289 P3 | ecosystem: Host-associated > Arthropoda: Insects > Digestive system > Gut ... | reverse complement strand
TATTAGTACGTCAGGCAGTCCAGTTACTCTAAGACATAATAGAGTGACTTCTCGGCAGTAGGTTCTTATCAAACGGCATTTACATCTCCATTCTCATTATTGTACAAACAAAGTACAGTTGCTTGTTGTTGCAATTTATTAACAAGAGCAAAGTGCGCTTTGATAACTGATGACGTTGTCTGTTTTCATACTACAGCGGCGCATACGGTGCTTTGTTATGGCTTGCGTCCGTTTTTCGTGGTGTTTGAGCGAAATGGGGCGAGTTGAGCTTGGGATAGTTGTTTGGTTTTGACTGCTTGCGGAGTATGCCTGCTACTGCTATTAATTATTGATAGATTAATTTTATACCATTGATTTGTAGTTTTAGTTTCGTTGGAGTGGGATGGTGGCCTTTTTGGTTGTGTGGTTTTCGAAAGTTTGATTGTTGTTAAAATGTGAAAATAAATTTATAAGCAATATTAAAAAAATAAGGGAATTCCGTTCCTGCTAAAATCAAAATGTAGAGAGCTTGTACTATTCATGGAGAAAAAGAAAAATTTGGACAAAGCGATTGGGATTATTGTGGTATTGTGTTTTAATATTTTTATAGAGTAATAGAAAGAAGGGTTCTCTGTTAATTTATGCCAAGTTTGCCACTTCGCTACAATTAGCAGCATTAAGAAACCACCCTTTTTATTATCTTGGATTACTCCGAATAATCGGCGAATAATTATAGGATGTACGGAGGTTCTGTTTATGCGATTAAAAAGCAATGAATTAAAAGAATTATGCGAATTAATAGGTAAAATGAACTTAACTCAGTTAGGCAAGTTTCTTACAATATTTGTCTTGAGAACCCTTGTGGATATAAGCAATAATGACAAAGATTTTTTCGTATCTGCTGATAAAAACAAAGTACATTATTTGAACAATATTTTGTTCCTGCTTAGTTTGAACTTCATTTACTATTTCGACAATACTCTTACAAAAAACGAAGAAAATAAATTAGCTGTTTTTTTCCCAAATCTCCAACAAAAAAAGACCAATGCTTATAGCAAATATAAGCATCAAAATCCAACTCTTAAAGCCCTAAATTGTGCCTTAAACATTGAGAATTTTAGAGGTTGCACAAGAAAAAACGATATTGAACAATGTACATTATATAAAAATTCCACGACAATTACGCTTGAGGATGCTAAGAATATATTGATTAATAAAGATAAATTTTTCAACATAGAAGACAATGGGTATTTTGAAAAATTTGTAAAATGTCTATCAGAATTAAAAGGAGAATTTTGGGCAATTTGGTTTGACAAAATTTTCAAAAATGATTTTGTTTTTGAAAAACGTGACACAGTTGCGCTACTTTCGTTTGAAGAGATATTAATAAATACTTCAATTTCTACTGCTTCGTCTCATTTATATGCGAATTTAAGCGGTAATGTTGTTGACAATAATGAAATAAGATTAATGATATTAGGCGAAAAAGGCGAAGGTAAAACATCATTTGCAGAGAGATTTCAAGAGTTAGACTCAAATATGCCAAATGAATCAGAAAGTACGGAAGGGGTTGTTATAGATGAAGTCTATTTGGAAGATATAAATGATAGAAATAGTAAATATAAGAAAAATGTTAGAATAAAAATATGGGATTTTGCGGGGCATGAAGTGACTCATGCTGTGCATAAATTCTTTCTTTCTGATAAATGCGTATACGTTATTGTTTGTCAAGCACGTAGGGATGAACGTTCAGTTAATGCCAAAATCGGATATTGGCTTGAGCATATACGTGATTATGCAGGGATAAAAAAGTGTTTGGAAGATAAAAAAATCAAAATTTTTATCTTAATTAATGAGTTTGATGAGAATGTTATATCTATTAATGAAGCCTCTATAAAGAATGACTATCAGAACTATGAGTTAATTTTTAAATATATAAACATAAAATATGATAATCAAAAAAGAGGCAAATTAAACGAATTCAGGCATGAATTGTTTGACTATATTCAATCCATTGACACTAAAATTCCGATTTGTTATAAAAAAATGCAGGAACGTATTAGGAGCAGATTTGAAAAATCAAATTTTGTTGAAAAGACAAAAATTGAAGCAATCATTGAAGATGTGAAATCATCAGACGAAAATATAGTTGATGTTGAAACAAGACAGATACTTGAAAGTTTGCACGCATATGCATTTTGTTTTTGGTTCGATATAAACGAAATAAGAACTGTAGTTTTAAATCCACGTTGGATTACCAGTGCGGTATATTCAATTATTAATTATGTTCAAAACAACAACACTGGAATACCTTCAATTAAAAAATCTAATCTTTCAAATATTTTGAAAAGAATGCCAAACGATTTTGATTTACCTATTGACATAGATAAACTTTTGTTTGGTGTGATGGAGCAATTTGAACTTGCTTACAGCGATGACGAAGAAACATTAGTTATACCACATTGTTTAAAAGATAGTTACCCCAATAACGAAATCGGTCTGAACTTCGAGTTTTTGAATAGTGTACAAGTGGATGTAAGAATTGAAGCAGAAGATGATTCTTCTGTTCCAAGATTTCCTATCAGTACAATACCTCGTTTTATAGTCAAAAAATATAACAATATTTACAAAAGAAAAGGTAATCCGATTATATCGAAAAACAAAGCGATGTTTGAGATTGAAGAATCTATCGCTGAAATAATGCAAAGAAACGATTATAGTATTATTATCACAGTACAAGCAAAATACAGTAGTAGTTGTATCATAGAGAAAAACATTAAACATCTTTGTGATTTCATTGCATGCTTAAACAATGTTTTATTAGAGCATAGACGTTTCCAAAGCCAAAAACCTAAAATTTCATATCGTGCTACTGATATAAACGGAAAGCCACGTTATCTTCCAATTGATGAGTTAAAAAATAATGAAATCGAAAAAATTCAGGAATACAGAAGGCTCAAACTGAAAAAAGGTGAGACGGATAGAATTAATCTTTTTATTAAAAAAGATGTAACTAATATTTTTTTTGTTAAAGGAGATATAGCTATGGGCGATAATATAAAAACCAAAAACGGAGATGTGAGTTTTGTAAAAGCTAACGATATTTCAGGCACTATTGTGCAACAAAGCGTTGGTGTTGCCTCTGACGTTCTTAAAACACTTTTAGATGAAATATTGAAGGCAAGAAAAATAGTTGGTTCCGCTGAGATTGAAAAGGAATATAAAGATTCGTTTTTATCATTATCACAAAAAGTCGAAACTGATATTAGCAAAAATGATATGAATAGTTGTAAATCAAAATTTGAAAATTTTAAAGATTTTGCGAAAAAAGCTGTAGAAAAGATTTTGCCATTATTAAAACATTTACCAACGCTCACGAAGTATTTGGGTGGGTAAATTTTAGGAGGATTATAAAGGATGAAATCTGACAAACCAATCAATTATGCTTCTGAACCATGGTTTCCATCACAAAATGATGCATTTACACTTTTTGCAGCAATTACACATGATTGTAATCTTAAGTGTAGTCATTGTTTCGCCGCAAATGATGGAGAACATTCCATTAGCCTGAGTGATAAGCAATGGTTCGCTCTGTTTGACCAACTTTCTGAACTTGAAAATCCGAGATTGTTTTTTACTGGTGGAGAACCATTAAAACACAAATCATTCATAAAGTTCGCTACTTATTCTGTTAAAAAATCAATCCCTGTTATCTTGGCAACAAATGCCACAACTATTACGCCAAGTATCTCTAAAGAATTGTTTTCCATCGGTATTAATGATGTGAGGGTTTCTATTGATGGCTCATGTGCAGAAATTCATGATAAACTTAGAGGTGATGGAGCATTTGAATTGGCAAAAAATGGAACAACTCTATTACTAAGCGAAGGGATGAATGTAAGCGTTCGAACTACAGTAAACAAATTAAATTTTGATGAATTAGAAAAAATAGCAGATTTTATTGTTGGTTTAGGTATTAATTTGTGGGAAATAAAACACATTATTCCTGCAGGAAGGGCTCACACATCGGGATTGCTGACATTGCCTAAGGATAGAATTAATGCATTAAATAGTGTTGAAAAAATATATAAATTTGGTTCATATCCAAATTTAGAAATAAAATTAATGGAAGGAATCTTACATCCATGTGCTAATATTTGTGAAGGTATAAAGATTGCATCATGTCCTGCGGGTGCAAGAATGATGGTGGTTCAACCAACAGGCGATGTTATTCCTTGTGGTTATTTAGCATCATCAGTTATAGGAAATATAACGAAAATGTCCTTGAAAGAGATTAGGCAAAAATGGAGTGAAAAGGATAAATTCCAGTTACCAGCTTGTTGTAAAGATTGTAAACATAAAGAGCTTTGTGGAGGAGGTTGTCCTGCTTATAATTTTTGTGATGAAAGCGTTATGTGTGATTGACCTATGGACGGAGCAGCTTTTATTGCATAAATTGAATACGAGATTGTACCCTATATGGTAACGAACAATTATCGTCTACTCTTGTGGTAAGAAATTTTGACGGAATTATTTTGGGATTTTGTGATTTAGTTACACTCTCATAATGTTGAAAAATACCATCAAAATAATCACAGAGAGACTTTTTACTGTAGAGACTTAAGTGCGTTCTGTTTTTATATCTTCCTTTTCTGTATCAAAAAATTTTCTCTTCACAACGTTGATACCCATAGCCACAACTACCATAGTACCTAACGAGAATACGATTGCTGGAACAGAGCCCATACCACCAGTAAAAAACAATACAACAGCATCGCGGTATTCAACAGTTTTTTCCGGTGTAGTAGCGAATTTGGAAGCCATACTGTAGATAAACAGCACAAACTCAGCCAGAATAGCAAATGTCATAAAACCCAATGTAGCTATTAGGATTCTTCGCATAATCGCGTGGTTTTTTAAGTTATCATAATCATGCTTTCTGTACTTAATCTTATCATATTCAGATTTCACATTTTTTAATATTTGCGTTTCTTCTTCCAGCACTTTTTTTTCATCTTCCAATTTAGCATTCTTAAACCGTAACTCCTGATTCACTTTACGGGTCTCATATTCATTGCTACGTGCTATATCAAGACTTTGAGATAATGCTTTTGATAAACCCAATTTTTTCCCACTGTCATAGCATGAAGCAATTAAGTTTATTTGAAAATCGATATTTTCGTTTTTTGCATCTTTTTCTAATTTTAATAAAGCGCGAAGTATAATTGCTGTAGTAAATACATCATTATCCCAACATGCCAACTCGCTATTCCTTGTTGCAACAAAACGTGCGGTGATTTTAACTCTAAGCCAATCCGGAACCTTTTCTATTTTTGTTGCCAAAATATAATTTGCCAAACATGATAAAGATACGTATTTAGGATCCACCGGTTCATTAACGATAATTTCTTTTTCTCTAATATCATCGCTATTATCGGTGTTGAATTTAATATCATCAACCTTAAGGTATTCGCAAATAGTTTTCGCGATATGCGTATGTGTAGATTCTGGAAGCATATCAAACGAATAGTATATTTCAGAATTAGACTTGTTTACGTTGTGTTTTTTAAGATATTGAACAATTAACTCTTTAATATATTGGGGACACTCCATCTCAATAGATTTCATCAACAAACAAACCTGCTCCACAGTGTCAAGCGAATATTTACTTTCGTCCATAAGTTGATACTTGAGCCACTCTAATCCTAAAAGTGTCCATCGTTGTATCATAGATGTTTGCGGTATATCAACAATGATGTCATTAAAGTTACCATTTTGCTTATCCGCCACGTGTTGACTTTCTAACCAAAAATTCAAACTTGTTTTCAATGGCAGTGTATCACGATTTTTCTCCTCCAAAGCCTTCTCTAACGTAGTTTTATTACATACCAACATATAATAAGCACGCTTTCGTATTTCAACATCTGCAAGATTATCTGGTCTGGAATGGTAATAATGTATGTCAGCTTCTCTCAGGTACTTTTCCGTGTCTTTCCAAGTTTTATGTGTTTCCTCACCGGGCAACAAAACAGCATTAGGCCATCCACGTGTCACATAGGAAATCATGTTTTCAAGCAATTCGTAATGCTTTTGATAGTCGACCAAGATCGTAGTTACAACTACACGTCTTTTTTCATCAGGCGAGTAAATCAACAATTCGCCTTGTTTGTCCCCTTTGGAAAACGACATTGCAGATTCAAAATGTTTTTTGTTGCCCTTATTTATTAGCGCAGGAATTGCGACATCGGTAAACTCATTATCGTTATTATTGACCCGTTCGAGATACTTTGCCGCATCAATCTTATGAGGATAAAACATTACCAACGAATTATCATAACAGGCAAAATCCTCCTTTGTTATCCTGCTCTCCATATTTTCCGGTTTATATTGCGATGAAATCGAAAATTGCATTTCCCCATCTTTTTTCTCATCGTCAAACAAACTTGAAGGCAATATATCAAGGATGCTATCCTTTTGCGCAAGCAGGTCTTGATGACATATAAGTACCCCCCCCCATGTTTTATAAACTCTCCAACTACCTCTTTTTTGTCAAGGATTATTTCTCTCAAACGTTCATCATTGCTGACATTTGTCGCAAATATCACGGCATGGTAACCCCCAGTCTTCATCCTATCAAAACAATCCTTGAAGTCTTTTTCCTGTTGCCAAATATCCATCTTGTAGCATTTGTTGTTAATGAATCTATTTTCGATGACATTATTAATGCTATTCCAATCATAATGCTTCATTTCACGGGGGGAACACAGCACTGCTATTCTAAACATTCTTCACCTCTCGATTTTTATTTGTTATCATTTCACTGTTAACGCTCAATGATTTGGCGAGTTACATATTGGTAAATTTAAACCAAAACTCATTCTCAATATTGAGCTTTATTATCAAAGTGCCGAGTGAATTTATACCTGCTTTTTACAAGCAAGTATATACAACAATAAATTTTTCCTTGATTCTAAATACATTGCCAATATACTTTTTCATATTTTTTTCTTGATATTATAGCTCAAGTTGGGACTAATAATAGCTGATATTTCTGCAATCTTGGAAAGCATACCTAATATCTGCATGACAAAATACAAGTGGCGTGTTTCCTGTCATCATTCTCTTCGATTAGCGACTTGGTTAAGGTCAAGTAGCAAAGGGAAAAGTGAAGCTACACATAAACCTCAACGCAAAGCTATACTATAGTATATATCAGTCCCACTCGCTGTCGCAAGAAAAATTTGATCAACTCGGATACCAGCAATATTCATAAAAAGGTATAATTGATTGATCATTTGAACAAAAAGAGCATATTCGTTCTCCTATGTTAAAATCAGTTGTCAATCATTTTATTGTCGTAAATCTTGTACATAACGAACCGAAAGGCTGGAAGTCTTGAAGTGATTTAACTCACTCACATCCTCACGATTGTATTTCATATCCAAAAAGTAAGCCGATTCTTTATTGCACTCCGTAGCACTCCACCAACTACCACGATTAAACATCATGTGGAAAATCTTTTCGTTGTGGTCGTAGTCACGATGTCCACCCGGTAAAGCTGAAAAACCGAAGTCGTCCGTACCGTTACCGTCTTTGTACCAACCGTTTTTAGATTTGAGCTTCTTACCTGCGACAGTACCTCCAGCCGATTTAATTAAATCGTTCCACTCTTCAAGATTAGGCAAGCGCCATCCATCCGGACAAGCGTTCATAGCGGCATCCCAAGTATATAATTTACCGTATTTATTGCCGTTAAAGTCGGAATCATCGTCATAATAACAAGAATCATCAATATTATACCTCAGATTTTCACACATCCAAACAAGATTGCCAATTTTCACAGTACGATATTTTTGATTATCTCGTGTATCAATAAAATATGAACTGTTATTAACAAGATTGCCGTTTTGTGGTTCAATATCACTAACGATATCTTTATCCTGCACTTCACTTTTGAAAAAAGCGAGGCGAAAGCCTATGTAGTTATGGCGAATATGTGGTTCGTATTTATTTCTGCGAAAAACATAGCAACTTTCATTTTGATCTCTCCAACTGCCACCACGATGTACGTGTTGGCGGAGTTGAGAGCTACTAAGTGGTCCTTTAGGATTTGTCGACAAATTCGGATCATAATTTCCATACAAATCACTAACCCACTCACAAACATTACCACTCATATCATGTATTCCAAGTTCGTTTGACTGCTTGGTACCTACTGGCTGTATTTTTCCATTACTGTTATATGCGTACCAAGCAAAATCTTCAATACCATTGCTTCCAGAATATCTATATCCGTTATTTTTCAACCCCCCACGAGCAGCATATTCCCACTCTGCTTCCGTTAATAAACGATACAGTTTTCCAGTCATTTCTCTCAGCTGACGAATAAAAATCCAAGCATCTTCCCAACTAACATTTTCAACAGGTAAATTATCACCGCGATTAGAAATTGCCGGATTTTCACCCATAACTTCCACCCATTGCTCTTGAGTCACCTGATATTTACCTATGTAAAAATCATTAACGGTTACAAGACGCACCGGATTTTCATCATCATATCCACCCTGTTCTTTCGTGCATCCCATTTTAAAGGTACCGCCTTTAACAAAAATCATATCTATGTCGACATCACCGATTTTATCTGTAAACGTTTTGGTAGATACCTTGTTGATATCTTGATTGGTACTGATTTGATTACCTTCATTAGGAGTTGGATGTGGTTTCACAGGTCTTTTAGATACTATGCCAAAACCAATCCGAATAGAACCTACCAAACCAATCACAGCAATAAAAACACTTAAAATATGGAAAAATTGGAAAATCCTCTCGGATGTTCCTTTTGTGTCTCTATGACCATCAAAACTAATTGTATCAATTGTTTCGTCAAAGACAATAATGCCAGAAATTGTCATCAAAACAAATACTTTTAAATCGTTCATTTTGTATGATACTCCTGCATTTTAGAGCCGTAAATTCAGGATAAACAAAAATGCTTGACAAAGGATTAACTGCATTTGTCGATAAACTATGGCACAAAAATTCAAATTTTTCGTGAGCCTACTTAAAACCCAATGAAAATATCTAAATGTACTTCATCATTACTGTTTCATTTGCACTTATAAACTACTGCCTCTATCTCAACAAGAACACCTTTAGGTAGTGCGGATACCTCTACTACGCTTCTTGCGGGAGCTGCACCTGAAAGTTCCTGTTGATAAATCTCATTAAATTTGCTAAAGTTATTCATATCGGTCAAAAAAACAGTCGTTTTTACCAAACTTTGAAAATCAAGACTCACATTTTCAAGTATAGCTTTTAAATTAGCAAGTGCTGTTTTTGTCTGGGTAACAACATCATCACCAACAACTTCGCCGCTTTCATGATGAAGAGGAATCTGTCCACTAATGTAAACAAATGGTCCTGCCTCAACAGCTTGGCTATAGGGCCCGATTGGTTTCGGAGCTTTTTCTGTGAAAAGATAATTTACACTCATAGAACCACCTTATTAATGTTTTAAAAATTTAATACAGCAATACTTTCTATAACTATAACTTCTCATATCAAGGTATTCAAGGTTGTTTATTAATTGTTGTTAAACTGTTTTACATTAATTCTCCCAACCACCGCCGGGATTACCAGTAGAAATATTCACCGCTGGCCCTGCTGTGGATTCTCTACGCCGATTTTCATCAATATAGACTGCATGACCCCTGCGAGCTAATGTGCCGTCTCCATCCCTTACCACATTGCCATTTTTTGAATCGCTACTATATCCAGTAATAATTCCACCACTTTTAGTAAAATTAGTAAAATTTCCGGCACAAACTCCTCCGCCATGTCCATTGGTGGTGTTGCCAGTGATTATACCGCCTCTCATAATGAATTGAGTTGTACTAATGTTATTCATCCCGACTCCGCCACCAAGAACAGTTGTTTTATTGTCGGAAATAGTTCCGCCGTTCATGGTAAAAGTTCCTCTATGTACATCCACTCCACCCGCATAAATTGCCGTGTTACCAGATATAGTCCCATCTATCATTGTAAAATTTCCACCACCAATACTTACACCGCCTCCTGCTCTGGCAGCATTTCTAGAGATTAGTCCTGCGTTCATAGTAAAGGTTCCTGATGTCACACGAACACCACCTCCACCACCGGGAGTTTCGGCACTACTGACATTAGCATTATCGGTAATGGACGATCCAGTGTTCATTATAAATTCTCCACCGCTTACATTAACTAATGCAAGAGTGTTTCCGCTATGGCCTTGAAGTGTAATATTGTTGTCCAATATCAAAGTAACATTAGGACGTATCGTGAACATATTACCGTGAGACCTAAGCCTAATAATCCGGTTTGTATTATCGCCTTTAAGTACGATTGTGATGTTTATAGCGCCACGATATTCAAATATATGCGGGGCGATGTTCTCATTGGCGCTTAATTGTAGAATATAGGTATTGTGGCTTTCCGCACTTCTTTGTAACCACGCCAGTTTATCGGCAAGACTATTCCCCGGAACAGCAGTACCCTTGATTGTTGACGTAGCAACGGTGGGTGTATTTGCTTGAGTCGCTGTTTGTGTTGGTTGCGATGTTTGACTTGTGGGTACCGCGTTGCCGTTCCAGTAATACTTCAGAGCGACAGCAGATGTTACCGCGCTTGGAGTCACGCCAAGCATCGAAGCCACAACAGAATTAGAAAGCACTGCAAAATCATTAATATTTCTTAAAGCCCCCTCTGCAACTCCCGAAGCAATCACCTCAACACTCACAACATTAATTATACGAGCCGATATTTGATGATCGCCGAATACCTCTAATATTTCACCTACGCAGACAAAATTAGCTCCCGCTTGCCGTCCCAATTCGCTGATCTGCTTATCATCAATCGCTCCGCTTCTTTGCGCAACCATCTCTCTTGCAACCTGATCTAAAAAGGCATCTGCGCGTTCGATAGCACTGTACCGTCCGCTGTTGACAAGTCCGTGCGTTATTCTTGCGGCTAAAGCCTTATTTTCATTGGCGTTTTTACCGCCAGTTACGTATACGGCAACTTTAGGTTTAGGTGCTTGCACAGCTTGCGGTGGCGGTGCGGCTTGTTGTGGCGAAGCCTGTTGCGTCTGAACTCGCGGCGGCGTAGCTTGTTGCGGTTGAGCTTGTGCTACTGGTTGTTGCTCTCTTGCTAATTGTGAGGTGGTCTGTCCTGTAGGTTGCTTAGGCGTCCAGTTTGGCGGCGGCGTACTTTGAGTTTGTGCCGCGCAAGACATCGTTCCTGACAACAGAATCATAAAGGAAAATGCTAACACGTTCTTCATGCTTCGCCCATTTTTCGCGCTCAACAACCTACTAAACAACACTTTACTCATAATTTAGCTCCCTCGCACCAATCAACAGAACCGCTATAGCCATTAGTCAACGCAGGCGCCTTTAATGCCATAGGTCGTATATCATTACATTAACTATAAAATATATTTTGAAAGTTCAGGACTCAATATGTGTGGGTATTTTTTAACAAAGCGAAACGGTGCGTAGAATCTCATGCTGATTTTAATCTAAATAAACAAAAACGCTGTTTGGGGTTAATTCGAGAAAAAAACTCAACACCATCCTCAAACGTATTTCGCCTGTTTCCCCAACAGCATTGCCTCTTCTCTCATCTTCATATAAAGAAACGCTTGCTATCTCAAAGCCATCAAATCTATACGAAAAATAAGAAATGATCGTGAAAATAATTTTAGGCTTGATTTTCGCTCATTTTGAAAAAATTCCCT